>Ga0193956_1000038_pt1 | contig 54903 bp, 47 predicted proteins | sample BB_7_MG_FD_140358 | JGI IMG/M metagenome (GOLD analysis project Ga0193956, IMG submission 140358) | Microbial mat bacterial communities from the Broadkill River, Lewes, Delaware, United States - BB_7_MG | ecosystem: Environmental > Aquatic > Freshwater > River > Microbial mats | place: USA...
TGAACTTATTGGAGAACCACATAGTAAAGTAAGACACCCCGATATGCCAAAAGCTGCCTTTAAATCATTATGGGATACAGTTCAAAAAGGTGAAGTATGGACAGGATATGTAAAAAATGCAACTCTTGAGGGGGGTTATTATTGGGTATATGCAACAGTATTTCCCTTTGAAAGCTGTGATGGAAGTAAAGGATACTTATCTTGTAGAAGAAAACCAAGTATTCAAGAGGTTAAAGAATATGAAAATTTATATAAAGAGTGGAAGAAGAAAGAGTAAAATATTTATATTCCTAAAAAAATAATAAAATGAAGGATAATTATGCAAGAAAGTGAAAGAGAAAGAGAAAGAGAATTTAATAGTACAAATGCAGATGAGTATATGACATTTATACTAGGTGAAATGAAATATGCAGTGGAATTACCAAAGATTAGAGAAATTTTAACATATCCTGATCTTATAACAACACTGCCTAACACAAGTCAATGGGTAAAGGGTCTTATTAATCTGAGAGGAGAAGTTGTTCCTATTTTAGATATAAGAGTAAAGTTTGGTACAGGTGAAGTACAGTATGATGAAAATACTGCTGTAATTGCTGTAATAACTAAAGATAATAGAATGATAGGTTTGGTTGTAGATAAAGTAGATGATGTCCAAAAATTAGAAACATCGCAACTCTATCCTGTTTCAGATATGGGATCTGCTATACCATCACGATATCTAAAAGGATTTGTACGACTTGAAGATAATCAAATGCTTGTTATTATGGATATCGAAACAGTAGTAGCAAAAGAAGAATTAAGGTCTTAGTCCTTAATTTCTCTTTATCGTAATTCCATCAACTTTTTATGGAGTTCTTGAGTATTTTTAATAACGCTATTATCTATATTAGTGTCATGTTCACTAAAACCCCAGTTTACTAATAAATAGTCCATGTCGCAAGCTATAGCAGCTTTTTTATCTTTATTACTATCACCAATTAGAATAGAACTTTGAATATCGATATCAAGTGTTTTGAGTGTGTTTAATAACATCTCTGGGTGTGGCTTGGGTAAACTTACATCAGTAGAACCAATTATAAATTCAAAATAGATATCAATATTTAAGTGTTTAATCATCTTTTTTGCAAAATCTGCAGATGCATTTGTTGCAATAGAGAGTGTAAAATGATTTGATAGTTCTTTAATTAACTCATATATACCCTCATACAAGGTTATATCTTTAGTACAGTTTGTATTGTAGTATTGAGTAAATAGTTCAGTTTGTTCATCTGTAAAAAGAGTAGTTCCATAAAAAAATTCGGATGAATTTATCTCAGGGTTATTCATATTATCTAATAATTCTTTTTTTGGTATAGCCTCTAATCCTAAATTTTTTCTTACAAAATTTACTGTGTTAGAAATAGTATCACCACTATCTATAAGTGTTCCATCCATATCGAAAATAATAAGTTGTTTTGTTTGTATATTTTGCATCTGTATCCATTTTTTGAGCTAAAAAAAAGGGACTTCAAAAGTCCCTTTTTTTATTTTATAAAGTATTAAAAAGTAAATTATTTCACTTTTTCTACATATTCACCAGTTTTAGTATCACATTTTATAATATCACCTTCAAGCAAGTGAAATGGAATCTGTACAACAGCACCACACTCTAAAGTAGCAGGTTTTTTACCGCCTTGTGAGTCACCTTTAAAGTTAGGTGGTGTTTCTACGATCTTCATCTCAACTGTAGCAGGTGGTTCAACTGTGATAGCTTCCCCTTTGAAAAACATCATATCAACATTCATACCATCAATAATCCATTTTTCAGCATCACCTACTTGATCATATGTCAAACCAATTTGATCATATGATGTTGTATCCATAAATTGTAACATCTCACCATCATCATATAAAAATTGCATAGTTTTTTGTTGTAAATCTGGAGTTTCAAACTTATCACCTGCATGAAAAGTTTTTTCGATTGTTTTTGCATTGAGATAATTTTTTATTTTACATCGTACAAAAGCAGCTCCTTTCCCAGGTTTTACATGTGCATAATCAGTAATCTTATAAGGAGTACCATCTACTTCTATTTTCATACCTTTTTTTAAATCACTCATTCCTAAAGCCATAATAATTCCTTATATTTGAGCATATGAAACTGTACGAGCAGCTTCAATATTTGATAGTTTATCTAAAGTAGTACTTTGAACATCATCATCCACAATGATTACAGCTAACGCACCATTTTTATTTCGTCCGAGTCTAAAATCAGATATATTAATACCCTCATCAGCTAAGATAGTACCTACATGACCAATGACACCAGGTACATCAGAATTTGATAACAAAATCATTTTACCACTAGGTTCAATATCAACTAAACAATCATTGATACTAATAATTCTTTGAACTTCTTCTTCAAAAATAGTACCACTAATAGAGTTTACACCATTTTTTGTAGTCGTTTTTATAGTAATTCTATTTTTGTAAGCACTTGTATTTGTATGTTCAGATGAACTTACTGCAAGATCTTTTTCATTTGCTACAAATGTTGCATTTACATAGTTGATTTTATCACTACTCAAAGATTGTGTTAAGGCTCCAACAATAGCGAATGTTTCTAAACTTTCTAAATAATCAGCAATAGCACCCTCAGCTTCAATTTTGATTGATTTGATTTCACTCTTATCCATTTGAGCGACTAAATAAGACATTTTTTGAGTTAATTCTAAATATGGCTTCACAAAAGAAGGAATTTTACTTTCATCAATTGGCAAATTTAAAGCATGCGGATAGGCTATTCCTCGTGCTGATTGTATTGCATTATTTGCAGCTTGTGTTGCAATTTTAAATTGTGATTCAACAGTATTAGCTCCTAAATGTGCTGTTACTGTAATATTGTCCAAATCTAAAAGAGGATTATCTGTAGCTGGTTCTTTATTAAATACATCTATACCTGCCATATGAATTTTTTTAGATTTCAAATTGTTATAAAGTGCTTCTTCATTATAAAGTCCACCTCTTGCACAGTTGATAAGAATAACTCCATCTTTCATTTTTGCAATTTGTTCTTCATCTATCATATTGAGTGTTTCACTATTTTTTGGTGTATGTATAGTAATAATATCACACGCTAAAATATCATCAAAGTTTGTAGTATATTCTATCCCTAAATCAGTCGCTTTTGTAGAAGATATATATGGGTCATAAGCCAATACATCCATCTCAAAACCTTTACATCTTAAAGCAACTCTATGTCCAATATTACCAAAACCAATCACACCAATTTTTTTACCAAAAAGCTCTTGACCATACCAGTCTTCTCTTTTCCAAACTCTTTGATCTTTTAATTGAGAATGGGCATAAGGCATTTTTCTCATACAAGAAAGAAGATGAGTCATAGTTAATTCAGTTGCTGCAAGTGTATTTGCTGTAGGAACATTCATAGCAATCACACCACGTTTACTACATCCATCGATGTCAACATTATCAACACCTACACCTGCTCTTACAACTGCTTTTAAGCTTGTCGCTGCATTTAAGAACTTTTCATCTACATCAGTAGAACTTCTTGTAATACATACATGAGCATCTTTGATTACATCTAAAAGGGCAGTTTTATCTATATCTGCTGCATATACATAATTTATATCACTAGTATTTTTGAGTATGTCCAATCCACTTTCGTGGATATGGTCACATACTACTACTGTAGGTTTATTCATAATTTTCTCCATTTTAACAATTAAAATCTATTACTTTAATTGTCCTGCAAGTGCATCACCAAGTGTCATTGTTGAGTTATCATTTACTGATTTTAACATATCTCTATCTTTTTGAGATGCTAATCTTCTTACTGATAATCGTACTCTATTTCTTTGTTTATCAATATTTACAACAACCGCTTCGATCTCATCACCAATTTTGATCTCTTCTTCACCTTCTTCAGGTTTTAATAAATCTTCTTTTCTAATAAGTCCATCAAGGTTATTTTCAAGTACAACAAATACACCAAAATCTTTGATATCTTTTACTGTTGATTTGATAATGTCACCATTATTATGTTCTTTTTCAAATTTTTGTGCTGGTGAATCTTGAAGTGCTCGTACACTTAAAGAGATATTTTCTTTTTCAGTATCAATTTTAATGATTTTTACTTCAATCTCATCACCTTTTTTGTAAATATCTTTACATTTAGCGTTTGATTCCCAGTTTGCTTCTTCATTGTGTAATAAACCATCTACAGATCCTAAGTTTACAAATGCACCAAAGTCAGTTAATGTAGCAACTGTACCAGTTACAATATCATTTACTTTGTTTTCTTTGATAAATGTTTGGAATGGTTTTGGTTGTAATGATTTTAAACTTACTCTTAATCTTCTTTTATCACAATCTAAATCAATAACTTCAACATTGATCTCTTGACCAATTTCTAAGTAATCTTTAGGATTTTTTACATTTTTGTTATGGCTAATTTCTGAAATATGTAATAAACCTTCGATATCATTTCCTAAATCAACAAATGCACCGTATGATTCAAAGTTAGAAACAGTTACAGTAATTGTATCACCAGTTTCAAGAGCATCTCTCATCTCTTCCCATGGATTTGCTAAAGCTTCTTTGATCGATAAAGATAAGTGACCTTTCTCTTTGTCATATGATTTCATAACAGCAATAACTTCATCACCTTCTTTATAATAAGCAGATGGATTAACAGGACCTTTGTAAGAGATTTCGTTGTAATTTACTAAACCATCAATTCCACCTAAATCAACAAACATACCATAAGAAGTAATTTTTTTAACGATACCAGTTTTTGGTTCATTATTTTCCATTAATTCAGCAATTTTTTCTTCTTTGTGTTTTTGAGCTTCTTCGATCAGTTTTCTTCTTGAGATAACAATACTTGAAGTTTCTGGTTTTGCTTTTAATACAACTGCTTTGATTTTTTTACCAACTGCTCCAATTGCTTTTAAGAACCCTTGTGCCATTGGCATAAAGTACTCCATACCTTCATCATCTTGAACAATAAAACCTGCTCTTGGTTTTACAGATGTTACAGTACCTTCAACGATTACATTTTCAGGTTCTTCACCATATTGTGCAAAAAATTCGTCAAATTTAGCTTTTTGTAAAACTTTTTTATAAGAAAGTGATAAATTTTCACCTCTTGTACCAATAATCATAACAGTAATTGTATCACCAATTGCATACTTTAAAGTACCATCAATATTTGTAATCTCACTTAAAGGGATTCGTCCCTCTTTACCTGCTATACTTACTGTAAAGTTTTCATCACCAATAAGTACTATTTCACCATCTGTTACTGAATTTGTTTCAGTGTTCTTTTCGCTCTCCTCCAACATCGCTGCGAAGTCTTCACCCTCTATCTCAAAATCTTCAAATTTCATTTACTTGCCTACCCTTTTGTTTTTAATTGCGCTTATTATAACGAAATGATACTTAATCTTTTCATTTTTAATAAGATTCAGAAGTTTCCCAAATTCAAATGTCGTTTATTTTAAGTAAACCTACCTTGATACATTTTACTGTATACTTTTCTTATGATAAATATATTAATGATAGAAGATGATACAGATATAGCACATTTATTAGGGTTAGTTCTCCAAGAACACGATATGAGCGTTACCAACTTTGAGTGTCCAGAGTTAGGAATAAGTGCTTTAAATGTTCACTCATATGACCTCGTTATTTTGGATTTATCTTTGCCTGGAATCGATGGGACTGAGGTGTGTAAAATCATTCGTGAGAAATTTTCAATTCCGATTATTATCTCAACAGCACGCAGTGATATAAAAGACAAGATGATTTGTTATAATTTTGGGGCGGATGATTATATACCAAAACCGTATGACCCTGAAGAGTTGATATTACGGATTCATGCATTACTCAAACGAACTAACACAACAAACCTCTCTTTGCCAAAAGAAACCAAAAAAAAGTTTAGAGTTGATAAAGAAAGATTAGAGATATATAAAGAAAATATTTTGATAGATTTTACCCAAGCTCAGTATCATATACTCTCTTATCTTATTGAAAAAAGTGGTTTTCCTATCTCACGGGAGGAGATTTTGCTCAATGTTGAATCTGTCAAATATGAAAGTAGTATGAAAAGTATCGATGTACTTATAGGTAGAATCCGCCAAAAGATTGAAGAAAATCCAAAAAGTCCAAAATACTTAGTATCTATTCGAGGAGTGGGTTATAAATTTATCAATCAATAAAAACTCCCTTTTTATAAGTATCACACTTTTTTTTGTAGCCCTTATTCTTACTACGCATACTATTATTTATGTGGGATATTCTATTACAAAACAAGAAAAAATCAATTTGTTGACCAATAGATATATGGAAACACTTTTTAAAATTCGTAATAAAAATAATACAAGAGGTGAACGAAATACGAAACAATCTTACCCTCATGCTTTTTTTTCTATCCTTTCTAAAGAAAAACTAGAAAAGTACCTCAATCCTTACAATATAGCTATCCCTACAATATCCTATGAAAAGCTCAAACAAAAAGGGGATTTACTCTCGACAAATAATCACTGGGAACTTTATGAATATGAGGGGTATACCTACTTTTATAGAGATGATAAATTTGATTCTTTATTTATAAAAGATATGATAAAAGTAAGTGATAAAACACTCTATTTTGTTTTGTTAACATTGTTATTAAATAGTACTTTTTTACTTTTTTATCTTTTTTTACTCAAAAAACTTTCCCCTTTAAAAAAACTCAAAAATGATATTGCAAAGTTTTCAAAGGGAGACCTCAGTATAGATACATCAACAGATGGAAAAGATGAGATAAGTGAGGTATCCAATGAATTTAATAACGCAATACAAGAGATCAAAGAGCTTACAGAGTCAAGAAATCTTTTTTTACGCAATATAATGCATGAGCTTAAAACACCTATAACAAAAGGAAAACTCCTAGGAAAGCTTATGAAAAACGAGGAGCATTCCTCTTTGTTACAGAGAGTTTTTGAGCGACTTGAATATCTTCTCCAAGAGTTTGCTAAAATTGAGCAACTCACCTCAAACAATATAAAAATTGATAAAAAAGAGTATAGAGTTATTGATATCATAGATCAGGCTATAGATACGCTTATGATCTCACAAGAAGATATTGATCTACAAACAAAACACAGTATATCAATTTCTGTAGATTTTTATCTGTTTTCAATAGTGATAAAAAATCTTATAGATAATGGTTTGAAATATGGTAAATCAAAAGTGATTATTAAAGTGGAGGAAAAACAGCTTTCAATTATCACAAAAGGGGAGAAACTCGAAAAAAACCTTGTTGAATATCTCAAACCTTTTAATAAAGACTATGAAACAACTAGTCAGAGTTTGGGATTGGGTTTGTATATCGTGGGAAAAATTCTCAAACTTCATCAACTCAAACTAGAATATATGTACGAAAATAATCACAATATTTTTTATGTTCAATTTAATTAAGTGGTATAAAATACAATGATTCAATATCAAAGGGACTATTTCATATAAGTAGAGATTAAATAATTGATAGTATTTAATTTAGAATTTGTAGTAGATAATGAAATTAGATTTTGTTGATCCATATTTTGAATAAAACCATTTGCTGTTTTGGATATCTTGAAACATTGTAAGTTTCTTAAATTATTTTTGAATTTATCACATGGCACTTGAGTATTTGTAAGTGTATCTACTGTACTTCTACATTCGTTACAAGTACAGTAGTCTATCAATGAACTTTCAAAACAAGGGTCAGAGACTATGAGTGTATTATTAATAGTAATGTTTAGGAGTGCTTTTTCAAAATACTCTTGAACTTGATTATTTTTATCTTTATCTGCATCAAATAAAACGATAACAGCATCAAAAATGCTTAAATCTGATTTGTACATCTCAAATGCACTCACCGCTTGAAATGGTAAAATCTCATTTCCACTATTCCCACCTTCAAATGTACACCCTCTTTTAGTCTCTTTCACAATATTGATATTTGGAGTAAATTTTTTACCCCAAGCTATTTTGATATGATTTTCAGAAAGATGAAAACAATCTTTTTGTTGAGATGAGTTTATATATCCATTTAATTTAAATATTTTCGTTATATATCTAAACTCAGTATCACCTTCGATGATACATAATATTTTATTTTTTCGAGGAGTATTTTCAGGTAATGGTCTATTGGGTAATAATGAATCTAAAAACATTAAAATATCTTAGTGATAATATTCTCAATACTTGGCATACCACCTAAATGACCATTTTCATAATGAGTAAGTAAGTTTTCGTATCCTTTTATATTTTCATCTTTTTTTACAGGTTTAATCGTTGTTGCATGCTTTGTATCTTTTTCTATTAAAAATATTTCATCATTTTGAAGAAACTTCATATTGTAAATATTGTGTGTTGAATATATGATTTGTATATCATTTTTTATCAATAAATTTATAAGTATAGGCATCAGCATAGGATGAATAATCGAGTCAAATTCATCAATGATCAAAATACTATTACTAATTTTTATCATAAATATATCTAATAATATTTTCATTAACATCTGTGTACCATCTGATTCAAATTTGAATTCTAAAGGTTCTATATCGTTTATTTTATGATAAATATCAATTCTAAGAAATTTTTCGCCTTCTACTTCATCATTAAATTTTGGTTCAATTTTTTCAATATCCAAGCCAATTGAATTAAAAAATGATAATAAAAAGATAGTTAAATCATTTTTTAAAGAGTTGTCCTTATTTTTATCTTTTAATAATACTCCTAATGTTTCTTCATCGTAAGAGTTTGTACCTGTTTTTGTTTTATATTCACTAATATTTGAAGCCGCTGTGATATATTTAAAAAATGTTCTAATTTGTCTAATAATTCCAGTTTCTTCAAATTTTTCAAATTCTGTAAAAAAAGATTTAGAACTGTTTAAATCAGCAAAGATACTCTTTTTTATATTCTCTGCTACATTTTTAATTGTATTTTGTTTTCTATCAAAAATAACAATTGCTTTATTATTTTTTATCTCAAATAAACTTTCATTATCAATCCCAGTATTTTCAAATTTTTCTGATTTAAAATTTATTTTATATTGAAACTTTTTGAAGTTATCTTTAATCTTCATCACAAAAGTAATCTTTATTTCACTTTGGGAGGTACTATCTGCAAATTTATTTTTGAATGAAATGGGGAATTTATCTCCTTGCTCATTCGCAATGACACTTGATAAAAATGATATTGCTTTTAAAATTGTTGTCTTTCCTGATGCATTTGCTCCGTAGAATGAAATAACTTTATTGTAATAATTATCATTAAAATGAAATAATCTCTCTTTGTTATTTTCGATGTTATATTGGGTAGCTTTAAAATCTATATCAATCTCATCTTTGATTGAAAAAAAATTTTTTATTTTAATACTTGTTATAAAATTCATTTGTTTGCCTAGTTGAGTTTAAATTTATGTAGATTTTACCATATTAGGTTAAATATTGAGTAAATATAAAAAATAAAACAAACATCCAATTTCCCTAAGTGTTACCCACTGTTTACCTAAAAGTTGTATTCTACGAGTATAAATAGTTAAAAAGAGGAAAAAATGAATTTTATTATCGAATATTTTTTAAAAAATTCACGACTGAACTATACACTTCTTATTTTTATACTTGTGATGGGGATATTTTCGTATGTCAAAATACCAAAAGAGATGTTTCCTACGGTGAGTTTAGATAGTATAGTAGTCAGTGGAAGTTATAGTGGGGCAAGTGCTGACAATCTTAATAATTTTGCAGTTATAGAGCTCGAAAATCAGATAGATTCTGTTTCAGGAATAAGTGAAGTGACTTCCACTATTACTAATGGCAGTTTTTCTATTGAGATTGAGCTACAAGATGGAGCTGATAAACAAGAGGTACAAAACTCTGTTGAAGATGCTATTAGTAAAGCGAGTCAATATCTTCCTAGTGATATGACACAACCAACGGTGTCTAGTAATGAAAAACAACAGTCTTTACTCAATGTTTCTATCTCTTCAAAACAGAAAACAAAAGCAGAAATCTTAAAAATTTCAAATCTTATTAAAACAAAATTACTTCAAATAAAAAGTATTAGTGAGATTAATATTTTTGGAGATAGTGACCTGCAAATAGACTTTTATCTTGACCATAAAAAGATAAATATGTATGGTTTGAAAAGTGCCTCGGTGATAAGTGCACTTAAAAATCTCTCGTATATCTATCCTGTGGGGCAGATTGAACAAACTGGAAATCATATCTATCTGACAGCTAATAACAATAAATTTCAAAAAGATGTTTGGGAAAATACCATCATAAAAGTAGATGATAAAAAAGTGTATCTCAAAGATATAGCGGATATTTCCATAGATTATCCACTCGATGAAACTATCTCTCGACTCAATGGGAAAACAACAGTATCGTTAAAAGTATATAAAAATGATGAGGGTGATTCTATAGCCGTTGCCAATACTATTCGAAAAGTTTTAGAAAGATATGAAAACTCAGTCGATGATTTGACTTTGGAGATTACAAGAGATAGTTCAGGTCCTGTCGATGATAGGATCAAAACAATTATTGCGAATATCACTTTGGGTCTTATTTTGGTAGGTCTTGCTATGCATGTGCTTATTAGTACACGGCTTTCATTTGTTATTGTGATGGGGATACCTGTCTCTTTTATCTTGGGACTTTTAGTTATAGAGCAGATGGGATATAGTTTAAATATGATTTCGTTGATGGCGATGTTGATGTCTTTGGGTATTGTTGTTGATGATGCGATTATTGTCAGTGAAAATATACAGAGGCACCTTGATGAGGGTTCACCTGTCGATGAGGCGGTTAAAAATGGGGCAAAAGAGATGATAGCTCCTGTACTTATCGCTGCATTTACTACTATTTTTGCTTTTTTACCTATGCTGTTAATTAGTGGAGAGTTTGGAATACTGATGAAACTTATTCCGATAGTTGTTTCTGTACTTATTTTTTCTTCACTTGTGGAGTCATTTATCTTTTTACCACTGCATGCCAAACATACTTTAAAACGAAAAGACAATATGCTCGACTGGACAAAAGCATATAATCTTTATGAAGCTATTTTGCATAAAGTGATTCACTATAAAAAAACTTTTTTGATGATGTTTTTTATCACTGTTCCTTTGTTTACTTTTTTTCTTGTATCCCAAAGTAGATTTCAGATGATGCCAGATATGGTATCTCGTAATGTAACCTTATCATTTAAATTTGATGAATCAAAATCGTTAGAAGAGACAAATATCCTTACAAAAAGATATGAAACGATACTTTTAAAAAATGCCAAAAAGCTTTTTATCAAAAATATTGATGCAACGGTTGGAAGATTTACAAATGTAGCAAGTGCGAGTGAAACAATAGAAAATGGTTTTACTTTGGCTTTACAACTTGAAGATTTAAAAGAGGATAATTTTATCAATAGCTATCTCAACCCTGTGTTAAATTTTAGTTTTGACTTTGAACAAAAAGAGAAGATAAGAACTACGAGTACAAGGGAAGCGATGATGCAAATAAGAGAGCTTGTAACTCCTTTGACAAAAGAGGATAATGCTGTTGAGTTTAATGTCGTGACAAGTAGAATAGGAATAGTGAGAACAGATATAGAGCTCAAACTCAGCAGCGATGATAAAACAAAACTTTTAGATGCTATTGGCACACTTAAAAACGAGATAGCAAGAATCAAAGGGACAAAAGATATAGCAGACAATACACAGCTAGGAGATAGTGAGTATAAATTTTCACTCAATAATTATGCTTTGAGTTTAGGACTCACAGATGCCGAAATTGCTTCTCAAGTGACAAGCTATTTTATGGAAAAGAAACAAACAACTACTTTTAACAAAGATGGTGTGATAGAGATATTTACACAATCACTCTATAAAGATAATTTAGAGGAACTCAAACATTTTTTTATCACTATAAATGATACGAAAATTGAGTTGTCTCAGCTCGTAGATTTTAGAATTGAGAGAAATTTTAAAAAAATAGAAAAAGAAAATGGAGAGATTCAAAAAAATGTATTTGCAAATGTTAATACAAAAATCACAAGTGCAAATGAGGTGATACAACTCCTTGCTCCTAGTATAAAAGAGATAGAAAAATCAGGTGTCAAAATAGGTTTTGGGGGAGAGCGTGAAAAAAGTTCACAAATGGCAAATGATATGATAAAAGCATTTTTGGTTGCACTGTTTTTGATATTTATCACTTTATTGGTAAACTTTCCTTCTTTTAAAAGTGCCTTGATTATTTTATCTGTTATTCCATTTACCGCTGTTGGTGCTATAGTTGGACATACTATTATGGGAATTAATTTAAACTCTCAGTCGCTTATTGGGATGTTAGGGCTGGCTGGAGTTGTGATAAATGATGGTATTATTATGTTAGACTTTTTACACGATACCAAAAATAAAGTGGAGTTTTTCAAAAAAGCAAAACAGAGAGTTCGACCTATACTTATCACCTCTATTACCACTATTTTAGGGCTTGCTACTCTTATATTTTTCCCTACAGGGGAGTCTGTTATGTTACAACCCATCGCTATATCATTGGGATTTGGAATCGCTTGGGGAACACTCTTAAATCTGATTTATGTACCTGCATTATATGCAACACTATTTAAAATAAAGGATTAAAATTATGAAAAAATACTTACTACTCGTACTTACTCCATTGATGCTTTTTGCACAAAGTTATATGGCAAAAATTGAGCCATATAAAACATATACTATTTATGCCCAAAGTTCAGGTGAGATAGTACAGCTCGATACTGATGATGAGACAAAAACTGTCACAAAAACACTTGTGAAGATTGATGATAGTTTAGAAAAAAAGCAACTTGCTATTTATCAAAAACAATTAAAGTTGTATCTACAAAAGTTACATATCTTAGAAAAGAGTTATGAAAAATATATAAAAATAAAAGGAAAAAGTCAATCAGACAAAGATGATAAACTTTATGAAATTATAGAGTTAAAAATCTCTATACAAACACTCAATTCAAACATCTATGAGGTGAAAAATACTCTTAAGAAAAAAGTAGTAAATGTCAAAAATTTATATATAAAAGAGTTTACTGTAAATCATGGAGATTATGTTTCTACTGGGGCAACTCTTGCAAAAGCGTATGATACAAGTAGATCAAAAATCATTGTGTATGTGAGTGCTAGTGATATTGAAAATATCCGCACTAAAAAAGTCTTCATTAATGGCAAAGAAAATCAAGCAACTATAGAAAAAATCGATACAACGGTTGATGATGTGTATGTATCAGCGTATAAAGTAACACTTATTATCCAAAATCAAAATTTTGGTACAGTTGTAAATGTGGAGTTTGAATAATGAAAAAATTATCTTTTTTAGCTCTTTTGAGTACTTTACTTTTTTCAAATGAAGTAGAGATTTTAAGCGATACACGGCAAGATATTATCCAATTGCAAAAGAAACAAATCATAGAGAAGAAAAAAGTCAATCAATATGACTGGCTCTCAAATATCAATCTCAATGCAAGTATTTCAAATACACAAGATACTACAAATACACAGGATTATTCTCTCTCATTTTCACAAGATATTTTTAAATTTGGGGGAATTAATGCTCAGATAAAGTATGCAAAAGAGTTCAAAAAGCTTCAAGATTTAGATCTTACGATTACAACAAAAGAAGACTTGAATACTTTGTACACTTATTTATTGGATATACAACTCAATGAGATAAGTCTGGAGCAAAATATTTTAAACATCCACAATGCCCAAATAGATATTATCCAAAAAAAATCAGAATATAAAGCAGGTGAATTGAGTATCAGTGACCTCAATGATGCGATGATGACAAAAAATAATCTTCGTGAAACATATGAAACTTTGCTTTTAGAGAAAGAGAAAAATATCAATAATCTCAAACAATATACACACAAAAAGTATACAGATATAACTCTTCCAAAATTACAACTCATAACTCAAGATGATTTTTTAGCAAACTCTACAGCGATTCAATATGCAGATCTCAATACACAAGTAAACAATCTTTCTTATACACTCAAAAAAAGTGACTACTTACCGACAGTGAGTTTTGATACCCAATATGGATATGCAAAAAGTCAAGATATCTCGGGAGATGATTATTATAAATATGGAGTCAGTATCTCTGTACCTTTGAGTTTTACCTCTTCAAACGATATAACATATAGTAAGTTACAATATCTTACAAGTAAAAAAGAGTTAGAACAAGAACACAATGATGCGATGGCACTCTATGATGAAGTGGTATTGAGTATTAAAAGTTATCAATCTAAAATAACTCTTGCACAAGAAGATATAACTCTATATAATGAATTATTGACTATAAATGAGCAAGAGTATCAAGCAGGATATAAAACACTTGACGATGTTGATATTTTGAAAAACTCTCGTATGATACGAACATTGGATATCAAATCTTATAGATTAAATATCCAAAAATTGTTGCTCTCTTTGTATTCACAACAAAGATAAGCTCTTATGCTACAGTAAAATAAGAGTAGCCAAACCTAAGAAACTAAAAAAACCTACTACATCTGTAACCGTAGTAAGTAATACAGTACTTCCAATAGCTGGATCTATTCCAGCTTTTTGAAGAGCTAGAGGAATAACCGCCCCAAAAAATCCTGCACTCATAAGATTGATAATCATCGATATAGCGATAACCACACCCAAAAGCGGTATTTTGAACCAAAAATAGGCAATAAGACCAATAATAAAAGCAAATAACAAACCATTCACTAAAGAGATAATCACCTCTTTTACTATAGTTTTTTTGGCATCTTCAGCTTCTATATCACCCAAAGCCATCTGCCGTACCGTTACAGTTAAAGTTTGTGTCCCTGCATTTCCACCCATGGAAGCTACTATAGGCATCAAAACAGCTAAAGCGACAAGAGACTGAATAGTAGAATCAAACAATCCAATCACCAAAGAAGCGGCTATGGCTGTAAAAAGATTGATAGACAACCAAAAAGCTCGCCCTTTTCCTATCTCAAAAATATTTTCCTCTTGCTCTGCTGTATCATCAACTCCAGCCATATGATAAATATGCTCCGTGGTGCTTTCTTGGATAATATCGTGAATATCATCAGAGGTAATTCGCCCTATTAAAACATCTTTGTCATCTACAATAGGGATACTTGGCAAATTATAATTTGTAACCATATCTACAACATCTTTGATGTCTTTTTTATGAGAGATATGATAATTTTGTAATTTTTCTTGAGGGATATCTGCAAATGATAATTTGTGCTCAAAAATAATTAACTCTTCAAGTCCAACACTGCCAATATACACCCCTTTGTTTGTAGTGATATGACAGTGCCAGATATTACTTACTTCTCCACTTTCCTTGAGTACTTTTAGCCGCCGTATTGCATGCCCAATATTTTCATTTTCATTCGCTTTAAAAAGCTCTGTTTGCATATGCGCACCAGCTTCTGATTCGTTATATGAAATCAGTTGCTCCAGTAACTCTTTCTCTTTTTCATCAAAACTTTCTAAAATGCTTTGGGCTATCTCTTCATTTTCTTCACTAATATTTTGAATAAAATCTGCCGCATCATCTGTATCCATACTTGACGTAACAGCTACAAGTTTTCTCGTACTGATATGCTCACCAATCTCCTCTTGAACAAAATCTGGCATCTCTGATAAAACTTCACCAAGAAGTGTACTTGGCATTTTTTTAAGAGTTTTTGAGTATAGCTCTTCATCCAAATCTCTTAATTTTAAAAGTTTTTCAGAGATATCATAAGGATGCGAAGTTGTGATTTCCTCTTTAAATTGAGCTATCACCTCATTAAGTTCGTCTGAAAGTATCTCTATTTGGTTTGCATTGGTTTCTGTCATAAGTATCCTACTTTTTATCTATTGATTGAGTAATTCTAATAATTTATCTTGATAATACAAGGCTGTTTTTTCATCTACTGACTCAAATCTAGTCACTAATTTTGGTGTCGTATTTGAAGCACGGATAAGTCCCCAACCATTCTCAAACACAACTCGTACACCATCAACTGTAATTATATCTTTTATAAGTGGAAAATCAGCAGGGGGATTTTTGAGTTTCTCTTTTAATGCATCTATAATCAGAAACTTTTTATCTTCTGTTGTATTGATATTTATCTCATCAGTTGCAAAAAGCTGTGGAAGTTTTTCATACTGTGCATCATAATCAAAACCATTATGCAATAACTCCAAAGCTCGAAGTGTTGCATATAAAGCATCATCGTACCCAAAATATCTATCGTTGAAAAACAGATGCCCTGATACTTCTGCTGCAAAACTTGCGTTTGTTTCTTTGATTTTGACTTTAAGATTACTATGTCCTGTTTTGTACATAATAGCTTTTCCATAAGTATTGATAATATCATACATCATTTGGCTACATTTTACTTCTCCTATTACTGTAGGATTTTCTATAAACTGAGAAAAAAACAGTGCTAATACATCTCCTTTAAAATTATACTTTGGTGAAAGGACTGCTATTCTATCTGCATCACCATCATATGCAAAACCCAGAGCATACTCACCACTTTTGAGCTCTTTTTGTATATCTACAAGATTGTGTGCATCACTCGGATCTGGATGATGATTTGGAAATGTTCCATCAGGTGTTTCAAAAATAATCTTGTGATTGAGTTGAAGTCCATCAAGTATCTCTCTCAAAACAGAGCCAGCAGCACCATTACCACAATCAAATACAAACTTTTTATCTGTAAGTTTAAGGTGTGAAAAGTTTTGTATCATATAGTTTATATACTGCTCCTTTGCATTTACAAATGTAGCATTTATAGTATCTTCTATAGTTATAGCATTATCAATTACTTTGTCGCCCAAAGCATAAATATCATCCCCAAAAAATGGCTGTTTATCTATAGTGATTTTAAAACCATTATATTGTGGAGGATTATGTGAGCCTGTAATCATAATAGAAGCCGATGTCTTTTTGCCATCAAACTCTACAAAGTTTGAAAAGTAGTTGACAGGAGTAGCTACAAGTCCCATAATAAGCATCTCTAAACCAGCTTGATTTATACCACTTACTAACCACTCACACAATTGTTCAGAGTGTGTTCTTGCATCGTATCCTACGGAAATATATTTGGCATTTGGAACTTTTGAGATTACCTCTTTTGCAAAATAATAGGCTATGTTTTTAACAGTAGATTCGTTAAGTTCTTCCTCGTATATACCTCGAATGTCGTATTCCCTAAAAATTGATTTATCCATTTTATGATCCCTTTTATCTATTTAATTCTTTTTGTAAACATATAAATTTAAATTTATACTCTGAATCTTCTGAACCCAAAGTGATAATATCTCCATCTTCTAATGGACAATTTGGAGCAGAACCATTGCCTATTTTATATCTATTTACCATCGATCCACAAGCACTTCCTCTATCTACCAAGATATATTTATCATTTTGTTTTACAATCGAACAATGTTCTCTTGAAATCTCTAATAGATTATTGTTATCAAGTAGATAAACATCATTATTTGGTTTTTGATCTATATTGTGTCGCTCCTGTATAATAGGTCCATTTTCAGAATAACACACCCTAGCCTCTCTTCCTATTCTAAATGGGAAGTCCAATATAAGTAATATATCCAGACCATTTGTACGCTTTATTATTGTATGTTTTGCTTTATTTGTCACTGCTTTTAAAACAGCTTTTGGTACCAACTTCGCTAAAAGTTCTTCTTTTTCTTCATCCATAATTTTTCACTGCTTTCCTATATGTATTGTAATTTTGACTACTTGGATAAAATACATCCTGTTTTATAGCATAATTTGTATCTATTTGCGAGGCATTTAGTATACAACCCATTTTATTATGGGAATATTCTTGGGCAATTTTATTGATATTTTTTACAAACTCTTTTCTCGTATAGTTAGCACGTACTATAGAAAAAGAGATATCTGAATAATTCATAATAATCACAGCATCTGAAACTAATCCAACAGGAGGAGTATCCATAATAATATAATCATATTTATCTCGTAATCTATCCAATAGTTCTGTAAACATCGGCGACAAAATAAGTTCTGAGGGATTTGTCCCCCCTGGACCTGCTGATATGATATCTAATCCAAAAATATTTGTATCTTGCGTCACCTCTTTTAAAGAGTTTTGTAATGATAAATAACTTGTAATTCCCACATTGTTATGTAACTCAAATTTTTTATGTAAAGAAGCTTTTCTTAGATCAACATCAAGCATAATTACTCTTTTATTACTTCGTGCTAGTATTTCAGATAGGGCTGCTGTCATAGTAGTTTTCCCTTCTCCTGACATATATGATACCATAGATATCACTTTACGCTCCTCATTTCCAGGTAAAAACTGTATATTTGTTCGTAAATTCCGAAATGCTTCCATAAATAAATTTTTTGATAATCCATCTGTATTGAATGGAATCACACCATACAATGGTATATCTGATAGTTTTTCTAATTCATCCGCATTTTGTATAGTAGCTATCAAAAATTCTCTTAAAAAAGCTTGTGCTATCCCTAAAATTAATCCTAAAATTAACCCAACAACAGCTATAAGTTTTCTTTTGGGTTTTATAGGGATAGTATTTTCTCTTGCTGGATCCAATATTCTTGCCTTTGAAATAGTAGAAGATTTTAAGATCGCTGTTTCTGCTTTTTTTTGTAATAAGTACTCATATATTTTTTCATTGACTTCTAATGGTCGAGATAATCTTGCTAACTCTTTTTCTCGATTTGGAAGAGATTCTATTTTTAAATTTTGTTTTTTTATTCGCTCTCGTAGATCTGTTCTTCTTTGAACAAGTTGACTTAGATTATTTTGAATTGCTTTTTTAAGAGACTTCTTTAGAAAATTAATGTTTTTTGTTAATTTTTTGACATCTGGATGTAATGCTGTATAATCTATAAGCAAACTTGATTTTTTATTGGTCATTTTTTGAAGATTATTAACCATAGCAAACAATGATTTATCCGCAAAATTAACAGACCCTACTGTTAATCCAGAAAGATTTTTATTTTCTTTTACAAAATCTCGTAAACCCACTAAAATATTAATCTCTGTTTGTAATTTACTAATTGCTAATTCATCTTCTGCAAGTTTTACAGGTAAGAGTTGTGCTTCTGTTGATAAACTTGTCACTTCATTTTTCATTTTGAAATCTTCTAAATTTGATTCTGTATTTTGCAATTTTTTACTAATATTAGCTAATTGAGACTCGATAAATCCTATAGTTAATTTAGCAACTTGTGATTTTTGCAATATCCCTTGATTGATATAAGAATCAGCAATAGCATTTACAATTTCAGTTGCTCGTAACGATACATTATCTTGAAATGTTAAATTAAGTACAGACGCATACTCTGAAAAAACAGATAAAGATAATCTGTCAATATAATGATCATAAAGATCATCTTTATGTACAAAGTCAAATAAATATTTTTTATCAGTTGCATCTAATGAATTATTTATTTTATCTATTCTAAAATTAAACCAAGAGGTTTTTATCTCTTCACCATACTTAAATATTCCATCATACGATATTTTATCCTCTTCTGATAATTGTTTTAATTTTAATCTAAATAATATATTGAGTTTATAAAGTATACTCTTAAATCCATAAGGAGAAGGGGGTTCTACAACAAATTTAAACTTTGTTTTATCTATTGGAATAATTTCAAATTTTGTTTTATAAATTAAATCATCAGAATTCTTACTTGTAACTATAAATGGTGAATCTTTATATAACTCTTTTTTTCTATTAAGCACATTGATTTCATAATAATTTGTATGTAAATCAAGTGTTTTAAGTGCTTTTTGTACTATAAATCGTGATTGTATAACTGCTATCTCGTTTTCAATATTTGCTGCATTTCCTCCAAAAGCTTTGGTCATAAGGTCTGTACTATCTGCATTTGAGGGCTCATCAAGAATCTCCAAAGTACCATTTGCAGAATATATATTTGGTTTAAAATATGCAAATACTGAACTTCCTATTAAAAATAAAATTGTAATTGCAATAATAGATTTTTTATATCGAAAAACAGTTTTAAAAAGTTCCCTAATATCAATTTCATCATTATTTTGAGCTTGCACTTGCTTCTTTGTCATTCAGAAACATCTCCAATAATTGTTTTTCTTTGGACGAGAGGTTGTAACATATTTGCTAAAGTAACAAAAAATGGTGATATCTCTCTTACAGCTTTATTTATCCCTTTCATATGTCGAGCTTGTACATAAACAATATCATTGGGTTTTAACAATAAACTAGTAGTTTTTATATTTTCGATTTGTGTTAAATCAACTACACGAATTTGAGGATCTCTTAAATCTCCTCGAATAATTTTTATATTTGTTCGTTCGGCTAAATCAGTCATATCACCACTTCGTGCAATAACTTCTAGTAAGTTTAATGTACCATTTACTACAGGCACTATTCCTGGTTTTTTTACCTCTCCTACAACAATAACTCTTTGGTTAATAATCTCTACTGTAACATAAGGGCTTCGAATATATTTTTCATATTTTTGGATAAGAAGTGCAGAAAGTTCATCTTGGGTTAATCCAATAACATTTACTATACCTATTAATGGTAAGCGCACGGTTCCTTTTTGTGTTACCAAAATTCCAATGTTTCCTTGCTGCTCCATATTTCTATTGATCCCTCGACTAGTTAAGATAGAATTCATCTGCTTTGAACCTGCACCTGACTGTATATATATCATAATCGAAAGTCTATCATTTGGTGCAATTGTATATTCATAGTTTATCTCTTTTTTATAATCGGCATCACTTACAATTGATTTTTTATCATTTACTCCATTACTATTCTTATTTTGGAATAATCTGTCATTTTTAGTAGTGCATCCTGTAAATAACAAAATACTTGCTATAAAAAAATACATTACAACAGTTTTCATTTTTATAATATACTCCAATAATATAATTTTTTTCATTTTATCAAAATTTTGATTAAAAAATATATTATATTGAAAACGATAGGTATCATTTTCACTTATACTTTCAAAATTCTTAAAAAGTTTATATTTTTTATAAACAATTTTTTGTTACCTAATTTTCATTAAACTTAAGATATAATCTTAGTGTTTATAAAATATAAAGTGAGAAAATTAATGAAAAAAATAATTTCTGATATGATTGATGTACTTCCACCTCTTCCAAAAACTATTCTTGAACTAGAAAAATTTAAACAATTATCAGATAAAGAGCCTATTGAACTTTTAAAAATTATAAACAAAGATCCTCTTATTATATCTATTTTGTTAAAATTATCAAATTCTGTTATGTTTGGATTTAGAAATAAAGTGGAAACTCCAAGAAAAGCGATAAGTCTTTTAGGTGTTAATTATACCCTCTCTATAGCTTTTGGATATACCATCAAAAAAACTCTGGATACTAATTTAAGAGCTTATGGACTCTCTAGTAATGAGTTTATGGAACACTCTAGTATCTCCTCAAATCTTTTAACAAAATGGTTATCAAATATAGATTTTGAACTTAAAGAAAGGCTTTTATTACCTGTATTTTTGCAAGAAGCGGGAATTTTTATACTCTCAAACCTAGCAATTCAACAAGGTAAATCAGATAACTTTAATAGAACACTCCAATTTAATATGAATAGAGAAGAGGTTGAGATGGAGTTTTTTGAAACAACAACCTCTGCTACAACAGCAAAGATTTTCAGACATTGGAATTTAAGTGAGAATTTAATAGATATTATAGAATTTGTTGATGATTTAGACAATTGTCCTGCTGAGCATAAATATGAAGCACAAATATTAAAAGTAATAAAAATTGCAAATAACTTGCTAGACCCTTTTAGTGAAGACAGTGTCAGGGATGCACTTACAAAAGCTGAAGAGTTTTCACTTGATTGTGCTGCTTTAAAAAAAGGAATTTTACAATTACAAAGTAAATACGAGTAGATTAACCAAACTATTATAATATTTTGGTTACTGTTATAATACTTAGGCAAAGGAATTACTCAATGTCACATCAAGTTTCAATAGTAACATTTAATTAAAAGTGTTTTTAAAAAAAATAAATCTTAGTAGTGAATTAAAAACAGTTAAAAATAATTTTATATCATTAACTATTCTACAACTACTCAATATGTTTTTACCACTACTACTTCTACCGTTTTTGGTAAGAAAATTAGGTTTAGAAACTTTTGGACTTCTTATATTTTCACAAGCTTTTATTATGTATTTTACTCTTATCATAGATTATGGATTTAATATATCTGCCACAAGAGAAATATCTACACATAAACACGATAAAGCGTATATTTCTAAGGTATTTTATAGTGTATTTTTCATAAAAATATTTTTATTTTTATTTTCATTTATTCTTATAAGTATTATTATATTTTCTTTTGAAGTGTTTAGCAAAAACTATATTCTTTATTATATATCATTTAGTATTGTTATAGGTCAAATGCTTTTCCCTATTTGGTATTTTCAAGGTGTTGAAAATATGAAAATGATTGCTATTTTGAATGTTATTATCAAAACTCTTTATACACTTACTGTATTGATTTTTATCTCTTCGAGTGAAGATTTGTTGTATGTTGCAGGATTTAATTCTGTAAGTTTTATTGTTGTTGGTACTATTGCTTTTTATATCGCTGTTAGGAATCTTCCTTTTACCTCTTTAGATTATCAGTATACAAAACTATTTTTTAAAGAATCTTCCACTATATTTTTTTCTAACTTTTTTTCGAGCATGTATAGTGTTTCTAATAATTTCTTATTAGGTATTTTTACAAATACGACACTTGTTGGAATTTATGGAAGTTTTGAAAAAATTATTTCGGCATTAAAAGGCTTGTATTTTCCACTCTATCAGGCACTTTTTCCATTTGTTTCAAGACAGAAAGATAAAAAAGATTTTATCAAAAAAATGATACTTCCTATTGGATTATCAGGAGTAATGATGATGATAACTCTCTACTCTTTTGCAGATTTTTTTATAACTATCTTATATTCAAATAAAGAACTGATTGAAAATATCAACTATTTTCAATATATGTCCCTTATTTTACCGCTTGCTTCTCTTAATATGTTATTTAATTTTCTCTATCTTAATAGTATGAAAATGTATAAAGAGAGAATGTATACTATGATAACAGCAGGTATTGTCAATTTTATAGTAGCTATTTTATTATTAAATTTAAATTTTGATATAATGGCAGTTATTATTTCCTATATTATTACAGAATTATTTTTACTCTTATTTGGATACAAAAACTTTTTGAAGATATCTAATGGCCAAAATTAATAATTTAATTTTTACCTTATTTATCACATTTTCTACTTTTAATGTCTACAAATATCCTATGATTCATACCTTAGGAAAATATGGTAAAACAATTATAGTACCCTATGTTCTTCTTTATATTTTGTATAAATTATATAAAGGAGAACTCAAAAAAATTGATTCTCTCACTTTATCAATATTTGCTTTTTTTATTATTGGTTCTGTAAATTATATTATGAATTCTTTTAACTATGAGGGTCTAATTTATTCCTTAATTTTTATTATCTATATTATCTATTTTTACTATTTTATTTATGAATTCAAAGCTCAGCATGGGGAAGATTTTATAAATGAATTATTTAAAAAACTAAAAAATCTTTTTTTATTTAATATGATAGTAGGCTTTGTAATAGCTTTGGGAGTCCATCAACCATTATGGGTAACCAATAAAGATGGTTTGGCTTTTGGAGGTTTTATAGGGGTAAGTTTACTTTTTGGATGGTTCTCTTTATCCTTTTTTTTTATTGTTTATTTTTTAAAACAGAAAAAGATACTAGATTATATTATTCTTGGTGTTACTTTTATTTTTATCTATTTGTCTGATGGAAGAGGATCTCAAATGGTACTTGTTTCATTTTTTCTTTTTCATATTTATTTTAAATTAAAATTTATGTATTTAAAGTATTATTTATATCTATTTTTGAAAAGTATTTTATTTATTTTTGTTTTACTTACTATCTATTATGGTATTGTTGGTTTATCGTATGGAAAAATAAATGAGATCTCTACAGGAAGACTATTTATCTGGAATCTTGCCGTACTTAATATTTTTTATGATAATATTTTTTATTTAGGCTATGGTATAAACTCTTATCCTGATTATCTTTTAAATAAATATGCCCATATCTCTTACTATTTTAAAGATTTAAGACATGAAGGTGGAAAACTCTCTTTACACTCCTCTTATCTTACTATCATTACAACAGGTGGAATTTTATCTCTTGTATCATTTTTGTTACTTGTAAAAAAAGTACTTTATAAAAATGAAGCATATCAATACTCTGCATTTATACTCTCATTATTAGTAGGAGGATTTGTTGAACAATTTATCATGAGTCCAAATATACCTATAAGTACACTATTTTGGCTTTTAGTTATATCATTATTAATTCAAAAAAAGGAAATATATGGATAATTTAGCACCTGTAATTATATTTACGTATAATAGATTAGATACTCTTGAAATAGTTATAAAAAAGTTACAAGAAAATATCTTGGCAAAATATACAGAGATTTTTATTTTTTCAGATTACTCTAAATCTGAAAAAGATATTTTCACAGTACAAAATGTACGTACATATTTAAAAACTATTCAAGGTTTTCAAAAAGTCACTATTATAGAAAGAGAGAAAAATTATGGCTTAGCAAAAAATATTATTGAGGGTGTTACAGATATTATAAATATTTATGGTAAAGTGATTGTTTTAGAAGATGATTTAGTTACTAGTGCAAACTTTTTATCATACATGAACCAAACCCTTGATTTCTATCAAAATAGTGAAAAAATATTTGGAATTTCTGGATTTTCTTGGAATTTATCTTCTCTTAAGAATATAGAAGAAGATGTATTTATGGCATATAGACCCTCATCATGGGGATGGGCAACATGGAAAGATAAATGGAATACTGTAGATTGGGAAATTAAAGATTATGAAATATTTATGAAAAATACAGAAGCAAAAAAGAAATTTAATCGAGGAGGAATGGATATGACAAGAATGCTTCGCCATTTTAAAGAAGGTAAAAATCACTCTTGGGCAATACGTTGGGCATATTTTATGAGTAAAAATGACAAATACTGTATTTATCCAAAAGTATCCAAAATTCAAAATATTGGTTATGGAGATAACTCTACACATTGTACTGGTGAGCATATTCATAAAACAACTTTAGATGATAGTTCAAATACTCATTTTAATTTGATAAACAATATAACTTTTAATCAAGATGTTTTAAGTGAATTTAAAAATCAAAATAATTATCTTTATAAAGTCACTAAAAGAATTAAAATCAAAATTCTCAATATCTTTTCAAAGGATAACTAGATGTATATTACTCAAGATTTTCATACAAACAAAAAAAATATAAAAGCACAAATAGTTTTAATTCTCTTTCGATTGGCACAACTTTGTAGAAAAAAGAATAAAATTCTTTTTGTACTGTCTATCCCCTATCTTATTTTTTATAGAGTATTCGTAGAATGGTTTTTAGGTATTGAATTACCATGGAATACAAAAATCAAAGAAAATTTATCGTTATTTCACGGTCAAGGTTTAGTCGTAAATGACCATACTGAAATAGGAAAAAATTGTACCTTAAGACATACTACAACAATAGGCAACAAAAAACTCTTTGATGGTTCTTATAGTCAATCACCCATTATAGAAAATGATGTAGACATAGGTTCTAATGTAGTAATTTTAGGTCCTATTACTATAGGTCATAATTCTATAATTGGAGCAGGTTCTGTTGTGACAAAAGATGTTGAACCTTATAGCCTGATTGTAGGTAATCCTGCAAAATTATTACGAAAGCTACAATAAAATGAGAATCTTACTTATCCATAATACCTATAAATACAAAGGTGGTGAAGATAGTGTTTTTGAAAATGAATACAATTTATTAGTATCTCATAACAATCAAGTTGAAAAACTTTTGTTTACAAATAAAAATATTCATTCTTTATTTGATAAGATAAAAGTAGGAATCAATGCAATTTATAATCCAAAAAGTGCAAAGATTTTAGAAGAAAAAATCAAACTCTTTCAGCCTGAAGTTATTCATGTACATAACTTTTTTCCTGTAGCTTCTCCTGCTTTATTTTATGTGGCAAATCAACTGAATATTCCCATAGTGATAACTTTACACAACTATAGACTTATTTGTCCTAATGCTCTTCTTTTTAGAGAAAATAAAGTTTGTGAAAAATGTATCCAAAAATCATTTGCAATAGATGGAGTGTTGAATGGATGCTATCGAAACTCTAAAATACAAACATTTTCATTGGCACTTATGAGTTATATTCATAAAAAGAAAGCTACTTGGCATACAAAAATAGATAAGTATATCACCTTAACTAATTTTGCAAAACAAAAGCTTCTCTCCTCCTCTTTAGGTGTCCATTCAGATCAATTCATTATAAAACCAAATTTTGTAGAAGATTTTGGATGTGAGTATGAGAAAGAAGATTATTTCCTATTTGTAGGGAGACTCTCTCTTGAAAAAGGGGTAAACTTACTCCTTGAAGCATTTATAAAGAGCAAACAAAAACTTCTTATTATTGGATCTGGTCCTCTTGAAAAAAAAGTGATAGAATTTGCTAATAAATATACAAATATAATTTACTTAGGTTTTCAAGATAAACAATTTATTATAGAAAAACTTAAAAGAGCGAAAGCACTTCTTTTTACCTCTTTATGGTATGAGGGTATGCCTATGACTATACTAGAAAGTTTTTCAACGGCTACTCCAGTCATAGCTCCTAATATAGGAGGTCCAAATGAGATAGTTCATGATAAAAAAAATGGTTTGATTTACCAAGTTAATAATCTTAAAAATCTACAAGAAAAAATTGTGGAACTCACGCAAGAAAACAGTATTTATAAACGTTTTTGTATAGAAGCTAGAAAATCTTATGAAAATTATTATACTCCAGAAAGAAATTATCAACAATTAATAACACTTTACAAAGAGATGATCTCTTCATAAATAAGGATTTACAAAAGATCCTTATTAGACTCTATTTCCTGTAACAAATGCGTAAAATTTATATTTTTTCAAAATAACCCCCATAAAATATAATATACTTATAACAATAAGTGGTGCGATACAATAAAGAATTAGACTCACAAGAGCTGTTTTCCCAAATACAAGATATCCACCTTTTGTAACTATTGTAAGCATCGGTTCATGAAAAATATAGAATAAAAAAGTATAATGAGATAATAGTAAAAATCTATTAAATTTTATACGATCTAGGCTAAACCAAAAGACAAAAATTCCAAGTAATATTGAAATTTTATGAAGTATATGTAGATTAACCTCAATATAAAAAGTGAGTAAATATGTTTTTACTAGAAGTATAGTCAAATAAATTATCATAAATAAAAGATACTTGTTATCACTTATTTTATACTGTGCTATATTTGGTTGATGAATGGCTATATACGCACCAATAGCAAAAAATAAAAATGGTTCCTCTTTATACAAGCTTAATTGCATTCCTGTATTGAGATAAAACCATAAAAAAAATGCAAAAGGAAAAAAATAAAGAGGTTTATTTTTTAATAATAAAAAAAATAATGGTGATAAAATTACAATATAAATCAAATCTCGTATGAACCACAATGGATAATTTATAGGGAAAAAAAATAACTTATATAAGATTTCTGTGTAAGATAGATCTTTTATTATAAGAGCCGTATTAAAATAATGAGATACATTCGGGAGTAATTGTAAAGTAAAATAGATTACAATAACAACAAATGACCAGAATATATAAGGTATTACTAATGTATTTAATCTTTTTTTTAATTTACTCTTGTACAATTGAATTGTAAAATATTTTTCCTTAAAAAAAAGATACCCAGCTATTATAAAGAATAAAGGAACAGCAATTCTTGCTATCCCTTGTGAAAGTAAATTTTGTATAAATATATTTATACTTGATATAAAATCTATGGGATAAAAACTATCTCCATGAATATCTTTAATATTTATTGCATGTAAATATATCACCATAATCATCAAAAGCAATGAAGATATTTTTATTTTATTCGAAAGTTGTTTATTCATAAATGTATTGTATCATAATTAATTGAGAATTAGAGATACTATTTTAATATACACTTTATACTTTTTTAGTATAATGTCTTATGCAAAAATTTAAAGTTATTCAATCTTTTATTTCTAGTGGTAAATATGATGAGTTTATTAAAAAGATAATGAATCTCTCAGAAAATAAAGACTCTTCTTATATCTGTGTGTCAAATGTTCATATGACAGTTGAAGCTACTAAAGATAAGGCTTTTTTAGATATTGTTAACAATGCCGATATTACTACTCCTGATGGTATGCCTTTGGCAAAAGCTATGAAATTTTTATATGGAATTGAGCAAGATAGAGTTGCTGGTATGGACTTGATTGAGGATCTTTTTAAAACTTGTACAAAAGAGAAAAAAAGTATATTTGTGTATGGTGGTTCAGCAGAAACACTTCGAAAAATGAATGAAAAAATATCTGTAGAATATCCTTATTTAAAAATAAACTCCTATTCTCCCCCTTTTCGACATTTAAGTGATGAGGAAAAACAACAAGATATAGAGATGATAAATAATTATAAAAGTGATTTTGTATTTGTTGCTCTTGGTTGTCCAAAACAAGAAAAATGGATGGCAGAACATAAAAATAAAATACATTCATGTATGCTAGGATTGGGTGGTGCGATTGAAGTCTATGCAGGGATAAAAAGAAGAGCTCCTCGATGGATGCAAAAATCTTCTTTGGAGTGGTTATATAGATTGTTACAAGATCCAAAAAGATTATGGAAAAGATATTGTATTACAAATAGTTTATTTATCATTTTGCTAAGCAAACAACTAGTATCAGTTCACGTATTCAAAAATTCTTGCAAATAAAAAAAAAGAGTTTACAATGACACAAAAAATGAAAGAATATATATCAGAAATTATACTATTGATTTTTGATATTATAAGTATTTTTATAGCTCTTTTAATTACATCATTTATAGTATTTAACACTGATATTACGAATACAATCAATGACAATGTCAATTTTTGTACTTTTTCATCTTTACCTTTTTATCTTATTATACTTTCTGTATTTTTATATAATGGTATTTATACCCAAAGATTTGATTTTTGGGAAGAGACTAGAAAAGTACTCAAAAGTTTAGCATTAAGTATTCTTCTTTTATTTTCTTATCATTCCATTACGAATACAACACAAGATTATCCTTTGATATTTATTGTATTGGTATTTATAATTATAGCTGTTGTTATCCCTACGGTTAAAAATATTATAAAACATAAGCTTTTTGCACTTGGATATTGGAAAAAATATGTCAGACTTTTAGGTGAAAATTGTTATTTGGAAGAGGAAGTTTTTAATAATCCTTATTTAGGATATGAAAAAACAAACAATGAAGAGATAAATATTGTCTTTATAGATTCTCATAACAAAAATCAAGAAGAGCTAAAGAAACAGCTAGAAAAAGAGATACAGAGTAAACATAAAGTGATGTTTCTTCCTGTATTTAATAATTACCAATTTAGTAATAGAGATATTTATGAACTCTCGAATACAAGAACTAATTTATTTATTGTACATAATAAACTCAGAAGTAATTATAGAATGATTATCAATAATATTTATAATTATCTTTGTGCTGTATTGATGTTACCTCTTTTATTATCTATAATAGGCATTATTGCAATTGCAATTAAAAGAGACTCAAAAGGTCCTGTCTTTTTTAAACAAAAAAGATTAGGGAAAAATGGAAAATCTTTTATGGTGTATAAATTTAGGACAATGTATTCCCCAGAACAACAAGTAGAACTTTTGGATAGATACCTTCAAGAGCATCCAGAAGAGATCAAAAACTATGAAATCTATTGCAAATATGAAAATGATCCAAGAGTGACAAAAATAGGGAAAAAACTGAGAAGTACTTCTCTTGATGAACTCGCACAGATATTTAATGTGCTTAAAGGGGATATGAATTTTATTGGACCACGCCCTTATCTTGTAACAGAAAAAGAAAAAATGGGTCAAGAAAATAAAGATATCATACTCAAAACAAAACCAGGAATCACAGGACTTTGGCAAGTAAGTGGGAGAAATGAACTCACTTTTGAAGAGAGAATGGATCTCGATAGATGGTATATCCAAAATTGGTCTTTATGGAAAGATTTTATTATATTTATGAAAACAATTTCAGTTGTATTACATAAAGTTGGTGCAAAGTAATTTGTAAAAAGTAACGATTAATTTTATTACTTTTTTGATATAATAACATTAATCACCGCATAAAGGAATTAGAAAAATGTCAAATCTCAAACAAAAAGTAGCACTCATCACAGGAATCACAGGACAAGATGGGAGTTATTTAGCAGAATTTCTCTTGAAAAAAGGGTATAAAGTACACGGAGTAAAAAGAAGAAGTTCTTTATTTAATACAGATAGAATAGATCACTTATATGAGGATCCTTATGTCGAAAATAGAAACTTGATCTTACATTTTGGAGATATGACAGACAGTATGAATCTTACTCGAATCATTCAAGAAACACAACCAGATGAGATCTATAATCTCGCAGCTATGTCTCATGTCGCTGTATCTTTTGAAACACCTGAGTATGTTGCCAATGCAGATGGAACAGGAACACTCAGAATATTAGAAGCTGTAAAGCTTTTGGGTTTATCAGATAAAACGAAAATTTATCAAGCATCTACATCGGAACTTTTTGGAAAAGTACAAGAAACACCACAAAAAGAAACAACACCTTTTTATCCTAGATCTCCTTATGCCGTAGCGAAGATGTATGCATACTGGATCACTGTAAACTACAGAGAAGCGTATGGTATGTTTGCTTGTAATGGTATTTTATTTAACCATGAATCACCTGTACGTGGGGAAACATTTGTAACACGAAAAATCACACGAGCCGCTTCCAAAATAGCTTTGGGACTCCAAGACAAGCTTTATTTAGGCAATCTTGATGCCAAAAGAGACTGGGGACATGCCAAAGATTATGTACGGATGATGTGGATGATTTTGCAAGCTGATGAGCCTGAAGATTGGGTCATTGCTACTGGTCAAACTACAACAGTAAGAGAGTTTGTCAATATGGCATTTGCGTATGCTGGAATAGAGTTAGAGTTCAAAGGGGTAGGAATAGATGAAAAAGCCTATGTAGTATCGTGTTCAAATCCTGAATATCAAGTATCAATAGGGACAAATGTAGTCGCTGTCGATCCAAAATATTTTCGACCTACTGAAGTTGATTTACTTTTAGGAGATCCTACAAAAGCAGAAACAAAACTCGGATGGAATAGAGAATATGACCTCAAAGAGTTAGTCTATGATATGATGCAATCAGACTTGAAACTTATGACAAAAGATGTGTATTTACAAGAAGGTGGATATAAAACTTTAAGTTATTTTGAGTAAAAATAATATGAATAAAAATAGTAAAATATATATAGCAGGACACAGAGGTCTTGTCGGATCAGCAATAGTAAAAAATCTACAGTCAAAAGGATATACAAATTTAATATGTAAAACACATACAGAGTTAGATCTTTTAAACCAAAATGATGTAGAAAATTTCTTTGAAAATGAAAAACCAGAGTATGTGATATTAGCCGCTGCAAAAGTGGGTGGAATAGTTGCTAACAATACTTATCGAGCAGATTTTATCTATGAAAATCTTCAGATTCAAAATAATGTAATTCATAATGCGTACAAATTTAAAGTGAAAAAACTTTTATTTTTGGGAAGTACTTGTATCTATCCCAAAAATGCACCACAGCCTATGAGTGAGGATTGTTTACTCACTTCAGCACTAGAATACACAAATGAACCTTATGCTCTTTCTAAAATTGCAGGTATTAAAATGTGTGAATCATACAACTTACAATACGGTACAAATTTTATCTCTGTAATGCCTACAAATCTTTATGGACCAAATGATAATTTTGATTTGGAAAAGTCACATGTACTTCCTGCACTTATACGAAAAATTTACCTCGCAAAACTTTTAAATGAGAGTAAAAATGAAGAGGTACTCAAAGACTTAAATGTTTCTACTTTAGAAGAAGCCAAAGAGTATCTCGCTGGTTTTGGAGTCAATGAAAATACAGTAGAGATCTGGGGAAGTGGTAAGCCTAGACGAGAATTTTTATACAGTGAAGATATGGCAGATGCGTGTGTATTTTTACTTGAAAATAGAGATTTTGAAGATACCTATAACAAAGAAGAAAAAGAGATACTCAATACGCATATAAATATAGGAACAGGGATAGATATATCTATAAAAGAGTTGGCTTTTTTAATACAAGAGATAGTGGGATTTAAAGGGTCATTTACTTTTAATAGTGATAAACCAGATGGTACAATGATAAAACTCACCGATCCCTCAAAACTTCATACTTTAGGATGGAAACATAAAGTAGAACTCTCTGATGGTATAAAAACTATGTTTGAATGGTATCTCAAAGAGAATAATTAGGATTTTGTAAAATGAATATTTTAATAACAGGTGGAGCAGGATATATAGGAAGCCATGTAGTCAAACAATTATCAAATGAAAAAGATATAAAAGTGACTCTAGTAGACAATCTTTGTGGTGGTTTTTTTGATAGTATTTCTATTTTAAAAGAGTATTTTGAGGAAGAAAGCTTTGATTTTATAAATTTGGATTTGTCAGAGTTTGAGAAAGTAGAAAAACTTTTTCAGACTGCTACTTTTGATGTTGTTATACATTTTGCAGCCCATCTACAAGTGGGTGAATCTGTACTTAAACCGCTCAAGTATTATATGAATAATACAGTTAATACAACACATCTTATATCTCTATGTAACAAATATAATGTAAATAAATTTATTTTTAGTTCTACTGCTGCAGTGTATGGTGAACCAAATGAGATACCAATACAAGAAACAACATCAACCAATCCCATCAATCCATATGGTATGAGTAAACTTATGAGTGAAAATGTACTCAAAGATACAGCTCTTGCCAATAAAGATTTTAAGTATGTTATTCTTCGATATTTTAATGTAGCAGGAGCGAGTGTCGATAATACTATAGGAGAGTGTCATATACCTGAATCACATCTTATCCCTCTGGTAGTTCATGCTGCCATTGGTAAAAGAGACAAAATTATGCTCTTTGGAGATGACTATGACACTCCTGATGGGAGCTGTATACGGGATTATGTTCATGTAGAAGATTTGGCATCTGCTCATATCAAAGCCTTAGAGTATTTACAAGAAAAAAATAAGAGTAATATTTTTAATTGTGCCTATGGTCATGGGTTTAGTGTCAAAGAGGTGATCAATACTGTTAAAAAAGTGAGTGGTGTGGATTTTGATGTTGAGATAGTACCACGAAGAGAAGGTGATCCTGCACGACTTATAGCAGATAATAGAAAAATTTTAGATGAGATGAATTGGAGTCCAAAATACGATGACTTAGAATTGATTTGTAAATCAGCACTACAGTGGGAAAAGAAAATAGTAAATGAGGAAAAGTAAAATGACAAATATAATATTATGTGGTGGAAATGGTACACGACTCTGGCCAATAAGTAGAACACTTATGCCAAAACAGTTTGTAAAACTTTTTGATAAGCAGTCACTTTTTCAGCTCACAGTGGAAAGAAACTCAAAAAATTGTGATACTCAATATATCGTTTCAAATGCAGAACAATACTTTTTGGCACTTGATCAACTAGCAGAGTTAGATAAAAAAAATAACAAATATCTACTCGAACCAGTAGGAAGAAATACAGCACCTGCTATTGCATTGGCGTGTTTTGATTTGGATCATGATGAAATAGTTCTTGTGACTCCATCGGATCATCTTATCAAAGATGAAAAAGAATATGCAAAAGTTTTAGAAAAAGCAAAAGCATTTGCCCTAGAAGATAATCTTGTCACTTTTGGAATCACACCTACATTTGCTGAAACTGGCTTTGGATATATAGAAGCAACCAAATATGATGTCCAAGCTTTTCATGAAAAACCAAATCAACAAACAGCCCAAGAGTATCTTAATGCAGGAAACTACTACTGGAACTCTGGAATGTTTTGTTTTAAAGCGGGGGTATTTTTGGATGAATTACAGCAATACTCTCCTAAAATTTATGAATCTTCAAAAAAAGCCTATGAAAATGCAAATAAAGAAGGAATTGTAAGAATTACTCATGATGATATGATCAATATTCCTGAAGATAGTATTGATTATGCGGTTATGGAAAAATCAAAAAAAGTCAAAGTGATACCATCTGATATAAACTGGAGTGATGTAGGGAGTTTTGATGCTTTATATGACGAACTTCCAAAAGATACAGATGGCAATACACTCAACCCAAATCATATCTCAGTAGATAGTAAAAACAATCTAATCTATGGAAATTATAGAAAAATAGCGACTGTTGATATGGAAGATTGTATCATCGTGGATACAGGTGATGCTCTTTTGGTATCCAAAAAAGGAAGCTCACAAAAAGTCAAACAAGTGGTACAAAAACTCAAAGATGAAAACTCAGATCTGCATAATATCCACCTCACAGCACATAGACCATGGGGTACATACACAGTCCTTGAAGATACCCCCGGATATAAAATAAAAACAATCATAGTACAACCCAATAAACGACTCTCGTTACAAAAACATTTTCATAGAAATGAACACTGGATAGTAGTCTCAGGAACAGCTACAGTAACAGTAGGTGAAACCAAAAAATATGTACGACCAAATGAATCAACCTATATAAAAATGGGAGAACTTCATAGACTTGAAAATGAAGGGAAAATACCAGTAATTTTAATAGAAGCACAAGTAGGCGAGTACACAGGAGAAGATGACATCGTAAGAGTAGATGATGATTTTAAAAGAGATTAAAATCATCGTTTTATAGCTTTAACTCAATGTATATAATAAAAGAGAAAATAGCCAGAGGATCTATTTAAAAAGATACAGGAGTAATAGCTGAAATATAAGATGCTTTGTGTGTACTTTTATTTTCTATTTTATGGGGAATTACTGGATCAAATCGTATACAATCACCCTCATGTAAAACAAACTCTTTTGTATCCAATGTCACTATTATTTCACCCTCTAAAACATAATTACACTCTTCTCCGCCTTGAGTATGAGGAATAATCTCATCGGTTATTCTATTGGCTTCAAGGCGAACCAATACAAATTCTATATCACCTTGAAGATTTGGTACAAGCAACTCACAGGTATATAAAGGATCTGGAAAAGATATTTTTTTTCTATTTGCTTTTTTGACTACATAATTTTGAGTATTTTTACTTTTTTGAACAGAGGGTAGATTTTCGTTTGTAAACAGCTGTGCAATAGTTGTATCAAGAACTTTTGCAATTTTTCGTAATGTTTCAACAGAACCTTGAGTCGATCCATTTTCTAATTGAGATAACATACCAACAGAAATTTTTGATAAATGAGCAAGCTCTTTTGCGTTCATCTTTTTTGAAGCTCTTAAATTTTTTATTTTCTGTCCAACATTCACATTATTTTCCACTGATTTACCTTCTCTACATAATTTGTATAGTATATCTAAATATTGTTGATAGATGAGTTAAGCTTAAAAGTAGAGTTAGTTTATTTAATATAATTAAATATTTACAAGATAATTTACTAAAATTAGTGATATTTTGAGTAAAAAAGTAATAAATTTAATTAAATTAAATAAAATGTATAGAAAATGAACAATTTAAAAAATAAAAAATAGAAAATTTATGACATAATTCTCTTAGTAAAAAATTAAAAACACATTTAAGGAAAAATTATGACAATAGGTTTAGTAAAAGAGATTAAAGTACATGAGTATAGAGTAGGTTTAACACCAGATGATGTAGCAACATATGTAAATAATGGTCATACAGTATATGTAGAGATTGATGCAGGAGTTGGTACTGGTTTTGAAAATGATGAGTATGTAGATGCAGGTGCAACTATCGTTGAAGATAAACAAAAATTATTTGATGATTCTGAAATGATTGTAAAAGTGAAAGAGCCACTTCCTGAAGAGTATGACTTTTTTCACGAAGGTCAAATCTTGTATACATATTTACATATTGCTGCTGATAGACCACAAGCTGAAGCATTGTTAGCTAAAAAAGTAAAAGCTATCGCTTATGAAACTATCACTTCAAGAGAAGGTGGACTTCCTTGTTTAACTCCTATGAGTGAGATTGCAGGTAGACTTGCAGCTCAAGAAGGTGCAAAATACCTAGAAAAACCATTTGGTGGTAGAGGCGTTTTACTTGGTGGCGTTCCAGGTGTTCAAAAAGGTAATGTTGTTATCATCGGTGGTGGTATTGTTGGTTTGAACGCTTGTAAAATGTGTGTTGGTTTGGGTGCAAATGTTACAGTTATGGATATTTCAGCTTCAAGATTAGCATATTATGATGATATTTTTGGATCAAAAGTAAACACAATTTTTTCAAATAGATCAAATATCTTAAAAGCTATCAAAGAAGCAGATTTAGTTATCGGTGCTGTTTTAATTCCAGGTGCAACTGCTCCTACACTTGTTTCTAAAGAAGATTTAAAACTTATGAAGAAAAACTCTGTACTTGTTGATGTTGCTATCGATCAAGGTGGTTGTTTTGAAACTTCTAAAGCTACATATCATGATGCTCCTACTTATGTAGTAAATGATGTATTACATTATTGTGTTGCTAATATGCCAGGTGCTGTTTCATTGACATCTACATTGGCTCTTACAGCTACAACACTTAGACATGGTTTAAATATTGCAAACAAAGGTCTTGAAAAAGCACTTGCTGAAGATGTACATTTATTAAATGGTTTAAATACTTATGATGGTAAATTAACAAATGAAGCAGTTGCAAAAAGTTTAGATATTGCTTTTGAACCAGTAGCATTTTAATATAATTAAATTTATAGGCTAATAGATTCTTACTATTGTAGGAATTTAAACAAAAAATAATAAAGGGATGAGTAGAGTACTCATCCCTTTATAAATTATATAATAGGTAAAAAGATGAGCAAACACATGAAAAAAAAACTAGTAATAATCGGTGCAGGATACGCAGGGATAAATTTAGTCAATAAATTATCAAACAATTCAGATATAGAGATAACACTTATCAACAAAACAGCATATCATTTACATCAAACAGATATACATAAATATATTAGTGGTCAAAGTGATTTTGAAGAGGTTGCATTTGGTCTCAAAGAATATGCTATCAATAAAAATATTACCTTTGTAGAAGCTACAGTTACAAATGTAGATTTTAACACAAAAAAAGTACTCTTAGAAAATAAAGAGATTTCGTATGATTACCTTACAATTGCTACAGGAAGTGTATCATTTTTTCCAAGACAAATTAAAAATATAGAAGAATATGCACAAGACATCAAAGATATTACTATTTTAAAAGAACAAAGAGAAAAGTTCTTGGATGTTATAAATAGTAAGAAAAAGAATAAAAATATCGCTATAGTTGGTGGTGGATTATCTGGTGTTGAGATAGCTTTGGAGTTTGCTCATGTTTTAAAAGAGAGAAATATTAAAGAAGATCAATGTACTATCTCTATTATAGAACAACTTCCAAATGTATTACCAAATATGGATCCATTTTTAGTAGATAATACAATAAAAGCATGTAACGATTTAAATGTTAAACAATACCATGGAGCCTTTGTAAGTGAAGTAAAAGATGATACTGTATACCTTAGTGATAAAAGAGAGATACCTTTTGATATGATTCTTTTAGTGATTGGTGTGACAAGTGAAAAACTTGCAAAAGAGGAAGAGGTTAATGTCAAAAATCAATTTATTGTAGATGATTATTTACGCTTAGTAAATCATAATGAAGTATTTGTTATAGGAGATATAGCCCAAACAAAAGATAAAAATGACAAATATGTATTGCCTACAGCACAGATGGCAAAACTTCATGCAAATTTAACAGCCCAAAATATAGAAAATACTCTCAATCAAAAAGCACTTATAAAAAATGAGTGTGAAACAAAAGGTATTATGGTAGATTTAGCAAATAAAAATGCAGTAGGATTGTTGATGGGTTTAAAAGTCAAAGGTTTTATAGCGTATCATCTGAAGAGATTTGTAAGTAATCAGCATAATAAGTTGTTTTCATAATTTTTTGAAAGTTTACTTTCATCTCAAGGGTTACGTTAGTAGATGTAACCCTTTTTTGCAAAATAATATTGAAATATATTCATCTCATTTTCATAGATTACTTCGTAAGAGATAGTATATTTTTTACAAATTGTTTTTACCATATAGAGTCCTAGACCCAAACTTCTTTTTGCATCATTATGTTCTTGATAGTTTTTATCAAATATCTTTTTTGTATCTACAATAGGCTTTGATTTTGAGCTAAAACTTAAACAATAAGTATCTTTTACTTGAGAAAGTTTTATAAAAAGAGTACTATTTTCATCACTATATTTAATTGCATTTGAAAGGTTATTATCAATCAAACGTTCTAGCTCTACTTCACTCATTTCAACATATATATCATCATCTAAAGAAAAATCCAATGGACGATGTTGTACTTCTAATATCGAAGAAAAGAACTCAATTCTATGTGTCAAAAAGCGTTTTAAATCTATAGAAGAACTTTTGTAGATCACATTTTGATCTGATACTAAATACTCAAGATCATCATAAGATTTTTTCAACATTGTGATTCCAGAGTTTACCTGTGTTAAATATTTTTGAAATTTCAAATCAAATTCATTTTGTAAAAATGTAAAATTATTGATAATAACAGATAAAGGTGTCCCCATTTGTCGTATCATTAAATTCATAAATTTTTTGTTTTCTTGAAGTACTAAAACTTTAAGCTCTTTTTCTTTTTTTAATGCAGACTGAGAATCATGATATTTTTTCGTAAAATAATAGATAGTAAAAAGAAAAAAGAGATGAATCATAATAAAAATATAATAATAACAAGTGATTCTTTCATTGAGTTCTTTTTCATACTGCATATCAATATAAAGCTCCAATACAAAATCTCCCATGATATTGAGATATTGATTGTGCTTTTTGATCAGTGGTATATAAAAGATAATAGCATTATCTAAATATTTTTTGATTATTCTTTCATCTCTATTTGAGTTGATTATAGGATTATCTGTTGGCATATCTTTGTCAAATTTTTCCCTAGATTTTATATAGTCTTCTTTGGATAGATCAGTTTTACGAATTAAAATATTGTCATAATATTGAGTGTTATCCAACTTTTGCTCAATTCTATACAATTGACTTCTTTTGTCTGTCATAATTAAAATATTTTTCATAGTATCTTTTAGAATACTTTTTATATTTTGATTGATAAAACCAATTTCCAAATAAAATGAATCATGAATCTTAGAATAAGAATAACTTTTAACATCAGAATTGATAATATCAATTGAAATAGTATTTGATTGATGTACTAGACCATCAATATTCGTCTGATCTAGTTCTTTACGTGCATCAGGTACAAGCGACAAATCAAAACCTATATCATTTGTATAAGTTGATTCTTCAATCACATAATTTTTATTGATATAAAAAAGATGAAAATCAAAATCTGAGATCAGATATCTTTTTTTTAATTCTATTTTAAGAGATTCTATATCAATTTTTCCATGCTTTTTAAGTATTTCCATCGCTTCTTGATGGAGTTGAAACAATATCTTTTCATTTGATTTAATTTCATTTTTTATGGTTATAAATGCATTTTTCATAAAACTCTTATTTATTTTTATACGTTTTTCTAAATAAGCATCTATTTTATTTTGTTGTTCAGTTTTATAATTTTCAAAAAGAGAATAGGTAAAATACAAAGATACAAAAGTAATGATTATATTTAATAATATAAGAAAATATTTATTTTTCATATTATTTGACTTCTGTTGTTTTTATACTATATCCCCGTTTAATTTTCGTAGTAATTATATCTATAGGAAACTTTTTTCTTGTATCTGTGAGAAGTTGTCGCAAAGGATATACCTCACGAATCTCCCCTTCCCAAACATAATCATAGATAATTTCTGTAGGGACAAGTTTGTTTGCATTTTGTAACAGTATCTCTACTAAACGTTGTTCCTTAAATCGTAACTCAATGAGCTCCTCTTTATAGGAAAAAGATTTGTTTTCTTCATCATAATATAAATCTTTTGAAAAATATATTCGTTTATTATCTTTATTTAAAATTTGATCTACACGAATTTCAAGCTCTTTCATATGAAAAGGTTTTTTTATATATTCACTACAACCAAAATCAAAAGCATCTGTAAAGTTTTGAATCTCTAAAGATGCTGTAACGATAATAATAGGTGTTGTTACATCGACTTTTCGTATAAATTTTACGATATCCAGACCATTATAAGTAGGTAAGTTAATATCAATTATATACAAATCAACTGTATGAGCAGTTAATTCATCAATAAATTCTATCGCTTTCAAGCCATTATAAATACATGTTGTTTTAAAATTCTTCATTGTAAAATATTCAGAAAGAACCAAACTTAGCTGAATATCATCTTCGATTATTACGACACTTAAACTCATTTTGTACCTTTTCTATTTTATTTTTTCAAGTTGTATGCTTAAAATGATATTCAAAAATATTATACTCATTTTCTCTTTTATAGACGATTTTTATATCATATTTTTGTGCTATTATATTAACAATACAAAGTCCAAAATGTAAACGTTCTTCATCTGTATTTTTTATCTCTCTTACAAACATACTTTTTAGATCCTCTATTTTATCGCCATAATTCTTAAAAGTTATGATTGTACCCAATGAATTCTTTTTTAAGCTAATAAAAGCATCCTCTTCTAAAGAAGAATATTTTAAAATATTTGTGATATTATTGTCAAAAATACGTTCTAATTCTATATCATTTATTGTAAAAAAGCTATTATCACTTATATTTGTAATCAGATTTATTTTATTGGCATCTGCTGCACTATCAAAATAAAGTACTCTTTTTTTCAAAAAATCACTTAAATTTATCTGTTTTTTTGCATATAACAAAGACTCACAAGAGTTAATATACGATAAATTTTCATAAGAATTTGACAAAGTAGTAATAGATGCATTTATCTGTTGTGAATGTTTATTTGTAGTATTACTAAAATATTCTAAAAATGAAAGATTACTCATAATAACAGCCAAAGGTGTTCTGATTTGATGTACCATATTCGCTATAAAATTTTTATTGTATTTGACCAAATCATGATTTTTAGAGATTGCTTTTTTAAGATTCATCTCTAAGTTTTGATACGATGTAGTAAAATAAAAAATCATTATAACCATCGCTAAATGCATAAGAATAAAATAAATAACATGTTGAGATGTTTTTTGAAAAAAACTATTTTCTGTTGATGTATCAGATTCTATCTCTAAAATGAGATCAGCAAAAAGAGGTAAAATATCATTTTCTTTTGTAAGTAAAGGGATATAAGTATACAAAGTATTCTCTTTTTTGATACGATATATTTCCTTTTTTTTTGAAGCTTTTATAAAAGCTAACTCTTTAACTGACTTCGCCTTTATATTATACAAAATATCATAATATTTTGCTCTTGATCCAAAATCTTTTTGATTTATGAAAAGACTCATAGTGTGATACGTGTTATTCTTATCTTTAACAACATAACGATAACTCAATTTGGCATGAAGTGATAATACTAAGTTTTTAAAAGCTTCTTTATGTTTCTCGGAAAATTCAAAAACCAAACTTATCCCTATAAAGGTAGAGTTTTCCAATTTAAAAAAAGCATATTTTTTTATCTGTTGATCAAATGAGTCAAAAAAAACACCTCGTGATTGTGTCAATGTATGCAATTTTTGCATTGTATCAAGAGTAGTTTTTTCATTTGTATGTACTGAAATATCATGACCAATATCAAAAATATTACTGCTACGAATTATTTTATACTCTTGATTTAATACAAAGACTTCCAAAGAAACTTTTTTTTCTTTGAGAGAAAACTTTTTTGAGAGTGACTCTTTTAGATTTGATACATCGAAATTAATATTGGATCTACGATGATAAAGCTCTTTTTCAATCATCGAAAAAACTGACTTCTTCTCTTCAATTTCTTTTTTGATATATCTCAAATTACTATTCATAAACTCTTTGTTTATTGTTATAATTTGATTGATTTGATTCTCGTATCTTTTATTTTGATTTAATTTATAAGAATCATATATTAGAAACATAAAAAGTAATGTAAAACTAATGATGCATATATGTAAAATTAATATCTTATATTTTAAACGCAACTTTTTTCCTTCTCTATAAAGCTTGTAACAGATTTAGAGGATTATTTTATCTATTTATAGTTTAAAATAAATCATATATTATAGTAGTACCTCACTATTAATCACTTTTTGAATATAATCACGTATGAGATTAGATATATATATAACAAAAAATTATGCACTTCAAAGTAGAAATAAAGCTTCTGAATTGATCAAAGCGAACAAAATTATGGTAGATGGTACAATTATAAAAAAACCATCTTTTAAAATAGAAGAAAATATGAAGATAGAGATACTCGAAGAGGATTTTTATGTGAGCCGTTCGGCATATAAACTCAAATATTTTCTTGAAGATAATACTCTTGATGTTGCTAATACAACAGCTATCGATATAGGTTCTTCTACAGGTGGATTTACCCAAATACTTTTAAATAATGGAGTTCGTTCTGTAACTTGTGTCGATGTAGGAACCAATCAACTTCACCCATCTATAAAAGAAAATGAGAAAATAATCATCGTAGAAAACACCGATATACGAAAATTTACTACAGATACTTTTTATGACTTAGTTACTTGTGATGTTTCTTTTATTAGTATTTTAAATATTTTAGAAAATATAAATAGGCTGAGTTCTGATAAAATTATTATTTTGTACAAACCACAATTTGAAGTAGGAAAAGATATAAAACGAGATAATAATGGGGTGGTTTTAGATAAAAAAGCGATCCAAAAAGCCAGAGAAAATTTTTTGGAAGCGACACAAAAACTCAAATGGAAATTACTATTTGCAAATGAGAGTAAACTTGCAGGAAAAAGTGGAAATATTGAGGAGCTTTTCTATTTTGAAAAATAGGGAAAAAGAGAAAACTCTTATATCCCTTCGGCTATCATAGCATCTGCTACTTTTTTGAATCCTGCTATGTTTGCACCATCTACATAATTCCCCTCAACACCATACTCTTTGGCTGTTAAATGCACAGCTTTACAAATAGACCGCATTGTTTGCTCTAGCATTTTGTCTACTTTATCATAACTCCATCGAATCATAGAAGCATTTTGAGACATCTCAAATTCACTTACAGCAACTCCACCTGCATTGGCAGCTTTTGCAGGTGCAAAAAGTATATTATTTGATTGTAAAAGATGAATAGCTTCAGGAGTCGATGGCATATTTGCACCCTCTGTTACCGAGATACACCCATTTTCTATAAGATGTTTTGCATCTATTGCTGTGAGTTCATTTTGTGTCGCACATGGAAAAGCACAATCACACGGAATATTCCATACTTCATGACCATTTTGCGGATACTCTTCCACTGTTGTGTAGATAGCTTCTGGATGTTCTATAACATACTCTTCTAAAGAAACTCTTTTTTGAAGTTTTAACTCTTTGAGGAGTTTTAAGTTGATCCCCATAGGATCATAGATAGTCCCTTTACTATCAGAACATGTCACAGGTTTAGCTCCCATGGCATAGAGTTTTTCGATGGTATGAATAGCCACATTTCCCGCACCACTGACTGTACAAATACGCCCTTTAAAGTCATCTTTTCCTGCATGTTTGAGCATCTCATCTGTAAAATAGACACATCCATATCCAGTAGCTTCAGGTCGCATTAAACTTCCCCCAAACATAAAAGGTTTGCCTGTCAAAACACCTTCAAATGATGAGGTTACTTTTTTGTATTCCCCAAACAAATAACCAATCTCTCTTCCACCCACTCCAATATCTCCAGCAGGAACATCGACACGGGGTCCTATATATTTATGTAATTCAGTCATATACGCACTACAAAATCGCATCACTTCAAAATCTGATTTTCCTTTAGGGTCAAAATCACTTCCCCCTTTTCCACCACCAATAGGTAAACCAGTCAAAGCATTTTTAAAAATTTGCTCAAATCCTAAAAATTTTAATATTCCACTATTGACACTCGGATGAAACCTTAGTCCCCCTTTGTAAGGTCCCAAAGCATTATTGAACTGTACTCTATAACCTGTATTGACATGGATCTCATTGTTATCATCCATCCACACAACTTTGAATTTAAACTCTCTATCTGGGTTGGTTAATCTATCTATTATGGCATGCTGTGTATAAATAGGGTTGTTTTCAATAACTGGTTGGATACTATCAAGTACCTCTTCAACTGCTTGAAAAAATGTTTCATCTGTAGAACAATTACTTTTTCTAATTTTATTAATTATCTCATTTGACATACTCATTTTTTCAATCCTTGTTATTTTAAAATTTCGAGATTATAGCCAAAATTAAATTTTTTAATACTTCAATGAAGCATTAATAATATTTATTTTGACTATTACCTCTTTATATTAAGGATAAAATTAGTATCAAATCACTATTATTTCATAAACGACTGATGGTCGGTCATTTATTTTAAGGAGGGTATTTTGGCAAGGGTTGTAGATAAAGAAGAGAAAAGAAAATGTATCGCTTTATCATGTAAGGATCTATTTGTGCACAATTCTATTAAAAATTTAACTATTTCAAAAATCGCTCAAACAGCAGGGATTGCAAAAGGAAGTTTGTATGATTATTTTGAGAATAAAGAGGATATAGTTTTTGAACTTATTACTATATTATTAGAAGAATCAGATCTCATCAAACAAAAAAAATTAGCTACGGTAGAATGTACTCGTGAAAAAATCAAAATATTTTTTGAATTTTTTTATGTCGATTACACTGCAGATTTACGAGAGATATTTAAAGATTTTAATGCTATTTGCCTTACCAATCCAAATGAAAAGATTTTACAATTTCAATCAAAAATATACTCATATTATTATAAATGGGTAGAAACTATTTTGCAAGAGGGGATAGAAAAACAAAAACTCGCTCCTAATGTTTTACAATATTCAGGAATATTTTTTGTTTTGGCAAAAGGGACATTTATCACAAGTATCAGCACAAGTGGTATTATAAATTTAGAAAAAGATTTAAATTTATATATCGATTTTATATTTAATTCAATGAAAGGAAATTCATGAAAAAAAGAGTATTTTTATTACTTTTACCTGCATTATTAAGTGCAGACACACTTAAGTCGCTTTTAGAGTATGCAACGATTAACAACACTATGGTTGCATCAAAACATCTCACACAAAAAGCAAAAAATTTAGAACTAGAGTCTACAAAAAGTGCTTATTATCCAACTATTGATATAGGAGGGAGTTACACAAACAGAAACCAAAAAACAGCTGGTACGCCAGGAGATATTTATACAGGATATGCAAGTGTTTCTATTGATTTGTATGATGGTGGGAAAAAATCTCATCTTATCAATCAAAACAAAGCACTTTTAAACTCTGCTGTTTTGGATACAAAAGCATATCAAAAAGAGTTACAACTCTCTATCGTACAAGATTTTTATGCCATCAAAAGTCTAGAAGCTTCTCTTGATGCACTCAAAGAAAAACAGGTACAACTCCAAGCAGAACTCTCACGAATCAAAAAATTTTATGAAGTGGGAACAACTACTCAAGATGAAGTAGATAAACTCCAAGCTGCATACAGTAACAATATCTATGCTATAGATACAAACAAATATCAAATACTCTCTTTAAAAAAACTTTTTAGTATCAAAATAGGAAAAAATGTAAGTGATTTTGAAAAATCTCACATCATGGTACCTCATAATATTCAAAAAGAACTCAACGATACTATACAAGCGATGAAACAAAATGCCGATGCATTATTACACTTATCAAAAAGCACAAACTCAGCGTACAAACCACAAGTAACACTTTCGGATACTTATAGTATCTACAACTATCAAAGAGAAGATGCTACACATTATAGTGAGATGAATAATCAAAATAAACTTTTGCTTTCAGTGAGTATGCGTTTGTATGATAATGGTTCTACTCAAAAACAAAAAGAATCACTCTTAGTACAAAAAAAATCTTTAGAGAAACAAATAGAACAACAAGAGCAGATTCAAGATATCAATATTGAGCTAGCTTATTCAAAAATAGAAACAACAAAAGCACAAATAAGAAGTGCAAAAAGTTCACTCGATTCAGCTACAGGAGCCTATGAAACTATTAGTGAAAAATATAGAGTAGGGACTATTGATAATGTTGCTTATTTAGATGCATTAAGTGTAAAAACAGATGCAAAAGCACAGTACAAAACAGCACTCAATAATCTTGAAGTAGCCTATGCTTCGTATTATTACTATACCAACAAAAATATACAGGAGTTTACAAAATGAGTAAATTAAAAAAATCATTTATACTATCATGTGTTTCAGTACTCATGATATCATCACTTTATGCACAGGATAAACCAGCTGCTCCATTACCAAAAGCAGATATTTATATCGTACCACAGGCTTCAGATTTGAAAATAGATCTAACATATCCAGCACAAATAAAATCTTTTCAAGAGGTAGATGTGTATGCCAGAGTACAGGGTGTTTTACAAAAAAAACATTTTATTGAGGGGAAAAAAATATCGAAAGGGGATCTTTTATTTACTATAGAAGATAATATCTACAAAGCAAAAGTAGATGCAGCAGCAGCTTCTGTACAGATGGCACAAGCAACACTTAACAACACCACAAGAAATTGGGAAAGAGTAAAAAAACTCTACAAAAGTAAAGCTGTCAGTGTAGAAACAAAAGACAAAGCCCTTTCTGAATATGAAAATGCATTAGCATCTTTAGCTATGTCAAAAGCTTTACTCAAACAATCACAAATTGATTTGAATTATACGCAAGTAAGAGCTCCTATTTCAGGTGTAGCTGGTGTAAAAAAAGTTGATATTGGAAATTTAGTTAAATATGATGGAGATTCTCCATTGGTAAGAATCACACAAAATGAGAAAGTATTTATTGATTTTTCTATCCCTTTAAGTGATTATAAAAATATTCAAAGTGGATTGTGGTCAATGCCTGAAAATAATAAAATTGGTGTATCGGTTACACTCAATGGCAAAACTACAAAAGAAACTGGTGTGGTTGATTTTATAGATGCAATTATAGACCAAAAAACTTCAACAATAAAAATGAGAGCTATTATTGACAATCCCATAAATACACTTGTCCCAGGAAATTTTATACGAGTGAATCTCGATGGCATTGTTCAAAAAAATGTGATTACTTTTCCTCAAAAAGCACTTTTACAAAATCCAATGGGAACTATTGTATTTGTAGAGGTTGATGGCAAAGCAGCTGTAAGACCTGTAAAAATAGGGAAAGAGTCTGGAAATAATTACGTGTCTGCAGGTGGACCACTTAAAAGTGGAGATAGAGTTATAGTCAATAATTTTTTCAAAGTAAAACCAGGTAAAGCGTTTACAGTTGATAAAGTTATTAACAAATAAAAGGAAAAAATATGTTTTCAAAATTTTTTATAAATAGACCTATATTTGCAACAGTATTATCTATTTTAATAATATTAGCAGGTCTAATCTCCATAAAACTACTCCCTATCAAAGAGTATCCTGGGGTCACACCACCACAAATCAATGTATCTGCTGTCTATCCTGGAGCTGATGCCAAAACATTATCAGATACAGTTGCGACTGTCTTAGAAAATGCGATTAATGGGGTGGATGATATGATGTATATCACATCAACTGCAAGTCCAAGTGGAACGCTTAGTTTAAGTGTAATATTTGAAGTGGGTACAGATGTCTCTCAAGCCAAAGTAGATGTAAACAATCGTGTCCAATTAGCACTTTCATCACTTCCAAGTGAAGTACAAAGACAAGGTATCAGTGTAAAAGAGCGATCTCCAGATATGCTTAAAGTACTTGCATTTACATCAAAAGATCAAAAAAATGATACTACTTTTATATCAAATTATATTACTGTCAATGTAATTGATGACCTTAAAAGAATCAAAGGTATTGGTGATGCGACTGTATTTGGTGCCAAAGATTATGCGATACGAATATGGGTTGATCCTGCGAAGTTGTCTTTTTATGGATTGACTTCAAATGATATAGATACAGCTATCAGTAGCCAAAACAACCAATATTCAACAGGAAGAGTAGGAAGTGAACCAATTAGTGAAATCACACCTTTTACCTATACTATTACCACAAAAGGGCGACTTAAAAATGTAGAAGCATTCAATAATATCATCATCCGTTCAAATGAAGATGGTTCGACTTTACGCTTAAGTGATGTAGCAGAGGTAAAACTTGGAACTGACAATATCTACACAAATGCAAAGTTTTCAACCAATCCTATGATACCTGTAGGGATTTTTCTCTCTCCAGGAGCTAATGCACTTGAGGTATCTGCTGAGATAGATAAAACAATGCTCGAAATTTCTAAGAAGTTTCCAGAAAATTTAGAATACAATGTCCCTTATGATGCCACTTTATTTGTAGAACAGTCTATTAAAGAGGTGGTCAAAACACTTATAGAAGCGGTTGTTTTTGTTGTTATTTTAATCTATCTCTTTTTAGGAAATTTTAGAGCGACTATCATCCCTGTTTTAGCTATTCCTGTTTCTGTTGTTGGAACATTTGCAGGTTTGTATGCAGCTGGTTTTTCTATCAATTTATTGACACTTTTTGGGATGATTTTGGCTATTGGACTTGTGGTCGATGATGCTATTATTGTGATTGAAAATGTGGAAAGAAACTTACGAACAAAAGGTTTAAATGTAAAAGATGCAACTATTGAGGCTATGAGAGAGCTTACGACTCCACTTATTGCTATTATTTTAGTTCTTTCTGCTGTATTTATCCCTGCTGCTTTAAGTGGTGGATTTACAGGAGTGATGTATAAACAGTTTGCTATTACTATTGTGATGGCGGTTGTTATCTCTGGTTTTGTGGCACTTACTCTTACTCCTGCTTTGTGTGCGGTATTTTTAAAAGAGCACGAATCGGAACCTATCTATCCTATACGAAAGTTCAATCAATTTTTTGACTGGTTAACGACTATTTTTATAGGACTTACCAAACGAACTATACGATTGTGGTTTTTATCTTTGGGATTATTTGGTATTTTACTCTACTCAACGTATGCTATTATGCAAGCAACGCCAAATGGATTGGTGCCTAGTGAGGATAAAGGTTCTCTTATGGTTTTTGCATTTATGATGCCATCTACTTCATTGGGTGAAGCGAGTAAAATAACATCAGAGATAGAGAAACAACTCTTATCAAATCCAAATGTAAAAGCAACAGCCAATATCACAGGACTTGATATCACAACATTTGCCTACAAAACAGATGCTGCTCTTATGTTTGCGTTATTAAAACCATGGGATGAAAGACCATTAGCTTCTCAAAGTTCACAAGCCTTAGCTGGTCAATTTATGGGACAATTTGCAGGGTCAAGTAAAGAAGCATTTGTATTAGCTGTCAATCCTCCTCCAATACGAGGAATGAGTACAACAGGTGGATTTGAGATGTGGATACAAGATAGAACAGGTGGTGAACTCTCTACTTTGAATAAATATGTATCAAGTATCGTAGCAAAAGCCAATGCTGACCCTCGTATCACTGGTGTACGTACTACTTTAAATACAAATATTCCTCAGTATTTGCTCACTATTGATAAAGATAAAGCAAAATCTATGGATGTAACAGTGAGTAGTATTTTTAAAATTATTCAACAAACATATGGACAAGGATATGTAAATGATTTCAATCTTTATGGAAGAACTTACCATGTAAATATTCAATCAAAGTCACAATATAGAGCCACACAAGAGCAGTTTAAAAGTACTTTTGTGAAGTCTACACTTGAGGGAAATTTGGTACCAATAAGTGAACTTATCCATTTGGAAAGAAAAGTAGATGCAAGTGTTATCCAAAGATTTAATATGTTTAATGCAGCAAAAGTGACAGGAAGTCCTAGCTTAGGATTTGCTTCAAGTGATGCTACAAAAGCTGTTGAAGAGATTGCATCAAGTATCTTACCAGATGGATATACAATTGCATGGGCTGGTACAACCTATCAAGAGAAAAAACTTGAAAATGAGCCAGATTATACCGCTGTCTATGCAGCAATATTTGTATTTTTAATTTTGGCTGCTTTATATGAAAGCTGGAGTATTCCTATGGCAGTTATTATCTCGATTCCATTTGCAATATTTGGAGCGGCACTTGCTGTCTATTTTAGAGGACTTGAAGCGGATATTTATTTTCAAGTGGGTCTGATCACCCTTGTGGGACTGAGCGCTAAAAATGCAATTTTGATCGTAGAGTTTGCCATGGAAAAACTTGAATCTGGTATGAGTTTATTCGATGCAACTATTGAAGCCGCTCAATTACGATTTCGACCTATTGTGATGACATCATTAGCTTTTATAGTAGGAACTCTACCACTTGCCATAAGTACAGGTGCTGGAAGTGCTAGTCGGCATATCATTGGGACTACTGTTGTAGGTGGTATGGTTGCTGCCATGGTTATTGGTGTGATATTTATACCATTATTCTTTTATATGGTAGTGAGTATAAAACAAAAATTTAGTAAATAAAATATATTTTTATAACTAAAAGGGATAAAGATTTTCTATCTTTATTCCATATAAAATAATGATAATTATCTATTCTTCTCTTTTTAAAAAACGTGGATTATTACTATCTGAATCCAAAACACACTCAATTTGATACTCCACCATTTTTTCAAAAGGTTTCAAAAAATTATCCAAAGAGTTTTGAGGTATTTTCTCTATAGCATGTTTATTGAGAAGTTCGAGTACACATAGTGTCGATTCTATAGTCGATAAACAGTATTTGTTAGGTTGGGTTTTGATTTTGTAAGCAGATGATTTATCATGAACAAAACTTACCTTTGGTAAAGCACTTATATTTTTACTCACTGCCAAAATCTTATTTGAGCATGGCCATGTAGAGTCTATGATAAAAATTACATTGGTTTTATTTTCTTTTTGTATTGTTTGATGATTGAGTTTGATGCTATTTTCATGTGGATATAAAACATAACATGCGTTGTTTTCATCATTGATAATAGTATTTATCTCTGGATTATTATTAAAATCAATTCCTATGTATATTTGAGAGTTAGGCAAAGATTGATGTGTAAATCTACCAGTATTATTTTTGGTTTTTTTGAACTCTTTTGGATGCATGATGATAATAAATCGTGTATTTGTTTCTATTTTTTGAATATATTCACACATACAACTTTTTTTTGGTCGATAACATTTGTAGCATTTTTCTCTTGTATTTAAAATATTAGACATTTTTTTTTGACTGTTTATAGATATAAATTGCTGTGATAATGGTTACACAAGCTAAAGTGATGGTTACTATTAAAGAGAGATATTCTTTGATGAGGTCTTGATTTTCACCTATGATATAGCCCAAAGCCACAAGAATAATACTCCACACTAATGCCCCCAATGCGGTATACAAAATAAATACTTTGAGATCCATTTTTGATAATCCTGCAGGGATAGAGATAAGCTGCCGAATACCAGGGATTAACCTCCCTGAAAATGTTGAAATAGCTCCATGTTTTGCAAAAAATGTTTCCATTTTATTGAGGGCTTTTTCTGATACAAAAAAATACTTTCCAAACTTCAATAAAAATTTTCGCCCTACATATAAAGCCCCAAAATAATTAACCAATGCCCCACCAATAGAGCCCAATAATGAAAAAAATAAAATCAAAGCGAAATTCATATCACCCTTTGATGCAAGGTAACCAGCAGGTACCAGCACTATTTCACTAGGGAAAGGTATAAAAGAACTTTCTATGAGCATAAGAAGAAAAATTCCTAAGTATCCCATATCAAATATCGTATCTGTAATAAACTGAGCCATTTCGTGGAGCATATGTATCTCTTTGTGTTGATTTTATGGTGTGATTATAGACTAAAGTTGATTAACTTCTAATTTAGGTATAATGCCATAAATACAAGGATAAAATAATGGCAAAAGGTAAAAAAACACTCATAAAAGAGATCAAAAGAATTTCTGATGATATTGTATCTGTAAATGGAGCGGAGTATGTAATCATCGAAGATTCAAAAGATATTGATATAGAAAAAGCGATCACGATGAAGATCACTTCTCATGGTAATAGAATCTTACGATTTGAAGATCCTAAAAAAATGGCTACGATTGATAGAAAAAGAGAGATCAATATCGTTAAATTTACTATTTTAGATAAACATAGAGCGGTACGATTTAGAAAATCATTGGAGAGAAGTATCTTGACACAGGAAGATAAAAAAGTGATTATTGCCAATGCAAGTTCACATATCAAAGCAAGAGAGATAGTGGATAGTTATAAGAAAAAAGAAGGTGCAAAATATGATAAACTTTCTGGAATAAGTACATTTTATATAGCAGAAGAGATTTTATAATTACACTATGAAAGTATCCAAAACATTACATACTCGAAACTTACACAATGATAGATATGATTTTGAGAAACTTATACAAAGTTTTCCTGATTTAGGTGTTTATGTACAAAAAAACAAGTATGGAGATAAATCTATAGATTTTAGCTCCCATGATGCGGTGATGGCTCTCAATACGGCACTTTTAAAACATTTTTATCAGATTGATTGGGCAATTCCTAAAAAATATTTGTGTCCTCCTATCCCTGGACGAGTTGATTATATACATTATATTGCTGATTTATTAGCCTCTTCAAATGATGGAGAGATACCACAAGGTAAAAATATCACTGGTTTGGATATAGGGGTGGGAGCTAATTGTATCTATCCTATTGTAGGGAATAGAAGTTATGGTTGGAAGTTTATAGGAAGTGATATAGATAGTACTTCTATACAAAATGCTCAAAATATTATAGTATCTAATGAACTTTTAAAAGACAATATCAAAGTGATAACACAAACATCAAAAGAGTTTATTTTTAAAAATATCATTCAAAAAACTGATAAGATAGATTTTACACTTTGCAATCCACCTTTTCATAAGTCTAAAAAAGATGCAAAAGAGGGTACAAAAAGAAAAATACTGAACCTTTCAAAAGGGAAGAATAAAAAAATATCTTTAAACTTTGGGGGACAACACAATGAGCTATGGTATGATGGTGGTGAAGTTGAGTTTATAGGTAAAATGATAGATGAGAGTGTGAACTATAAAAAAAATTGCTTGTGGTTCACTTCACTTGTCTCAAAAAAAGATAATTTAGAGGCTCTATACAAAATACTAGAAAAACAAAAGCCAAATCAAATCAAAACTATTGAGATGATGCAAGGTCAAAAACAAACACGATTTATTGCGTGGACATTTCAGAGTAAAGAAGAACAAAAAAATTGGTTTAAAAATAAGTATGAAAAAAGGTGTCATTAAAAATGGTATTAAACATGCACAAGAAGAAAGCTTTAGAGATTGCTAAAAATTCTATTTTTTAAGGACTTGATAATAGTACTATAGCTTTATTCACTGGGTTTAATGTTAAAATTATTGAAGATTTAAGATAATCTAATTTAGAGTGAAAAGGGAGTGTTGGGAGTGTTCATCAATCTGTGTCAGCTATCTAGTAATTCCTAAAATTGTATCATAAATTTAATGTTTTATCTAGTCTTCCCTCAAAATAACAGCAATTCTAACTCTACATAAAAGATCCCTCTTTTTGATGCGTTTACTTCACAATCTTGTTTTTCCATTCCATCATCATTTGAGATAAACTCTTGCATTAAAGGTAATACTCTTTTTATATCAGGATGTACGATTGTAGGTGTTATTGCAGTATGATAATAGTGTACTTCTCCACTCTCTTTATCTTTTTTTGTTTGACAACATTTACAAGAGATATTCTTGCTAGAATGATACTGTGTACCATCTAATGCTATAAGTATATGATTATCCATAAACCTAAACTTATCTAATACTTTTAATCTATCAAGCTTTTGAATAATACCATCATACACAGGTTTAAAATCATTTGGAGATACTGTATCTATTACATTCCTAATATGAATATCTGTAGGTATATTTTCTATATTAAACATAGTGTTACAATTACTACTCCCTTTTAAACTTTGCATATTTCGTTGAAATCCCAACCAACTAGAACTTTGGAAATAAAATACTGCAAATGCTGATAAAATAATATCTTTAAACTTATATTTAATATCACTTCTTTGTCTTCGAGTATCTATAATATTGTCTATATTTGAACTAAATGTTTCTACTAAAAAATCAAAGATATTTGTTTGCTTTAAACTCACATAAACCCCTTATTTAAAGGGTTTATAATAGCTAAATTATGATTTTAAAGTGCTTAAAAACAGAGTATTTATTGACTTTTTTTAGAATATTTTTTATGATTTTTGAGAGGTTATATGGGTGAATAAAGTTAGCTTTTTTTAAAGGTGTTATTTTAGAGTTAGAATTGCTGTCAAAATAAATCGAGAGTTGAGAAATTGTTAAGCTCCAATTTCTCACTGGCATTGTCCATTTTTTAGTGGCATTTTGGATACCCATAAAAAGTAGTTTTAGTAAGCTATTATCGTTAGGAAAA
>Ga0193956_1000039_pt1 | contig 54411 bp, 39 predicted proteins | sample BB_7_MG_FD_140358 | JGI IMG/M metagenome (GOLD analysis project Ga0193956, IMG submission 140358) | Microbial mat bacterial communities from the Broadkill River, Lewes, Delaware, United States - BB_7_MG | ecosystem: Environmental > Aquatic > Freshwater > River > Microbial mats | place: USA...
GGATTTACTGAAGGAATGTTGCGTTGTTTAGGATAAATATCAGATAATTAGAATAGTAGCCCTGATAGGCTAGCTGGTGATTTTACTGACTAGCCTTTTATTTTCGTAGCTTTATAACTCTATTACAAACAATATTATGGCTAAAAGTACAGACACTAAAATAATAAGGTTTGCTCGGTACGTTAGTAATAAAATTAATGGTAGTAAACAACCGCTCAACGCGCCAAAAAAAACAGCTGGGCCAATCGACCAACCATATTGCTCAACACTGATAGTTAAGGTTATAAACAACATTACCCAAGCAAGAGGTTTAAAGGAAACAACCATGATCTGAGGTAATGGAAAGTTGATAAATTCTGATGAAAGTATTTGTTTTCTGTGCTTTTCCATGGCCAAACAAAACAAAGTCATGCTAACAAAACATAGGCTCATTAATAAAATCATTAACTTGTTTCCTTTGTTGCTGCCAAGGTTGAAATAGTCTCATCTGTGACTTTGTTCTCAATATCATTTTTAGTAAGCTTAGCATGACTTTTTTGTGCAACTGGTATGTGCTTTTTAACTTTATATGCTGTAAACGCAAAAGCAACACCTATGACTAGCATCACTAAATCAAAGCCCGCATAATTCCAATCTCTTAGTGGTAAGCTAATACCTAAATGTTTATCAGTGGTAATAAAATTGAGCACTGGAATAAAACAAAAAACAAAAGCGGCTATCTTTAACTGCTCAAACCAAGCAACAAGCCCGCTTCTAAAGGCGGGGTAAATAAGCAGTAGCGCCCAACTAATAAACAAACAATGTATTTCCCATTCAGCGCGATTTTCCATCTCTACGGGTAAAAGTCTATTCGCCCAAAAGTACATCGCTACCGCAATAGGAAAACCAACAATTGTACCAATATTTAATTGTTCAACTAACCGATAACCAAAATCAGGACCATTGGTGTTTTTCATTTGTTTAGGCTTGCGTTTTGTGGTCCATAAAATCAAGCCTGAAGCTATCATTCCTGTCCCCATCAAACCAATAATTAAATATAACCAACGAACCATTGGTGAAGCAAACAAGCCTTCATGCAAAGAAATAAAGCCTCGATGTATTTGACCTGACATAGTTACTTGTTTAGCTGCTATATCTAAGAGTTTTCCTGTTTCTCCTGAAAAGAATAACTCATCGTCAGGATTATAGGTCAAATCTGTATTCCAACGAGTAAACTTAACCCGAGCATTTTTATCAAGTGGGTATTCAACTTTAACATAAGCTAAAGTATCTTCCTGCCAATATTTATGGCTTTTAGCATACATATCAGATAATGAGGCAAGTGGTTGGTAGTCATCAGACTTCTCTACTTCAACCGTTCTTGGAAACACCTCATTAAAATATTTATCTTTTTGAGTTTCAGTTATTCCAATATTTACGCTTAATATCATATAAGTGGTCAGAAAAAATATTAACCCACTGTATGTGATCATAAAATGAAAGGGTATAGCTGTAACACTTAATACATTATGAATATCAAGCCAACCAATCAGTCCTTTTTTAGCTCGAAATGTAAAAAAGTCACTAAAGATTTTTTTATGAAAAATAACACCTGTAATTACCGCAATCAGCATTAACATGGTACAAAAGCCCACGATCCAATAAGCCACAATACTCGGCATATAATGTAAACGATAATGCATTCTATAAAGAGTACGGCCACCGGCAGTCTCTCTTAAATTATCAATAGCTAAACCAGTATCAGTATCAGTATCAAGCACTTTGGTAGAAAATTTACCAAACCTTTTTCCTTCTTCTGGCTGTTCTTGCCACATTACTTTAAGATTAGCATCACGACTATTGGGTAGAATAACTCTCCATTCTTTTGCATTTTTCACGTGTGTTTCTAGATAATGCTGGCTAATATCTAATAATTTACTTTTATCAATATGTGTTGCTGTTAATGGTCGTTCAGGCTCCATCCAACGGGTAATTTCATCATCAAAGTACCCAGCCGTGCCTGTAATAAACATGAAAACTAATATCCAGCCTACAACTAAACCTACCCAAGTATGCAACCACTTCATTGATTGTCTAAAGCTTCCTTTCATTAGCTATTCACCTGCATAAGTAACCACGTTAACGCCATAAATATTAAATTCAAACTAATCAATCCCCCCCATGCTTTTTTAGCGGTAGACACCGAGAAAACCCACATAGCACCACAAGAATAGATAAGAAAGCTCAAGAGCAAACCTATATGGAAAGCCTGATACTCCCCCATACATTGCAATAATAATTGACCAAAAAATAATGAACTGGTTGTTGCTAAGGCATAGCCAGCAAAAATAGCTGCCATAACACGAGAGAAAACCCACCATCGAGGGTTAGTAAAATAAAATTTAGTAAACTTTCTTGTTGTTATTAGGTTAAACACTTTTTATTCCATGTACGTATTGAAAATTGAATTATTTAGAACCAAAGACTAACACAAACAAAAATAATTATCACTACGGTTTGTTGGTGAGTTAATGGAATGATATGGTGCATATAAGTAAGTCACGAGCAACTAAATAATAAACAGGATAACCTGTTTAACAAGAAGATTAATCTCATTAAACAAAACACGTAGGTTGGCTCTTAATACCATTAGTTTCATTATGTTGTGTCGCCCACCACTAAAGCACATGATTTGAAGATAAAAGAGTTTTCAAACTGGCTAAGGGCTGTTGATCTTTGATTGAATTTTATACGTAAGTGGCACAACGGCTTTATTTTCCCTAGCTGTGGCAATGACCATAGCGATGAAATTAAAAGTCGTCATTTGTGTGAATGTACGCAATGTAAAAAATAAACCTCAGTCACCGCAGGCATGCTTTTTCATGGTAGTCGCATCACCTTAATCCAGTGGTTTTAGGCTACCTATTTTCTTGGCTCAAATAAAGGGAGTATATCAGTGCTGAGACTAAGTAAATTAATCGAAGTCAATTAGGCGAACTGCGAGGCTTATTTAAAGAAACTTAGACGAGCTATGGGGTACAGAGATAGCTTGTATCAATTAAATGGCGCAATCGAGCTAGATGATGCGCTTGTTGGCGGTAGACACAAAGGCAAACGAGGTCAAGTAGCTCATTCTGATGCATTGCCTGCATTAAATATTATTGACTAAACATAACACTATGAACACCGAATTACTTAGTTGATGAATGGCTACCGTGGGTACACATAGCCATAGCTAATTTAAAAATATTTTTATTAGGTACATTTCATGGTGTATTAGGAAAATACCTATTTAGTTACTTATTTCCCCATTTTTCGCCTTCTGTAGTGCGACGCCATTGAAAATATTCATCTAAGATCTCAAGTGCTTCTTTATCAGGCATAGAGCCCACTTTCGGGCCTTGCTGGAAATACATAACTTTTTGTGATGTACTATTAAATGAAGGCCAATTAGGTACATATTTTCCATTTGGGTTTCCAAACTTAACAAAATTGGTCCAATAAGTAGCAATAGACTCAGAAAGAGCCAAATCTACTTCACTTGTGTCTGGATTATTCACATCTAAATGTTGAAATACATAGGCGATATCTTGGCCGTGAGGTGAGCCATAACCATATTTATCTGATCCTTTGGGATATTCAGGGTGTTGGTCAAAAAAATAAAGGTAGGCCGGTGACGTTCCCTTTTGTGATTGTAACTTTGCCCAACTCCAAGTATGCCAACCAAAAGCAGCATCTCGTATTAAATTACGTGCTGAACGCGATATTCTATCTTTAGGAATGGAATACGCATCAAGTAAGCTTGGCGCATATTTACCAAAACGTGTTGTTATACCTGCTAAAAATGGCTTAGGATCTTTATTCCAAACAAAGCTCGCACCTTCATCTGAATTGTAACCAACCAATACCGGCACATCGTTAAATTTTCCTTGCTGATATAATTTATATTGATCATCAGGGATCACATATCCATCAACAATTGGCCAACCGCCGGGTAAAGACCAGCCTTTGGGAATAAATTTTTCAGCTTTCACCTCCCGCAACTCGGAAATTGATGATGCGCCAAATTGTTTAACGTAGTCAACACCTTCAGACTCGGCTTGGCTTAATAACGACATATTTTCACCGGGGTAATTAATGGTTCGTGTTGACCCAAAAGAACCACCACTTTGAGAAATTGCTCCATGAATTAAACCTTTTGCTAACGGAGAAGCCGTTAACATACTCACCGAAATACCACCGGCTGATTCACCAGCAATAGTCACCTTAGTTGGATCACCACCGAAAGCCGAAATATTTTTATTGATCCATTTCAACGCAGCTATTTGATCAAGTAAACCATAGTTACCCGATACTTTTTCTGGGCTTTCAGCACTTAACTCTGGGTGTGCTAAAAAACCTAACTGGCCAACACGATATGCTATAGTTACCACTATCACACCTTTATTAGCCAAATGACGACTATCAAAAATAGGATCTGACGACGAGCCAAAACTAAAGCCGCCACCATAAATCCACACTAAAATAGGTATTTTTTCATCTGAAGATTTCGCAGGTGTCCAAATATTAAGGTATAAGCTATCTTCACTTTTACCCGAAGCTGGCTCGCCTGCTTGCATTGGTGCCGGTGCAAATTGTGTAGTATGTTTTATACCTTGCCATTTTTCAGCCGGTTGCGGAGCCTTCCAGCGAAGTTCTCCTACTGGCGGTTTCGCAAAGGGTACGCCTTTAAAAACGGTTAAATTTTTTTCGGTAGTGCCTTGAATGATGCCCTGTTCAACCATGACTTGTGCTTTCTTCAGGTCTTGAGCAAGCGTTGTAGAAGATCCAAGTACAAATAATAAAGTTACCGCACTCAAATAGGCCATTTTTTTCATTTAAAAAATTCCATCTATTTATTTCTCTCGTTGATTATTAATATCAACAATAACGTGATTTTTATGTCTATTTTTGTTTATAGTCTTAATATAAATAGTTTTTATATAAATGACTTTTCTAAGTAATACTTAACGCGCTTTTTTCTGTCATTAATCTCTGCCAAGTTAAAAGTTTTTGGCTTTCATCGTCCAGCTAGGAAATTGCGCTAATTTATTATTTAAAAATATCTTAGCATTTTCATTTTTTTGTTTTAGCTGCCAATCTAGCCACTTAATTGCCATACGAACAAACGAACCACCAGCAAGATAAACAATTGGCACGTGCACTAATGCCGTTCACGTAAGGTGAACGGCATTAGTGGCAGCTTACCCATTTATTTTTACCGCTGCCTTCATATTTTCAGGTCGATAAACCACATAATTTTTAAAACTATCTTCCGTTACCGCAATAGCGTGATAAGGGCCATTATTACCGCCGTTATCAATAACTTAAACCGCTCTGCTTGTGCAAAACTAATACATGGTGTTAAACATAACAAAAGTGGTATCAAACTTTTCAAGCTTGTTCTATGATTTTTACTCTTAAACATAAAATTTCACTCCATAAATATAGTTATGTTTATTTAATAAAATCATAAATAAATAGGCACTTATTATTAGAAACATAACATACAAATTAATCATACGTATTACAATTATAGTTTCACGATAGAAGCTAGAACAAAAAGGCGCAACTCATTAAACATAAGTAGAGCCTTGATATTTCGTAACTGAATAGAAAAACCTTATTCAGCAGCTATTGCTAAATTAGCAACCTCAGCCGTATCTAATGTTTCATTAAACACTTTAAAGTCATCAATATAACCATTAAACGGTAAGTCAGGCCAATAATTTACGCCCAAAACAAACGTTGAATTTTGCCCAGTGAATAAATCGGTTAAACCTGTCCATGAAGCACTTTCAACGCCATTGATATACATAGTAGCTAAACCATTATCAACCGTAAAAGCTACATGTGACCATTGACCTAATGTAAGTGCTGCCGTTTGAGTATTAAACCAAGCACCACTATTTGTACTCCATAATGTAGTGCCGTCATCCCACCAATTTTGTGGTAAAAAGCTTAACCATTGATCACCATTATTCGCCGCAAAAAACATCGGTGTATGAACAGACGTTGATGTTGGATTAACCCAAAAAGCAACACTGTATTGATAGTTAGAAATTAAACCATCAGGTAAAGAAACTCCCGTATTACCATCAAGGTGCAATGCTTGGCCATTCACACCGGCACTATAACTTTCATTGCCACCAACAGTGCCGATCATTGCACCAATGATATTCGCATCAGAAAAATTAGCCGTACTTTCCATCAAGTTATTATCAAAACTATAATGGGCAATTAAAGCTGATGACTCTGCACCTAATGATTTAACAACCAATTCAAAATCACGCGTTAATTGCTCAGCACCAATAGTTATCGTGGCGGTTAAAGTCACATTACCGTCAGGTTCACCAACCTCAGGACGTGTCACCTGACCATAATGATTTACGCTTGTGTTATCTGATGAAGACCACGAGATCACAGCCGTAAAATCACCGGCGTTAGGTAAGGTTAGATTTTCAGTGACCGCACTAATGTTGCCTAAATTTATTTGATCAGCAACTCGAGTTAATAACTCAGCATTACTTAATTGCTCAATATCTAAAGCAATAATTTCATCAAGCGATAAATTCGTATCATAAACAGCAAGTTGATCAATTAACCCATTAAAAGGTAAATCCCAATAGTTAACCCCTAAGCCAAAAACACTTGGGCTATTAGAAAATAAATCGGCAATAGTACCACCAGAAAACTTTTCTACGCCATCGAGGTAAACTTTCACCACACCGTTATCAACCGAAAAAGCCATATGCGTCCATTGATCTACCAAAATTCGCTCACCTGCACTACCATCAAACCATGCTTGTCCACTCCATAGCATCGTATTTTCGTCCCAGCTTTCAGGTAAAAAACTTAACCAAGCACTGGTTGAAGCTGCACCAAAAAATCCGGGGGTAAAACCATTGATAGTCGTAGGGTTGATCCAAAAAGAAACGGTATATTGATAATTAGTGATCAAATTATCAGGTAATTGAACGCCGGTTGTGCCATCTAACATTACCGCTTGGCCATTAACCCCTGCTGAGTAAGCAATAATACCACCTAAATTACCTAGCGTGCCCAAGACTGGTGTCGCATCAGCAAATCCACCTAAATGATCAACTAAGTTATTTTCAAAATTAAATTGAGCAACACGATTATAAACGCGTTTAGCTTTTACAGTAACAACAAATACCTTTTCAATGTGTTCGCCATTAACATCAATCAAGGCGGTTAATGTTACCACGGCATCTGCTTCGCCAACCGATGGACGTATAACCGTGCCATCAGATGTTACTACTTGTGGGTGAGAACTTTGCCAAGTAATTGTGCCACCACGAGTTGCACGAGTTGGTAAACTAATTTCGGTAGTATTAACGCTTGATTTAATCGTTAAACTATCAACAATAACGGTTAATAGTTCTGCGGTTGATTTATGTGGTAATTGTGATCCCCACACTGAAATACCATCAGAAGAAAGTGCTGTAAAGGTAGGAACTAATTGCCCTAAAACATCGTTATATTGCCATTGAGCAACACCGTTGAAGGTGCCACCAGCAAAACCACTTTGACTATTTAGCTGTAAACTAATATTACTTGGCTCAGTTGTAGAAACGGTATAAGTACCCGTATATTCACCGGTAATTTGGCCGTCAGCGGTTAGCCTGATATAAACCGATGTTTTCGCTGCTATATTAGTGTCATGTTCATGATTAATAAAACGATAATTACCGACTAAATCATCAGTATTTACATTTGTATCACCGTTAATTGGTACATAACGATGTGGTGATGCAACTAACCAATCATCTTCATTAATAAACATTTCATGAACACGAATAGCATGCTCTTCACTACGATTAGGAAAACGTGTATGGGTAATTAATAAATGTTTATCTAACGCTTCATCATAATAAGCAGAGTTATGACCTGGCGATAAATAGCCTTGGCTACCACCTTCATCACCCGCTTGTGCAACAAAAGTAAAACCCCCCATTAATTTCACACCATGCTCTTGCGGATCACCCCAAACATCAGCCATGTTAAAACCATCAGCATCAAAAAATGGGCCATTTGGTGTACGTGAACGAGATATACGCATGTTATAACCACCATCAGAGTTAAAGCCACCTAATGAGGTAAATAAGTAGTAATAATCACTGATCGGACTATAAAGCATATACGAACCTTCGTTTGCATAAAAATTACCGCCCGTTAAACGTGTGCCATAACCTTGATTTGGTTTTGGCATAGCCGTAGCTTCGTCCATTTCAAGTACCCAAATACCACCAAAATGCGAGCCATAGATCATCCATAAGCCACCGTTTTTGTCATAAAACACATTAGGGTCAATAGCATTTGGCATTTTACCATCAACATAACTATTTATACCGTCAGGTAAGTCTTCAGCAGTTACGCTGCTTAAAGTACCTGATTTAAGAAAAATACCTTTGTCGACGTAAGGCCCTTCTACATTGTCAGAAACCGCAACCCCTAAATATGAATGCGGCATATTACATTCACCTGAACCTGGATTACCGCAATGGTTATAATAGAAATAGAATTTACCATCCGTTAACTGAATTACATCAGAAGCCCATGAACCAACAAAGCCGCCGGTCCAATCAATAGCTTCAGGTAATGCATCAGCATAGGTTGGTGAAAATAAAAGACCATTGGTAAAATTATCGCCTTCATGCAGCGCTTGCCAATTCATTAAATCGGTTGTTTTTGCTGCGGCTAAATGAGAACCAAAAATATAGTAAGTATCATCTACTTTAATCACTGACGGATCATGTACGCCATAATCATTTAACGTTATAGCTGTATCAACACTCGGACGTGCTGGCGGTAACGGTAAAACAAACTTCTCTAACTGAACTGTATAACTAAAAGCACCGCGCGCACGTTCGAAAATAATACGAGTACTAATATTTGAATCAACCAAGTCAAAATATGGTAAGCCACTGGCATTAACGCCATCAGCATTGAGCACTGCAAAACTACTACTCGTTACCACAAGTCGTAATTGCTCAGTAACCTCTGCGCCATCCATAACAATAGTATTATCGGTATAATAACCCGTACCACGAAGATAAAAACGATTGCCTTGTTCAATAGTTGCATCATTAACAGTTAGCCACTCTCCATCAGTAGCATAAGTGTTCATACTGCTAATGAGCAGACAAAAAGTAAACATAAATAAGGCGATAAAAGAACGAGTAATGAAAGGACTCTTAATTTCAGCAGGTGCTAATTTTATATTCATAATATTACCCCATTCTTTTAGTAAAAAAAGAGGATTTTATAGCACAACGCTTACGTATTAATGCAACCACACCCACAAGAAAAATAAACATTGTTGCTGGTTCAGGTACTTCAGCGAATGTTTCTGTAATGCTTAAATTTGATACGGTAAGTGAGTCAAAAAGGTCATAGTCACCATCAACAACACCGAACTGAATTGTCGCATTAGCACCATGCCATGCGGTAATATCAAAATCACCGCCGCTGGTTAAATCTATCGCCGATAAGTTGTCATCTAAATCTAATAATTGTGCAAAAACATTATCATAAAGAGAATTTGTTAAATTAAAACTCACATCAAGCGACAAGGTTAGTCGGCTACCTGCTGTAACAGTATTAACAGTGAAGTCTTGAAATAATACCACGCTCCAATAGTCATTCTCCTCATCAGATGTTGTCATGACCGTTGCACTATTTGCTAATGTATCAAAATTATCAGCAAAGCTGCCAAAAATATCGCCAGAACTTTCAGTATCACCGGGTATGCCATAATTATAAGTAATCACTTCTCCTTGCCAGTCATCAAAAGCACTACCAAAGTCACTATTAATCACATTAGCTTGAGCATATTGGCTTGTCATTAAGCCAAGTATTAGGTAAGTAATACTGAATAGGCGGAATTTTTTATTTGTTATTTTCATTATTATCCTCTTGTAGTTTTTTATTTTAATTTTGAATCATGAATGATTACTCCATGAAAAATATAAATTAAAGACAAAGAAATCTCGTCATACCAAAATAAGGTATTAAAGTAATACGATTCATTTATGCTGTTAATACTTCGTCTTGCTTACTAAGTAAATTTACTGGTTAAGTTACAGATAATTTATATTTTTCATAAAGTAAGTAGTTTTCTCCGAGTGCATTAAGTAACTCCTAAAACCATATGATTGATGGATAAACAGTACAACATCAACGCTAGAAGGGCATTTTAGAGTACCGTTCTAGCGTTTAATTCGACATAAGTTAATTAGTTACTTTCGTTATATAAAGCTGAAACATCAGCTGATGAGATTGCATTGGAATATATTCTTAACTCGTCAATCAAGCCAACAAATGGGGTATCCCAGTAATTCACACCTAAGGTAAAATTACCTGTTGTTGTAGAAAATAAATCAGCAATGGAAACACTTGTAGTTATCATCATTATCAAACTTAATTTAGCCATTTAAATTCCTATCTCTGCTCAATAAAACACATTTATCATACAATAATACCATTATGTAATGTCAAGTTAATAATTGAATAATAATTTTACTATTTTAAAATAAAAACAATTTCATCATACAAGATTATGAAATAATAAAAGTTTCTATAATTTATACACTTTTATTAAATTAACAGGTTGACAACCTTATTCATCATACAATAATATTATTTTAGACTATTAAGAATTTGTTTATAGATCCAAACAAATTAAAAAAATTGGTCAATGATAAACCAAATGAAAAACTTAATTACCACTCCGTCAAACTAGATATAAGAATACTAACGGAGTAAATTATCTAATGGGGATTACAAACATGTTTAAAAAAACACATCTAGCTACAGCAATATTTTGTGCTTTAGCTAGCCAATCACTTTATGCTGCTGAAGTTGAAGAAAACACTACTGAGCAAGCAGAAAAACAAAAAATAGAAGTTATTGAAGTCACAGGTTTACGTTCTAGCTTAAATGCCGCGTTAAATATCAAGCGTCAAAGTCTACAACTTGTTGATGCTATTGTTTCTGAAGACATAGGTAAATTTCCAGACAACAACGTAGTTGAGGCTTTACAACGTGTAACAGGTGTTCAAGTTACCGACCGTGGTGCTGGTGAAGTATCAACTGTTTCTATTCGTGGTTTAAATGATGTAACGACTACAATTAATGGTCGTAATATTTTTACTGCTTCTGGTCGAAGTGTTGCATTACAAGATGTTCCTGCAAGTTTATTACGTGGTGTTGATATATATAAAACACGCTCTGCTAATTTAATTGAAAGTGGTATTGCTGGTGTTATTGACATTCATACCAACCGCCCATTTAATTTTGATGATAGTAAAGTGGTGGTTGCTGCACGAATGATCCGTCAAGAAGAAGCAGGTGAAAATGATCCTAATGTAAGCATGTTATTATCTGATCGCTGGGATCTTAGTGCTAATTCAGAATTCGGTGCCTTAATTAACGTTTCATATGCCGAAACGAATTACCGTGACCAATCAATTACACCTGGAGCAATGGTACCATTTGTTACACAAGCGGGAGGCGGTGGCTTTGGACCGTTGGAACGTTTATTCTCTGGTTGGCAAGCAGGTACAGAAGCAGGTTTACCTTCAGCAGCAGGTTCAACTATGCCACTGAATGGTGAAGATGTAGCTTATTTATTAGGACGTGATGCTATTTTTGGTGCTGATGTTACTGGTGCGCGTGAACGCCCCGCAGCAAATATTGCTTTACAATATGCGCCGAATGACAGTTCTGAATACATTTTTGAAGCTTTTTATAACGGTTATCGCAATAAACAGACTACCTCATTACAGTTTTCATTTGCAGATTGGTGGGGCGACGCCGGTAGTTTACCTACACCAGAATTATTCCCTGGCACTAACATCGTAAAAGAACGTTTAGTCAATAACCCCTATGCCTTTATGAGTGGTGATAGTCTTGAAGCAAAAACGGATAGTTATGTTTATGCTTTAGGAGGTAACTGGGAACTTAGTAACAACCTTTCATTAAAATCTGAAGTTGTTTATCAAAAATCAACATTTGAAGATAAATTTCTTGCCATGCGCTTTGATGGCACACATCACCAAATTGATGTTGATTTTAACGAAAGTGACGGTTTACCTGCATTATCTTATATAGATAATCCTGCGACTGACATTGACGAGAGTAATATTGCTCAAGCAGCGCTGTGGAATGTGGCTCAATTCTATGATAGCGGCACGGAGAATAAAGGTAGCGCCTTAACTTGGACAGCTGATGGTGAATATGTTTTTGATGATATGGGCTGGTTACAAAACCTTAAGTTTGGTCTTAATGTTGATAAGCGTAAAGCGAGTGAATCAGACCGTGGTCAAGACGGATTTTTAGGTGGGAATTTAGCCCAGCATATTACTGATGGCACCTTTAGCGAAGAGTTAATCATGACTACCAGTGGTTTTTTCAGTGAAGCAAGAGGGTTTAATGATACATGGATTGTTGCTGATGCTGATTATTTATTTGGTAACACAGCTGATATTCGTAACACCTATGGTTTATCTGAACGCGCTTTAGAAAAGAATTTTGAGATTGATGAGACACAAGTATCACTTTATGTAATGTCAGATTTTTCCACTGAAATTAATGGCCGCCCATTAGACGGTCAGGTAGGTGTGCGTTACGTTAAAGCGGATACAGACATGACATTCATTGGCGTTGATGCTACAACCACAGATAGCGCAAGTGTTAATTCGGTATTACCTAGTTTTGCGATTCGTTACGGCATTACTGACGATATTAACTTGCGCTTAACTTATGGTGAAACACTACGTCGCCCTGGTTTTGCTCAATTAAATGCTAATATTAATTACAATGAAGATATCACCAACGTAGGCTACGGTACTGGTGATGGCGGTAACCCAAACCTTAAACCAACAGAATCTAAAAACATTGATCTAGCGGCCGAATGGTATTTTGCCGATTCAAGTTCCGTTTACGGGACACTTTTCAAACGTGAAATTGAAGGTTTTGTTGTGCCATTTCGTAATCGTCAATTCTATGCTGGCGATGCCGATATCGATGCTGATGATTATGTAGTTAGTCAACCATCAAACGCTTCTAATGGTGAGTTAACAGGTTTTGAACTTGGCTTGATATACTTCCCTGAAAATTTACCTGAAATACTTGATGGTTTTGGTATTCAAGCAAGTTACACTTCGTTATCTTCTTCACAAGAGTTATTTGAAACGAATGAAGCAGGTGAAATCACAAGAAGTTTTAAAAGTGATTTACCAGGTGTATCTGATAGCTCATACAGTACAGTATTTATTTATGAAAAAGAAAACTTTGATATGCGTTTATCTTACGTTTATCGCGAAGCATTCTTTAATAACAATGAAGATGCTTTATTCGCAAACCCTTTACAAGTATGGCGTCGTCCTGAAACCAGTGTAGACTTCCAATTAAGCTACGATGTTTCAGAAAATTTAACCGTTACATTTGATGCAACTAACTTAGCCAATGAGTTAGCACAAAGTTATTACGGTAAAGGTAATCAAAACACGCATAACTTTGGTAATAGCATAATCAGTCGTACTTTTGCTTTAGGTGTACGTTACTCAATGTAATTACTAATATAATCTTTAAAAAGCCCGTTTTATTACGGGTTTTTTTTTAACTAAAATAAGATAAAAAATGAAATATATAACACTATCAATAACGCCATTACTGTTTATTTTTCTTATCAGTTCCTGCAGTAGCGATAATATTAAAACAACTAATATCCAGAAATTAACCAGCCCCAATGGTGAATTAACCATTGAGGTTTTTGTTGATACTCAGCAGCAAGCGAAGTATCAAATCAGCCGAAGCACTAACCTTGTACTAAAAGCATCAACGCTTGGTATAAAGCTCACTGATCGTGACTTATCGACTCGATTAAACTTAATTTCAACCTCAGGTATAACTACTGTTAGCGAGCAATATCATTTATTTACTGGTAAACAACGTGAGGTAACTTACCAAGCAAATGAGCAAACCTACGCCTTTGAAAATGTTGAAAAACAAAAACTTAGCATTACTTTTAGAGTCTCTGATGATGGTGTTGCTTTTCGTTATCAGGTATTAGCTGATAACGATGATAGTAAAACTACCCAAGTATCAATGATTGAAGAAAGCACCAGTTTTGCATTTACAGCTGACTCAACAGCATGGTTACAACCTATTGCTGTCGCTCAAACAGGTTGGTCAAATACCAATCCGTCTTATGAAGAACATTATCAACTAGCCATCCCTGTTGGCCAAGCATCACCTTCATCGGCAGGCTGGGTATTTCCAGCCTTATTTAATACTGGCGAGCACAAAGACACTTGGTTTGCTATTACTGAAGCCAACCTTACCGCTGATTTTCATGCCTCAAGACTACAAGCCCAATCGCCTAATGGCGAGTATAAAATAGGTCAACCAATGGCGGCAGAAGTTTATATTAATGATGGTGTAAAGGGCGATTTATTAGCAAAAGGTAACTTACCTGTAATATCACCTTGGCGTGTTATTGCCATTGGCGATTTAGCCACCGTAGCAAACAGTACCTTAGGTACTGACTTAGCAGCGCCTTCAACACTTACTGATACTGACTTTGTTAAACCGGGCGTTTCATCATGGAGTTGGGGCTTATTAAAAGACGATGCCACCATCTACCCTATTCAAAAAGCCTTTGTCGATCACGCTGCTGATATGAACTGGCAATACACCTTAGTTGATGCAGATTGGGATAGAAAAATTGGTGATAAAAAGTTAAAAGAATTAGTTGATTATGCCGCCACTAAAAATATTGGTGTGTTAGTGTGGTACAACTCATCAGGTGACTGGAACATTACCCCATATTCACCTAAAGGTCAGTTATTAACTGCTAAACTACGTAATGAACAATTTGCAAAATTAGCTAGCATGGGGATTAAAGGGGTTAAAATTGACTTCTTTGCGGGTGATGGCCAATCAATGATTAACTATTATCATGAGATATTACAAGATGCCGCTAAACATAAATTATTAGTGAACTTTCATGGCGCAACCTTACCACGCGGATGGCAACGTACTTACCCTCACCTGTTAACGGTTGAAGCCATTAAAGGCTTTGAAATGATCACCTTTTTCCAAGAAAATGCTGATTTAGAAGCAAGTCATAGTGCGATGTTGCCCTTTACTCGTAATTTGTTTGATCCAATGGATTTTACCCCAACGACCTTTAATGATATTCCAAGTATTGAGCGTAAAACGTCAAACAGTTTTGGGTTAGCACAAACGGTTTTATTTACTTCTGGTATTCAACATATTGTCGAAACACCTAATGGTATGAAAAATGTGCCCGAGTTTATTAAACATTTTTTACAAAATTTACCACCACAATGGCATGAGTCTAAATTTATTGCTGGTTACCCTGGAAAATTAGCGGTATTTGCCCGTCGCTTTGAAAACACGTGGTACATTACCGGTATTAACGGTGAAAATATTGAAAAAACATTAACGCTAGATTTAAGCTTTTTAAACGGAAAATCTGCGCAATATATTCACTCAGGAAAAACTGAGCGTGAGATGTTGAATGATTCACTTGAGCTTTCAAAAGCCACAACCATAAAACTAAATGGTAGTGATGGTTTTGTCATTAAAGTAAAGAAGTAAGGTCTATTAATCATCTACTTCAATTCATTACGAACTCATAATGTTAAGCTTTCTAAGTTTTTTGTTAAGTGACTGATTAAAAAAGTTTAAACCAATATAGAGGGGAGTTGAACATTCAATTACCCTCTATTTTTTGAAATAATAAAAAAGGCAGATCATTACGATCTGCCTTTTAACATTTTATTGAGTTTAATAAATAAACTATTAACTCTGCTTAGCTATTTACATCCGAACACGAACACCTAATGAGAATGTTCTATCACGAATATAAGTATCACGTGGATACAAAGTAGCATCGGCAGACGAATCACCACCAAAATAATCGGTTGCTTCATCATCGGTGATGTTAGTACCATCAAATGACAAGGTGACATTTTCATTTAAATCATATGAAACAGAAAAGTCTAATGATTGTATAGAATCATGAACAACAGAGCTACCTGGTTGAGCACCTGCCGCATTGAAACTACCAAACCATTCACTACGCCAGTTCCAAGCTAAACGCGCTGAAACATCACCACGTTCGTACATTAATACCGCATTATATGATTTATCAGAGATATTAACTAACGGCTGCATTTCACCATCAGGGCCTTCAGTTTCACCATCTAAGAATGTCGCATTAACTTGAACACCTAAACCTTGCAGCAAATCTGGTAAGTTATCAAAAAATTGCGTATAAGCTAATTCAACGCCTTCAAGGGTACCTGCACCGGTATTTTCAGGGCGAGTTACATTATATGTTGTGCCATTAACAACTTCTGGATTACTGTAGAATTGTATATAACCGTCAATTTCGCGATAAAAAAGACCAGCAGTTACAGAGCTTGTTTCATCAAAGTACCACTCAGCAGATAAATCATAATTTACCGACTCAACCCCTTTTAATTCAGGGTTACCACCGTCTCCAGTACCGAACGATGACGAGGTTTCAGATGGACTAAAATAACTAACCCCTGGATTCAAGTCAGCAAAGTTAGGCAGAGAAATTGTTTCACCATAACTTGCACGGAAATAAACATTGTCAAACGCTTGCAAACGTAAATTAACAGAAGGTAAAACTAACGTGTCTGACGTATCAACGGTAATTGGCGACGCAACGCCATCATTAATAGTATTACCATTTAATTCTGTGTCTAAACGAACAACACGTAGGCCAGCTCGTCCTTCAAGTAGCATATTATTAATTTCATGTGCAAAATTGGCTTGAATATATGCGGCGTAATTTTTTTCGGTATTATCGTAGTATCGAGCCGGTAAAAATTCAGGATCTTCTGGTGAATAGCCCATCGCTTCACGAATATCACGGCGGTTTTCTAATAAATAATCCGCATCAGGTGTTAACCATTGGGTATTATTTAGTTGAGTAACATCCGACATAAAGCCTGTTGGTGTAAAACTTTCCATACCCGAAAAATCGGTCAAAGGAACACGGGCTCCTGATTGATTACCACGACCACCTGTATCAGCCTCTTGATTAAATGCTTTGCGGTTACTTAAGCGAGTACCAAAGTCAATTGAAGTGATCCATGAATCATCAAGTTGATAACTTGCATCAAGAGTCCAATCTATCGCACTCCCTTCTTGTTGACTATGTTGATCAAAAAACGTCAGTAATTCATAAATACTTAAATCGGTCATGTCATAAGTAGAACCATCAGCATTACGAATATCTACATCAGAAACACCAGAGCCATTTTTTGAATAATCATAAGTAATATTGTCAGCAAAAAAAGCTAAATCAAGAATAAAGCCTTTATTACTGGCTGTACTGTCTGTATATGATAAATCACTACTTACCGTCAAATTATCTAAGTACCACTTACCACCAATAGCATATTGTTTAGTATCTGATACATTGCTAAATGATTGATTACTGGTAATTGTACCGGCATTATCTGGACGAACAAATGATTGCGCTACGTTGGTACCTGGTTTATATGAATCAACATAACCTGCTCCCCAACCACCCCAATCAGGAAGTGGTACCCAAAAGTTTTGTTCGTTATTTTGCTCATAATCGACCGAGAAAAAATCGAAATAATAGCTACTATCTAACGTAGGTGCCCATTGAAATGAAGCATTAATTGAGTCACGAGTACGGTCACCATAACGGAAATAACCACCAATAACATTAGGTGCTATAGAAGCTTCTCCTGGGATATTTGGCGTCGCTGAATTGGGGTCATTAACAACGGAGTCTGGCAAAACATTTGGTGCTGTAACGAAGTTAACTTGATCCATAAAATCACGGTTTTGATGAGAGACACTAATTAAAGCACCAAATTTACCAGCATCAGATTCCCAGTTATTGTTAAGGGTTACACTACCAATTGGATTCCATGACTCTGCTTTATCGCTATATTCATAACGTAAACCACCCGCTGCAGTAAAACCATCGTCAAAATCAAATGGACGACGTAATTGCACGTCGATCGCGCCTGCAATACCACCTTCATGATCAGAGGCACTTTGTGATTTTTTAACATCAATTTTATATACTAAATCAGCTGGAATATCTGCTAATGCAATTGAACGACCGGTTGTGGTAAAAACATTGCGGCCATTCATTGTTGTCACAACATCTGGTAAACCACGGATTAATACTTGATCTACTTCACCATTTGTACGGCTTACCTGTACGCCTGTTACACGTTGTACTGCTGAAGCGACACTGTTATCAGGTAACTTACCAATATCTTCAGCAACAATGGAGTCAATAATATCATTTGATTCCATTTTAAAGTTACGTGCCGAGATAATACTGGCTTTTACGCCTCGAACCTCTATTACTTCAACTGCATTTTTTTCTTGAGCAGCTTCGTCATTAGCAGCAAATACTTGGCCACAGCCAAGTGAAAACACCATTGCAATTGATGAACTGATTATGCTTTTTTTGAACATTACTTTCCCCTTTTCATATTGATAGACATATATTTTTTTTATATTTTTGCTATGTCGGATCAAGCTAAACTTATTAACCCACCCAGCGTATTACAATACTATAGTAGTATTGTAATACAAATAAGGCAACAAAGTTTTTTATTATTACAAAAACTCTGAATATGAATGTTTTTATAATTTGCAGCCATGACTGCGTTTTTTAATGGGCAGTTTTACCGAAAGAACATCTTTCGAAGTTATAATGATTAGCTTAATTCTTTGACAAAATGTTTATTTACTCACTGCCTTTAAATAAGTCAGCTTCAAGCTAGCAGTTGCATTTATTATATGGGGCTACAATATTATAGTAGAGAAATTGCTTTCAGCAGAAATGTTAAACTTTCAGACCGAGATTTTTAATCCACCGCCTTGGACGGTGCGTGCTTAGTAAACCATCTATCAATAAAGATAATCATTTTGACAAGGGAATGACCATTCTCTTCAATCAATGCCTTGCCTCTAAGCCTTTTAATTCTCGCTGAGTGGAAAAGAACTTAATCAACTTGGTATAAAGCTGTACTAGCTAAAAAGCTAAATGTATTAAAAATTAGAGCAACAAATGATTTCTCAGTTTTATTGCTCTTTATTTCATTCAAAAATTAATATGAAGATTATTGTTATTAATCTTGTTCTAGATCTTATTCTTTAATTAGTATTCGATCCCTACCGCATCTAAATAATAATCAGTGTAGGTATTAAATTGGCCTTGTAAGCTGGTTCTACCTAACACTTGTTGAGCTTCTAAGTCATAAACACCTACCGCCGCATCACCGAGACCATTACCAGCGACGCTGCCGATAACAAGCTTACCATCTTTAATGATGGCACGCGGGTCTTGAAACCAACACCAACCCGCGTTATGCATTAGGGTTTTGACCGAATTAACCGTTAGCTTTTTTTCAGCATCTTCAGCCATTAATAATTTGTACATTTCTGTACCGGCAGCTAAGAAAGCACCAACACCATAAACTTCAGTATAATCAGGGAAAGAATCACCAGGGGCTGCACCAACTGGTTGAACAAAACCTAATAAACCTTCATTTGTTACTGACTTAGATAGAGCCGTCCATGATTTCATAATAACGGGACGATAGGTTTCTTTATCTAAATAGCCTTGGTTGATACCCCAAGCTAAACCATAAGTAAAAAACGACGTGCCACTGGTTTCTTTAATTGGGTAGCCTTCGGTACCACCTAGTAAACCCATTGACCAAGTACCGTCTTCACGTTGAATGGTTTTTAAACGAGCCGCCATTTTTTGGTAAAGCTCAATATAAAATTCACGACCTTGCCAAGTTGGTGGTAAATCAGGGATCATTAAGGCTAAACCACCAAATACCCAACCATTACCACGCGCCCAAAAAACATCGTTGCCGTTTTGTTCATGTTGGCTAAAGTAGCTTGAATCACGCCAGAATAACTGATCTTTTTCACTCCATAATAAATCATATGTCGCTTTATATTCTTGATGCATGAAATCAAGATATTTTTCTTCGCCGGTTACTTTAGCTAAACGTGCCCATACCGGAGGTGCCATAAATAAAGCATCACACCAACCCCAACGATCGTGCGCATGGGTATCTGCAGCTAACCACTTTAATGTACCTGTTTTTCGGTTGTTTAAAATCCAATCAAATTGTTTGCGCGTTGGTTCAAGCATTTCTGGCTTATGAAACTGCTGGTAAAAGTCTAAATAAAATTGACCAACTGTATGATCGTCGGCATGGTAAGGTCTTTGATGCAAGGTCCAGTCGTTACGCTCACCAATCGCTTTTAACCAATTGGTGTATTTAGGATCATCAGCAATTTTACGCCATTCATTGATTCATACCGGCGTATAATGCGCCATGATGCCATTCTAAGTCGTGATAACGATCACGGTTCATCCACTCTGGTGGCTTGCGTGGGACCGCGCGATATTGCCCTTGTTCTTCATGATGCTCAATTTGCCAATCTGCCACTTTTTTAGTTAATGATTTTACTGCGCTAGGGGTGATTTCAAGCTTGCCACTTTTATCGGCTAAATAGTTATCAGCGTAAGCTTGCCAAGCTTTTTTGGTTGTTATTTCTCCGACTTTACTCCAAGCAAAACCTGCGTAATAAGTTAGCTTACCCGCTTCATCTGTTTTAGTCACTAATAAGGCATGAGAGCGGTCTTTAAACTTACTTTTTTGTTCAATATATTGTGTGTGGGTAAATTTAGGTAACGCAACACCGGTGCCTACTTGGCTGCCATCAATGGTTTCCCATGTAGTTATGGTATCACCTTCAGAATTAACTGTTGCCGTGGCCTTACCGTCGTGAGTTGTCACACCCACAGCGACTTCTACTTGAATGGGTTGACCATTTTGAGTGAACTGACTTCTGCTTGATAAAACTGGCTGCCGGTTGCTAACATGATCCGTTTGGTTTCATCAATGTTTTTGTCGCTATAGTGATATTTCAGCTCAAATACAACTTTATCAGCCGTTTTTTCTATCACTTTATACTGGGTGTAAACATTGGGCTGAACGAGTTTGTCACCAGTAGTTGCCGTGTTATCCCATAACGCAACACCACCACAACCTAATGAATTACCAACATGATAGGGATCATAACCTTCACCATGATCTTCATGATATGAAATACCCTCGGTATGACCTTGATACCATTTATCAACAATGGGATAGTCAACACGTTTTAACCAGCAATCAGTACCATTGTTTTCTTGTGAATTTTTAAGCGCTGGGCCATAGACACGAAATGCGACTTTATCATTTTCAAAAGCAAAATCATCCATTCGCTCAGGTACAAAGCGCGCCTGAACAAGGTTGGTTTTTTGATATAATGCACAACTAGACAAAGATAAAACAGTGCCAGCTAGTAGTGCTTTTAAATAGTGATTAATTAGGTTTCTCCAACTGACCTATTCTTTTATAAACGTAAAAAAACTCTTACATAAAAAAGACCAAAAAAAAATCGATAATATTTTTGGTCTGAAAGGGCTAGGTTGTTGTTACTTAGCCAGCTCGGTGATACCTTCTGAGGTCATGATGATACGCTTGATGGTGCCGTCAATGTTGTATTCTAATTTATCAACAGCTACGGAGCGTCGGTAACGTCCACCAGCGCCAATGCCCGAATTGTGCTGTATCGCAGCATTATGATAGATAAAGTAATCTTTACCTTTAAATTCAATAATCGACTGGTGATTGGTTTCACTATTACCGGCCATTTCATTTAACAAACCTTTATATGCCCACGGACCATGAATACTTTTACTCATTGCATAATGAATCGTTTCAGGAAAACCACTGGCATAAGAAACATAGTAATATTCACCTTTTTTATGCACCCAAAGTGCTTCGGTAAAGTTAGGTAAATTAAGAACTTTAATTTCACCATCAAGCTCAATCATATTGTCTTTAAGTTTGACGTATTTAGGCACTAAGTTACCAAAAAACATGTAAGCGTCACCGTTTTCTTCAATATAAATGGCAGGGTCAATATCGTCCCAATCATTTTTGGTATGAGTAGTCATATCATTGGTTAATAAGGCACTACCACGGGCATCTTTAAATGGCCCATAAGGGGTATCTGCTACGCCAACACCAATCGCGAAGCCTTTTTTGTCTTTTTGATAAACTGAAGTGTAAAAATAAAATTTACCGTCGCGCTCTATCATGTGCGCCGCCCATGCATGCTCTTTCGCCCATGCAAAGTCAGTAACTTTCATGATCGGCCCTTGATGCTCCCAGTTAACCATGTCAGTAGAAGTAAATAGTAACCAGTCGTTCATTTTATAGAATATGTTGTCAGAGTCTTCGTCATGTCCGGTATAGAGATAAACCGTACCGTTATGCACCATAGCGGCAGGATCAGCGGTAAACATTTTATCGGTAATTGGATTTTTTGCTAACGCTGGTGCATTAAATGTCAAACCAGTTGTTAAGGTGGCACAAAATAAACCACATAATAGTTTTTTCATCTCTATCCTCTCATTGCGTTAACTACTATTTAGTCAAACGCATATTTTTATATTTTTTGCGTTAATGTTTCTTTAAAGCAATTATTTGACTGGTTCAACAATACCTTTTGAGGTCATGATGATCGGCTGTAGTGTGCCATCGGCATTATATTTTAATTCATCAACGGCAACTGAACGGCGAAACTCACCACCAATACCAATCGGTGAATTATGTTGAGTAGCACCGGTATGATAAATAAAGTAACTTTTACCTTTAAACTCAATAATGGACTGATGATTAGTATTACTGTTACCAGCCACTTCATATAGTAAACCTTTATATTCCCAAGGCCCATGAATACTTTTACTCATGGCATAATGAATGGTTTCAGGTAAACCACTGGCATAGGTTAAATAGTAATAATCATCTTTTTGATGTAGCCAAAGTGCTTCCGTAAAATGGGGGATATCGAGTACTTTTATTTCGCCATCAAGCTCGATCATATTGTCTTTTAGCTTGACGTATTTAGGAATAAAGTTACCAAAAAACATATAAGCATCGCCATTTTCTTCAATGAAAATAGCGGGGTCAATATCATCCCAATTATTTGACGAATGAGTCGTCATATTATTGGTTAATAAGGCGCTACCACGAGCATCTTTAAAGGGGCCAGTGGGCTTATCAGCTACCGCTACGCCAATAGCAAAACCAGGATTTTCACCTTTGTCATAATACACTGAGGTATAAAAATAGAACTTATTATCACGCTCTACCATATGTGCTGCCCATGCTGAGTGCTTAGCCCACTTAAAATCAGTGACCTTTAATATCGGTCCATGTGATTGCCAGTTCACCATGTCATTTGAAGAAAATAGCAACCAGTCATTCATAACAAAGCCTGCTTTTCCTGGCACTTGTTCATCATGGCCAGTATATAAATAAACAGTATCGCCGTGGACAATAGCGGCAGGATCGGCGGTAAATACGCTGTCAATAATTGGGTTTTTCGCCGTTGATAATGCGCTATAGCCTATACAGCTTGCCATGATACTGGTACATAGAATGCGTTTAGATACTTTCACTAGAATATTTTTCATATTAATCTTCACGTTGTTCCACTTGTTATGATCTGTACATAAATAAAGGTGGCTGATAAAGCGGTTTTTATTGGGCAACTCTCAAGTAAAAATGTTGGTCAATAGTATCTTTCCATACTTGTTGGAAGGCATTAGCGCCATTATTAATTAAATCTTTACTATCTAATGTTAGCGCACCAGCTCTACGCCCAACAAAACGCACCGTACCTTGTTGTAAAAACTCAATGCGCCATTCACTCATATCACTTTGACAAGAGGCTTGTACTAAATTACCCGGCACTTTCACTTGCTCGCCAGTTTCAATCGCTAAACACATTTCACTATTGTTAAGTGATTGAAAACGGTAATAACCATTGTCTGTCGCTTGTGCTTGCCATTTTTGACAGACAACATCGGTATAGGCTTGTTGGCTTACATTGGCATTTTCTTGTGTACTACATTCATCAACCGTGATCACTTTACCGCTATAAGCATTAATAATAGCTAAGCTTGATACTGGCTCTATACGCCAATCAGTACAGCTTTCAATACGGTTTTTACCAGTAGTTACTGCCGTACCACTTGTAGCAGCACAGTCTTTAGCTTGTAGATTATTAATAGATTGTTCGTTAGCAAAACGGAACCAACCATCATGAGATGCATCAATATTGAAACGTTGACAGGTTGATGATGTCCACGCACCAGCCGTTACTGCATTGCTATTTCCTGACAAACAATTTTCTTCCGTTAAAAAAGAACCAAAGTCAGCATTAGCGAAACGGTAGAAACCATCACCTGCTGGATCAACAACCCATTGGCTTGCTTCACTTGCACAAGCCCCCACAGAAACTGCACCTGTTTTATCAGCTGTTAAACAAGCACTGCTGTCTTTATTTATGATGTGGTATTTAACCCCTTCTACCTTAGCAAATAATGGTCCTTGCTCACCGCTAGGTACAGATATTTGTTTTTTATCAGCCAGTGGTTCACCAAAGTTAGGTAAACCTTTTTTGTCACCTTCAGTATACCAAGTGAACGGTTGTGCACGTGCAGCACGGGTGCCACTACAACCATCTGTTGGTGATGAATTACCGTGGTAAATTAACCATTCTTCACTGCCATCAGGTGAAGTAAAAAAACCGTGATGACCGGGGCCAAAAACGCCATTACCTTTACTGAAAAAGGGTTCGTCATATTTAGTCCAAGACTCTGCTTTAAGAGGGTTTTCACCCGTTAATTCAACAACCGCTAATTTGTAATCTTCGGTGTTACAGAAACTTGCTGAGTGAACAATAAAGGTTCTTCCGTCATGTTTAATAATTTCTGGCCCTTCGTTTACACGTAGACCTGAAATTTCCCAATCAAACTCAGGCTTAGTAATAACCGTACGTTCGCCTTCGATTGTCCATGGGTTAGTCATTTTAGAAATCAAGTTAACTTGGTCATCACCGTGCCACTCTGACCATAAGAAGAATAATTCACCTTCATGTTTAAAGTAGCTACCATCAATATTCCAATGATCTTTCATTGGCGTGTCTTTATATTGATAAGGCCCCATAGGGTCACTACCTTCACTTTCTAAAATATGATTTTTTTGAGCGTGATACCCGTTGCCTTCTTCACCGGCTGTATAAATAACATACCAACGTGTACCTTCTGGTGTTTCAAACGGGAAAAATTCAAACGCCCAAAAGTTACAACAACGTGACGGATCATCACCCGTCCAAATATTATGTGCGGGTGCATCAGCCAGTCCTTCAATAGTGGGTGACTTGCGCATCACAAGTTCAGAAGCCCAAGTTGTGGTAGTTAAGTAATAGTTACCTTGATAATAGTGCATCCAAGGATCGGCACCATTTCGAAATAACGGATTAGCAAAAGTATCGCTGGCAATTTGTGTTAACTTACTGTTATTTTTTTCGACAGAAGTGTCTGGCGTAATAACCAAGTTATCACTTTGTTCACACCCAGCAATTGCTAAAACCACTAGGGCTAAACATAACCGCCCCAAATTTTTAATCAGACTACCTGTTTGTTTATTTATATTTTCATTCATTGTTAGACTCTTTATTTTTTACTAATTTTTTATCAATCGTACTTCTATAAGTATCTAGAGTGCTTTCATCAACACTTGGCCACAAAGCTTTATCCCAAGATATTTCAGATATTTTTAATTTTTGTAAACCGTTATCACTTGACTCATAAGCGTGATAAACCAAGTAATCTTTACCATTAAATTCATAAGCACTGTTATGTCCTAATCCTGGCCATGCCTTGTTACCTTTAAGTAAAATAGTTCCGCCACCTTGTGCCATGTCTTTACCATTTTTATCAAGATATGGACCGGTAACACTTTTTGAGCGTCCCATCGCTAAGTGATAGGTGCTGTCGTCACCACGACAACATAATCCGTAAGAAACAAATAAGTAGAAGTAGTCACCTTTTCTGTAAATAAACGGCGCTTCAATTTGTGCAGCGCCCGGCTCTGCTTCATTAGTAAAAACTGGACGATCTAACTTGGCAATAGTTGACCATACTTGAGGTTGTGCTATTTCCGTTAAATTATCGGCTAATTTGACAATTTTTAATCCTCCCCAAAATGAGCCAAAACTCATCCAAGGCGTGCCCTGCTTATCAAAAATAATGTTAGGATCGATAGCATTAAAAGAATCACGGTGTGGAACAGACTGTAAAATAATTCCTTGATCTTGCCACTTATAATCAGGAGAGTTGTTGTCTAAGGTTTTATTTACCGTAACCCCCATTGCAGAAGTGTTTTTGCCAAAAGCAGAAACAGAGTAGTAAAGGTAAAATAAATCATTATGTTTGATAATATCTGGCGCCCATAAATGACCGCCAAAGCTTGAAGATACTTGTTTTGCCCAAGTAGGTTCGCCTGCAAAGGCGCGATCAGAATAATGCCAGTTAACGAGATCGTCAGATTGATATATCGTAATACCTGGACCTGTACTAAACAGGTAATATCTGCCATTTTCTTGTGCAATAACGGGGTCGTGAATATCAAGTTGCGGCAGTGTTTTCGCTTGACATCCCAAGGTAAATAAAGAAGTGATTAATAAATATATGCAAGGCTTAGCATTGCTTTTCCACCAAGTTAATAATGACAAAACAGTTCTCCTGATAAAGTGTTCTTCAACTAACGTAAAATTGAATTATTTTCTTAAGTACTATTGTATGATGATTGATACTAGCATACTATTATCGTTAAAAGGTACACCCTATTCTAAGAAATTTCACAAATAAGCAAATCAGTTACTGATTTGTACATATTAAAAGGTTTGCACAATGAGTTCACAGAAGCTTTCAATATTAGAAAAAATCGGTTACGGTTCCGGTGATATGGCGGTTAACGTGGTGATTTCCTCCATGATGCTTATTATCACCTTCTTTTATACTGATGTTTTTGGTTTAAAACCTGAAGACGTTGCTATATTACTTCTATCTGTACGCTTAATTGATGCGATAACTGATCCGCTCATGGGAGTCATTACCGATAAATATACTACGCGGTGGGGACGTTACCGCCCTTATTTCCTAATTATGGCTATCCCTTTTGGTATTTCAGTATTTTTAACCTTTAGTACTCCTGATTTAGACTACAACAGCAAATTAGTTTGGGCTTACGCAACTTATATTTTTGTTACCATCATGTTTACCGTTGTTACCATTCCTTATATTTCACTTATTGGCGTATTAACCGACGATCCAAAAGACAAACTTTCAGCGAACGGCTATCGTTTATTTTTCGCTAAAATTGCTGCTTTATTAGTAACTTCTTTAGTACCTATTTTAGCGGATTATTGGGGTGGGGATAATCTTGCAGCCGGCTATCAATTTGCCATGGGTTTAATGGCAATATTAGGCGCGTTGTTATTTATTTTTTGCTTCTTTACCACTACTGAACGTATTGAACATAAAGTTGAAACCAAGCCATTTTTATCACAAATTCGATTATTACTGAAAAATGACCAATGGTTAATCTTATGCGCTATTTGCGTTGTTGGCACTATCGGTTATGTGATTCGTGGTTCGGTGGCTTTATTTTATGCTAAATATTATTTAGGTGGTGATGCCGCGTTATCATCTGCTTTTATTTCTACGGGGGTTGTCGCTGCTATTTTAGCGATGATTGCATCAACCTGGATCACTAAACATTACTGTAAAATTAAACTGTTTCGTTATAGCCAACTATTGGTTGGTTTACTCAGCGTAATGATCTATTTCATGGTTGATCCTAGCGATGTCATCCTAGCTTTTGTTTTGTATTTTTTTCTATCGTTTGTTGTTGACCTTCATGCACCAGTATTCTGGTCTATTATCTCTGAAGCAATTGATTACGGTACAGTAAAAACAGGCAAGCGTGTTTCAGGTTTAGCTTACGGGGGTATTTCATTTTCTCAAAAAGCTGGTATGGGGTTAGCCGGTTACATTGTTGCTATGTTATTAGCTTACTTTAACTATGTACCTAACCAAGCACAAACCGCTTTTACCTTAACTGGTATTGCCTTAATGCTGTCAATTATCCCTGGTGCTTTCCACGCCATTATGGGCTTGTTAATGTTTAAATATAAAATTAACAATGAAAAATATGAAGCGATTAAAGCCACATTAGCCACTAGCCAAACAAACGCTAGCAATCAAGAACCTCAAATTAAAGCTGATGGTTCAACGCCAGCAGCAACTGTTTAACCCAAATTGGAGTCACAAGTGAATTTACTTACCCCACTTATTGAACAACGCGCAGATCCTTTTATTTATAAGCATACTGACGGCTATTATTATTTTACGGCCTCTGTGCCAGCTTATGATCATATTGAGTTACGCCGCGCTAAAACGATTGCGGGTTTAGCTGATGCTGAAACCGTTAATGTATGGCAAAAGCCTGAAACAGGCCCTTATTCAGACTTAGTTTGGGCACCTGAAATTCACTTTAATCAAGGTGCTTGGTATGTTTATGTTGCTATTGCGCCAAGCCGTGAAATTAAAGACGATTTATTCCAACATAGAATGTATGTTTTACGTTGTACTGACGACAACCCTCTCACTGGTAACTGGGAGTTTTTAGGGCAAGTTGATACAGGTATGGATACCTTCTGCTTAGATGCCACCACTTTTACCCATAAAGACCAATTATATTATTTATGGGCGCAAAAAGAAGATGGCATTCAGGGTAATAGTAATTTGTACATTGCCAAAATGGATACGCCAGATCGTATTAGCTCAAAGCCAATTATGCTAACTAAGCCTGAATTACCTTGGGAAATTATCGGTTTTTGGGTAAATGAAGGCCCTGCTGTTTTACAACGTAATGGTAAAGTGTTTATTACCTATTCAGCTAGTGCTACTGATGAAAACTACAGCATGGGTTTATTAACCGCTGATGATGACGCGGATTTATTAGACCCTGCAAGCTGGTTAAAATCGCAAGAGCCAGTATTAAAAAGTTGTTTTGAACATGATGTCTACGGTGCCGGTCACAACAGTTTTACTATTTCAGAAGACGGACAAGATGACATTTTAGTGTATCACGCACGTACTTACACAGAAATTGAAGGAGATCCGCTTTGGGATCCTAATCGTCATACCTACGTAAAAACTTTACGTTGGGATAAAAATGGCTTACCGGTATTTGGTAAGCCTTCACTACAAGATTAAGTCTCCCCACTAGTATGCCCCTATTATTTTTTTATAGGGGCTTTTTTATTTAAAAGGGTTTTGACATGCCATTATTTTTAAAAGAAAACTTATTAAAAAAAGTTTCAATAACCTTTGTTTATAGCTTACTAGCGCTTAGTGTTAACTTTTCTAGCTTTGCACAAACTATTATGGAAGCATCTACGATTAAAAGTATTCCAATTTCCGATGTAAGAGTAACCGCAGGACCGTTTTATCATGCCCAGCAAACCAACATAGCCTATTTGCTCAAGATGGATCCTGAACGCTTACTTGCACCTTACCAACGTGAGGCAGGCTTACCATCAACAGCTGAAAGTTATCCAAACTGGGAGAGCACAGGTTTAGATGGTCACATTGGTGGTCATTATTTAACAGCCTTGTCACTTGCTTATGCAGCAACTCACGATACTGAAATTTTACGTCGTTTAATCTATATGGTGAATGAATTAGATAAATGCCAGAAAGCGCACGGTAATGGTTATTTAGGTGCGGTACCTAAAGGTGCTGAAGTTTGGAAACAAATTGCCAATGGTCATATTGAAGCTGACTTATTTACCTTAAACAAAAGCTGGGTGCCTTGGTATAACTTACATAAAGTTTTTGCCGGTTTACGTGATGCCTATTTATACACGGATAACCAACAAGCTAAAGCGATGTTAATTTCATTTAGTGATTGGATGTTAACCTTAAGTAATAAGTTAACCAATGAACAATTACAATTAATGCTTCGCACCGAATATGGTGGCTTAAATGAAACCTTAGCGGATGTTTATGATATTACCGGTAATAACGATTATTTAACCTTGGCAAAACGTTATACTGAGCAAGTATTACTTAACCCATTACTTAAAAAGCAAGACCAATTAACTGGCTTACATGCCAACACACAAATCCCTAAAATTGTTGGAGTTGCCCGTATAGCTCAATTAAATAACGATAAAGCGTGGTTAGACAGTGCTGATTATTTTTGGCAACAAGTGGTGGGTAAACGTACGGTATCAATTGGTGGTAACAGTGTTCGTGAACATTTTCACCCAAGTGAAGACTTCACTAGCATGGTGAAAGACGTTGAAGGCCCTGAAACCTGTAATACTTACAACATGCTAAAACTGTCGAAAATATTGTATGAAAATAAACAAGACCTACAATATATCGATTATTACGAGCGCGCCCTTTACAATCACATTTTATCATCACAACATCCAGAGCATGGTGGTTTAGTGTATTTCACACCAATGCGTCCGAGTCACTACCGAGTTTATTCAGCGCCAGCTCATGGCATGTGGTGTTGTGTTGGTTCTGGTATAGAAAATCATTCTAAATATGGCGAAATGATTTACGCAAGCCAAGAAGATGATTTTTATGTGAACTTATTTGTCAATTCTGAAGTTACATGGCGTGAAAAAAATATCAAACTGAGCCAAACCACCCTATTTCCAGATGAAGAAAAGACCATCATTGAAGTGCATAATGCCGGCGAATTTGCGCTTAACATCCGCTACCCTGCTTGGGTAACCGCTGGTCAATTAACCGTTTCAGTTAATGGTAAAGCCGTTAACATTACCGCTAAGCCAAGTGAATATATACGAATTAATCGCACTTGGCAAAAAGGTGATATCATTAAAGTAACTTTCCCAATGCACACCAGTGTTGAGCAATTACCAGATCAATCTAACTATTATTCAATTTTACATGGTCCAATTGTACTTGCAGCCAAAGACAACCCGTTTGAACATGAAAAGCTTGAGTTCATTGCTGATAGCAGTCGTATGGGACATATTGCCCAAGGGCCTGTTTGCCCAACCGATAACATACCGATGTTTTTAAGCAATGGAGCTGATTTTATTAATGAGATAAAACCAGTCACTAATATGCCACTGACCTTTAGCACCGGTGATGCCACTATGGTACAAAAAGCACCGTTAACCTTAATACCCTTTTTTAGGTTACATGACAGCCGCTATACTATTTATTTTCCACAAAGTTCTCCAGCTGAATGGGAAAACTTAAAAGTAAACTTAGCAACTGAGGCGCAACAAGAAGGAGCATTAGCTGAGCGTACGTTAGATAGCATTCAACCGGGGGAGCAACAACCTGAATCTGATCATTTTTTCAAAGCAGAGCAAAGTGAAGCAGGTTTAAATGGCACTAAACATTGGCGCCATGCCCGTGGTTGGTTTAGTTACCTAATGGACACAAAAGGAGAATATTCCGTTACTTTACAGTTAACTTTTTTTGGTGCTGATAAAGATCGTGAGTTTGATGTGTTAATAAATGATAAGCTATTAACGTCTATTAGTTTGACGGGTGATAAAGGTGCTGTTTTCTATCATGAAAACATTGATATTCCAGCACACTTAATTGGTGCTCCGAACAAGCCATTTCGCTTAAAGTTTAAAGCTAAACCAAACTCAATTGCCGGTGGTTTATACGGTATTCGTTTACTAAAAATTAGTAAAAATTAGCTTAACTTATCTTGCTCATTGGCCTTAAAACGTCATTGAGCAAGATAATAATTCTTAAAATCACGGTACGACTATCGCGCTGGCGTTTTCTAAAGCCATCCGCTAATTGATACTTTTCCCATTCAGGAATAAATACTCAACAAAAATCATCGACATCACAAAATATATCAACTAACTTATCCATACCATGCCTGTTCCTTATACGCTCTAATGTTTTTAGTCAAAAGATCCGATCGTGGAACAGGCAATTAGTTCCCTTACATTTATATTTTTTAAACCGAGTTGAAGTTATACAAATTGATAATTTAGGTTAAATTTGTGGGGATCCCTCAGCATTAAATCAATAAATAGACGCTGTCCTTGAATACGTTTAATTCTCACAAAATTCGTATCTAAAGTTCAACACGCCCTACGATTAATCGTCTAATAAATTGTTAAATACTGGAAAGCCTTCTTTTGACCAGGTAATTTCACGAATTCTGGCATGGCGATTACCGTCTGTTAGTGGCGTTCCACGTAAGGTTAAATAATCTCTAGCATGGTAAATCATTAAATCTTTTTTACCATCTTCAGAAACGGTAAAACTATTATGACCAGGGCCAAATCTAAACAAATTTTCTTGGGTGGTAAAAACTGGCTTAGGTAATTTATGCCAGCTTTCAGCTTTCATTAAATCAGCGTTTTCATCAGCCCATAACAAGCCCATCGAATAACGATGATCTGTTGCACTAGCGGAATAAGTAATGAATATTTTGCCGTTACGTTTAAGTACAGCAGCCCCTTCATTTACTTTATAACCTAACCGCTCCCAATCAAGTAATGGCTCAGCAATATACACTTCAGGTTGCTCTACTTCTAAGGCGTTTTTCATCTTAGCAATCACTAAACCGCTATTATAGCTTTGCGCATCATCTTGTTGTGCCCAAACTAAATAACGCTGACCTTTATGAGCGAAACTAGTAGCGTCTAATGAAAAGGTTTCGCGAGCTACTTTCACCTTACCTGCTTCTAGCCATTCACCTTGCATAGGATCTGCTGAAGTATTTGATAACGCATACATACGAATACTGAACGGTTTATTGATATCACCAGCGGCAAAGTAAATATACCAAACACCATCAATATGATGTAATTCTGGCGCCCAAATATTTACACTCATAGGCCCTGAATCATTTTTACGCCAAACCACCTTTTTAGTGGCGGTTTTTAGCCCATTTAACGTAGTAGCATGGCGTAATTCAATACGGTCATATTCGGGTACTGAGCCAGTAAAGTAATAATCACCATTAGCACTTTTGTGTACCCAAGGATCCGCTCTATTTGGAATAAAAGGCTCAACCTTATACTCTTTCTGTATAGTGCTTTTTTTTATATTGGCAGTGCTATTGTCTGCTTGGGCGGCATTAACACTTGCAATAAACATAATGCTCATAATCGATATTTTAATAAAAAATTTGAATAATTTACTTAGCATACTTGCTCCTTTTTATAATTATTTTGATTAAAAAAAGCCGATAAAATTATCAGCTTTTTTATTTATATTTAGTCGTTAAGAGTGCGTACTTTTATCTCTATTGAGTACTTTTTGTAAGACAATAAAGAAGAACAGCAATAAGCCAATCACTATTTTTGTCCACCAACTGCTTAATGTGCCGTCAAAAGTGATATACGTTTGAATAATGCCCATTAACAGCACACCTAAAACCGTACCAATAACATAACCACTACCACCGCTTAATAACGTACCGCCAATAACAACGGCAGCAATAGCGTCTAACTCAACACCAACGCCTGCTAAGGCATAACCAGAGAAGGTATAAAAAGTGAAAATGATACCAGCAAGTGTGGCTAAAAAACTACTGGCCGCATAGATAGAAATGGTGGTTTTTTTAACAGGAACGCCCATCAATTGAGCTGACTGTTCGCTACCACCTAAGGCATAAATATTAGTACCAAAGCGCGTAAAGTGCATCACAATAACCACAAAGATTAAAATCAATGCAAAGATCATTGAGCTAGCATCAAACCATGCATTACCCGGTAAAGACCAACCAAAATCAGACACCATGTCATAAAATGGGTGGTCAATCTCTACCGACTGCTCACTAATGGTGGTAGCTAAACCACGCGCTAAAAACATCCCAGCAAGCGTAACAATAAAAGGTTGTAAACGGTAAACATGAATAAGTGTCCCCATGAGCGCACCAAATAAAGTCCCTAACGGCAGCACAATGGCAAATACTAATAATGGGTGCAATTGATATTCGGTAATTAACACACTACATAACACACCACTTAAAGCGATAACCGAGCCAACCGATAAATCAATACCACCAGAGATAATGACTAATGTCATACCTAACGCAATAATTAATAAAAAAGCATTATCGCTGAATAAATTAGTAACAACACGCAAACTACCAAAGCCTTGATATTGTGATGCACCAATAAGAAATAAAACAACGAGTAAACTGGTTGTGATCCATAAAGGAAGAAAGCGTTTTGCCATCATTTTGCTTCTCCTAAATTTTTAGCACTACTTTTAGTTGTAAAAAGCGCTTTAAGTTGTTTTCTAAACTTTTCAGATTGTAATAATAAAACCATTAAAATCACTAATGCCTTAATTAATAAATTAAACTTCGCTGGTAAACCACTAACAATAATGGTGGTTGCTAACGTTTGAATGATCAGTGCGCCAGTAATTGCTAACACTAAAGAAAAACGGCCACCAATTAATGAAGCGCCACCAATAACAACCGCTAATATGGCATCTAATTCTAACCATAAGCCGGCATTATTGGCGTCTGAACCTTGAATGTTTGCCGCACTTATCATGCCAGCAAGTGCCGCACAAATACCGGCAATAACATAAGCAAATGATTTAACCGCTTTATCATTAATGCCTAAATAACGACTCGCACTGGCATTACAACCAACCGATTCAATAAATAAACCTAGCGCTGTTTTACGCAGTAATAACTGGGTTACGGCTAACATGCCAATAACTATCCAAATAGGCATAGGTAAACCAAGCCAATTACCAACCCCAATAAAAGCAAAGCTGTCATGTTGGAAAGTAATAATTTGCCCTTGGTTAATTAACTGAGCAACACCGCGACCAGCAACCATTAACAATAAAGTGGCAACAATCGGTTGAATGCCTAAATAACTCACTAATGAACCATTGACTAAACCGGCAACAATACCTACCGCTAAACCAGCCAATAATACGGTTACTAATGCAACGTCAGGCACTAATAATAAGTTGGCACAAACGGCACCTGAAATAGCCATTACTGCACCAACCGATAAATCAATACCGCCGGTGGCAATAACCACACTCATACCAATCGCTAATAGTGCCACTGGTGCACAACGATTAAGAATATCGATTAACGAGCCGTAAATGCGTCCGTCTTGATATGACAAGCTAAAAAAGCTTGGGTCTAAAACTAAATTAACCGCTAATAATAAAATTAACGCGCAAATTGGCCATAAATATCGACCAAAGTTATTACTTGCACCCGCTTGATAACGTGCACTTTTTGCCACTGCCAACGCCTGCTCTTGCTCTGAAAGTTGAACAGGTTGAGACTCATTAGATGTTGGCGTATCAGAAACCGCTTGATCCTGATTATTTGTTGAAGATTTCATTTATCCCTCCGCAATAGCTTGCATAACATGCTGTGATGTTAACTCTCGACCACTTAGTTCAGTAACCTTGTGACGATCTCGCATAACCACTACTTTATTGGCAAAAGCCACTAATTCATCTAATTCTGAAGAGGTTACCAACAATGACATGCCCTCATCACATAGCGTTTTAATTAACGTTAAAATTTCAGCGTGAGCACCAATATCAATACCACGCGTCGGTTCATCTAATATTAATAAGGTTGGATCAATCGCTAACCATCTCGCTAAAATAACTTTTTGCTGATTACCACCACTTAGTTGCTCAATAGGTTTGTCGGCATCTGGTGTCGCTATTTGTAATTTATCAATATAAAACTGCGCTAGCTCTTCTTGTTTCGCTTTAGAAATATAACGCCACCAGCCTAAACGCGCTTGTAATGCTAACGCGATATTCTCACGAATAGATAATGCTCCAATAATCCCATCTGTTTTTCTGTCTTCAGGACATAAAGCAATACCGGCATTAATAGCATCAGCAGGTTGTGATACGTTTAATTTATTAAACGTAAAAGTGATTTCACCTTGAGTTAATTGATCTAAACCAAAAATCGCTTTACATACTTCCGTTCTACCAGAACCTAACAAACCGGCTAAACCAACCGCTTGACCTTTACCAACAGTTAAATTCATTGCCTGTATTGAGCCTTTGGCAGAGACATTATCTAACGTTAATATCGTTTCACTTTCATTTAATGACACGTCGACATCGCTAGCGTGGCCTTTTAAGTGCTGTAACTCTTTACCTAACATAGCTTCAATTAATTTAGCTTGTGGTAATTCAGCGGTTAAAAATTCCCCCACTTGCTTACCATTTCTTAATACGGTAATGCGATCACTTATTTGATAAACTTGATCAAGAAAATGCGTAATAAATACGATAGCTACGCCATCTGCTTTCAGTTGATTTAAGACCTTAAATAACGTTTGTACTTCATCAGCATCTAAACTCGCGGTTGGTTCATCTAACACTAGCACTTGTGCCGACATCGCCACGCCACGTGCAATCGCGATCAACTGCTGAACAGCAACCGAAAACGAAGATAATTGCGCATTAACATCAATCGTTAAATTAAAACGCGTTAATAACTCGGCTGATTTAACCAACATGGTTTTGTAGTCAATCAAGCCATATTTACGCGGCTCATGACCCAAAAATAAATTTTGTGCCACGGTTAAATTAGGTAACAAGTTAACTTCTTGATAAACAGTACTAATACCGGCAACTTGTGCTTCGGCAGGTGTTTTAAAATCATATGATTGATTATTAAATAAAACCTGACCTTTATCTTCATCTTTAGTTTGCGCACCAGTCATCACCTTAACCAGTGTTGATTTACCAGCACCATTTTCACCCAATAAAGCATGTACTTCCCCTTTGTAAAGGGTTAGATCAACATCTTCTAATGCCTTTACCCCAGGGTAAGTTTTACTAATATTTTTAAGTTCTAAGACAACAGACATAGAACATCTCCTTGATAAACAAATACGGAACATTGGCTCATGAATGCTTACTTCATGCGTCTTTTTTCATATTCTGCTGCTGCAGTTTCTTGGGTAAATAAGTCACCGGTAGTACTGATAAGTTTTGGAATATTTTTATCACCTTTCAAGTAAGCTTCTATAGCATCAAAAGATGGACCACCTAAATGCGGGCTTAACTCAACAGTGGCACTTGCTTCACCATCAGCCATCGCTTTAAAGTAATCAGGTACACCGTCAACTGATACCACTAGAATGTCTTTTGCTGGTTTTAATCCCGCTTCTTTAATCGCTTGAATAGCACCTAATGCCATTTCGTCGTTATGTGCCCAAACCGCACAAAGTGAAGCGCCACCTTGCTCAGCTTTTAAGAAACTCTCCATCACTTCTTTACCTTTGGTACGGGTAAATTCACCGGTTTGGCTACGTACAATTTTTACATTCGGGTAACTAGCAATCACTTCGTTAAAACCTTTAGCACGATCAATAGCCGCCGTTGCGCCTACCGTACCTTGCAATTCAGCAATCGCACAATTTCCATTGGTTTCTTTTACTAACCAGTGCGCAATTTTACGACCTTCTTCAGAAAAATCAGAAGCGATGCGTGTTAAAAATAACTTTTGATCTTCAACATTTACGTTTCTATCAACAATAACGACAGGTATACGGGCACGTTTAGCTTCTTTTAATACCGGTTTCCAACCCGTTTCAACAACTGGTGCGATAACAATTCCGTCAACACCTTGTGCAATAAAACTTCTTACTGCTTTAATTTGGTTTTCTTGTTTTTGCTGAGCATCAGCAAATTTTAAATTAATCCCACGTTTTTCTGCTTCCGCTTTTACTGACTCACTAAAACTAGTTCGCCAACCACTTTCTGAACCAACCTGTGAAAAGCCTATTGTTGTTGAAAAAGCATTATTTGCTATTGATATCAACATTAGTGTTATCATAATACGAATATACATTATTTAAACCTCTTCTTTTGAGGGCTTAAAATAAGCCCTATTTGTAATTATTGTTTAGTTGGAATTATTATTTATGTAGAATTTTATTTGAGATTGCTGCTATTTATATGTTTAGAAATCGGTGTATTGTTGTTTGTTGATAAACGGTATCTTTTTCAACAATAACACTAGGAAAGTTGGAATGATTTACAGCATCTGGGTATCCATGTGTCTCTAAACATAACCCTTTAAATTTACTGAGTTTTTGGTCGTTGCTGCCAACATAGCTACCATCAAGAAAATTGCCGCTATAAAACTGGATACCCGCTTCTGTCGATAATATTTCCATAGCACGGCCTGATACAGGGTCGGTTAATTTAGCGACTGGCATAAGATCTTTATTATGATCTGAACGATTAATAACAAAATAATGATCGTAACCGTTAGCAAGTTGTTGAATATCTGTACCTACCGCTTTACCTTGTCGAAAGTCAAATGCCTTTTCAGCGACAGGAATAATTTCTCCCGTTGGGATTTGTTCACTATCTAAGCCTAAAATATGATCTGCTGGCATTTCAAGCACAAGCTCTAAAACATCTTCAGCTTCCGTACCGGCAATATTCCAATAGGCATGATTCGTTAAGCAAATAGGTGTTGCTTGATCTGTAACCGCACGATAGTTTAACGCTAATTCGTTTTCATCGTTCAAACGATATTCTAATTCAATATCAAGATTTCCCGGAAATCCCTGATCACCATCTGGGCTATGATAGCGAAAAATGACAGCAACGCCATTTGCATCTTGTAATGTTTCAACATTCCAAAAACAAGTACTTAAACCACCAAAACCACCATGTAACTGATTACGTCCTTCATTAGCCGTTAACTTAATATTTTTTCCATTTAATTCAAAACAAGCATCACCAATTCGGTTAGCAACTCGCCCAGCAGTAACACCAAAATAATAAGGGTTGGTAACCCAATCATTCGTATTTTTGTAATTTAATACGATTTCTGTTGCAACACCCCCTTCTTTTTCAGGCAATACTACTGACATAATGCTCGCACCCAAATTAGATAAAGAAACCGTTAACCCATGACGATTAGTCAGCGTAACAATTTCAATAGGTGCGGCCAAAGCAGGCGTTATTAATTGCTTTGTTGTGATAGCAAACGGTGATGATGTTTTTGTCATTAAATTCTCAATTTTCTCTTTATAATTCAGTCAATAGTTATTTAATAAATACACTACAGGTTTATCGCGAGCATGCTTACTTAAATCCAGCCACCATCAACAACAAAGTCTTGCGCTGTGCAAAGTTTACTGTCGTCTGAGGCTAAAAATAAAGCCATAGCGGCTATATTTTCAGGCATTACATAATCTTTAATACATTGGTTATCTTCGATTTTTTTAACAGTATTTTCATTAACCCAGTGTGTTAATTGACGCTCAGTCATAACCCAACCAGGAGTAATAGTATTAATTCTAATGTTATCTTTGCCTAATTCACTAGCAAAACCACGCGTTAAACCAACCACTCCGGCTTTTGCTGCCGTATAGCCGGGCATGCCACCTTGGTGATCATGCCAACTCATTGACCCCATGTTAATAATTGAACCTCCACCAATATTCACCATTTGTTTATGAGCTGATTGAATAGCAAAAAAGTAATGGCGTAAATTTATGTTAATACAGCGATCCCAATCGGCTGCTGTCACCTCTTGAAACTGATGGCGAGTATCATTAGCGGCACTATTGACCAAAACAGAAATAGCACCAATGTTTTCTTCAACTTCTTCCATAATTTGTTTCAATTTATCAATATTAGTCAAGTCACATTCATAAAAGTAAACTTCAGCCTCTGCATTTTTTTCTTTTAACGACGTAACTAACTCGGTTGATTCATTCACCAATACATCCACAAAGACAACTTTAGCGCCTTGCCAAGCAAAAGATTCAACAAGACAGCTTCCTATTCCTGTTGCACCACCAGTAATAAAAACAACTTGTCCAAGCAAACTAGGATAAAGGTTACTCAAGCCCATAATTAAGCCCTTTTTTATAAATATTGAGTTTATTATAAAGAAGAATTAAAAATTTACTAATGAGAATGAGAAGGAACATCTGCACCTCTGCATCCCAATAAAAAATCAAAATCACAGCCTTCATCAGCTTGCAATACTCGCTCTCTATATATTTCTAAATAACCACCGGTTTTAAAAATTATCTGCTTCGCTTTTAATTTTTCTAATCGCTTTGTTAACTCTTCTTCACTCACTTCTAATGTTAATAAGCCTTGTTCTACATCGATTTCAATATAATCGCCTTCTTCTACAGCGGCTAGTGGTCCAAATTCCATCGCCTCTGGCGCAACATGTAAAACCACAGTACCAAAAGCTGTTCCACTCATTCTAGCGTCAGATATACGTACCATGTCAGTAATACCCTTTTTAAGTAATTTAGGTGGTAAGCCCATATTACCGACTTCAGCCATGCCCGGATAACCTTTAGGTCCGCAGTTTTTTAAGACCATAATACTCATTTCATCTATATTAAGATTAGGATCATCAATGCGCTGTTTATAATTATCTAAGCTATCGAAAACTACGGCTTTTCCACGGTGGTTCATTAAATGTTCGCTTGCAGCCGAGGGTTTAATTACTGCACCTCTGGGAGCTAAATTTCCTCGTAAAATACGAATACCACCATTTTTCATTAACGGTTGGCTGAAAGGAAAAATCACCTCATCATTATAACAAGGTGCCTGTTTAACATTTTCCCATAAATTATGACCATTCGCTGTTAGCTCATTACCTAACAACAGATTTTCTTCGCCAAGAATACGTAATACTGCCGGTAAACCACCTGCATAATAAAAATCTTCCATTAAATATTGGCCTGACGGCTGCAAATTCACTATGGTTGGAATATCATAACCCTGAGACCAATCATCTAATGACAAATCAACCCCTATGCGCCCAGCGATGGCTTTCAGGTGAATAACCGCATTGGTAGAGCCACCTATGGCAGCATTGACTTTAATGGCATTGAGAAATGCATTTTTGGTTAATAGTTTTGAAAGTGTTAAGCCTTCTGTAACCATATCAACTATTCTCATGCCTGACATATGTGCTAACACACTACGACGAGAATCAACCGCAGGTATAGCTGCATTATGGGGTAAACTAACACCTAAACTTTCTACCATGCACGCCATAGTAGATGCCGTGCCCATGGTGTTGCAGGTACCGGTAGAGCGAGACATACTCGATTCAGCACTCATAAATTCGTCAAGTCTAATATTTCCGGCTTTATAATCTTCGCTCATTTGCCAAACAAGCGTTCCTGAGCCAACATCTTTACCTTGGTGTTTACCATTCAACATAGGACCTCCAGTAACAACGATGGTGGGCAGATCACAACTTGCAGCTCCCATTAATAGTGCCGGTGTTGTCTTATCACAACCAACCATTAGCACAACACCATCAATAGGATTTCCACGAATCGCTTCTTCAGTATCCATTGCTGCTAAATTTCTGGTGAGCATAGCAGTTGGACGTAAGTTAGATTCCCCGCTTGAAAATACCGGAAATTCTACGGGAATACCGCCAGCTTCACGAATACCGTTTTTAACTTTTTCAGCGAGCTCACGAAAGTGACCGTTACAAGGAGTTAAGTCTGACCAAGTATTGCAAATTCCGATGACAGGTTTATTTTGAAAATGATGATCAGGAATACCTTGATTTTTCATCCAACTACGGTACATAAAACCATTTTTATCGTTAGTGCCAAACCAATTTGCAGAGCGAAGCGTTAATTTTTCATCTTTTTTCGACATAGTATTACCTAACTTACCTACAAAATTTTAGTGGCAACAAAACAATAATACTACAATAACACGAAAGATTTTAATTGGTAAAGTATAGTTCAAAAATATTGACTAGTTATCTTATTTTAAAAACAAAAAACCAGTGTAATACACTGGTTTTATTAATAAAACCAGTGTAATACACTGGTTTTATTAATAAAGATTCGAATATTTTTAGCTTATTTTTGTTTTTTCAGTATTGCTTTCACTGACTTTTCAGATTCCAGTAGTAAATCAAGCATCTTTTGTTCCGCTTCAATAGCATTACGACTTTCAATTGCTTTATATATTGCTTTGTGGGCAGGTAAAGCATCAACATATTCTCTTTCTGTAGAGCTACTTAAACGAAAAATTCCGGCTAATGCTGATTGAATGGTTTTGCCTAACGAAATGATAAAGTCATTATTTGTTGCATCTAATAAAGCCATATGAAACTCAAGATCGCTTGAAAATACTTCATCAGTGCCAATTTTAGCTTGCTCCATTTTTTCATAGGCTTTTGCTATATCGTTAATTTGTTCATCAGTACGACTTTCAGCTGCTAACTTCACTGCCGCAGGTTCAAAAATGCATCTAACTTGAAATAATGATGAATAAAATGAAACGCTAGGTTCGGTAGTAAAAAACCATTCAAGAACATCTGAGTCAAACATATTCCAATGTTTTTGTTCCTTGATGCGAGTACCAAGTTTTGGTCGAGATTCAATCAACCCCTTTGCAGTTAATGTTTTAAAAGCTTCTCTTAAGGCTGTACGAGAAACGCCCAACTCTTCACCTAAATTTGTTTCATTAGGAATATAATCACCTGGTTGGTAAGTTCCACCTACTATACGAGAGCCTAATTCACTAGCAACCCATTTGTGAATACTCACAGGGCGATTTGTTTTTGTTTTAACCATTGAACCCTCTTAATTTATCTAAAATTAAATCCATCTATATGACAGTAAAAACTTAGCGACAATGGTACTACAATAACACTAACGCTAGCTACTTATAGTTTTGAATAATAATAAAAAGTATGAATCTCATAAAAAGTAAATTTTAAAAAGATCATCGAAAGCTTTAATTACGACATACATTAATGTTATCATACTACAAATACAATTTAAACAATTAAGGCTTTAATATGAACTTACTCGAACAACTTAAAAATGTCACCGTGGTCGTAGCAGATAGCGGCGATGTAGATTCAATAAAATTATTAAAACCAACAGACGCCACCACTAACCCGTCGTTAATTTTACAAGCAGCAAAATTACCGCAGTACCAATCGTTAATTGAAGATGCAATAGCAAAATCAGGCAATGATATAGACAATATTTGTGACCAACTGATTGTTAACTTTGGTTGTGAGATTTTAAAGCATGTGCCTGGTCGTATTTCAAGTGAAGTTGATGCTCGTTTGTCATTTGATACTGAAGGAAGTATTGCTAAAGGTCGCAAACTGATCAACCTTTATCAAAATGTTGGTATCGACAAATCGCGCGTATTGATTAAATTGGCCTCTACATGGCAAGGTATTAAAGCGGCTGAGCAACTAGAAAAAGAGGGCATTGCCTGTAATCTAACGTTATTATTTAGCTTAACCCAAGCAATTGCGTGTGCTGAAGCGAATATCACGTTAATTTCACCGTTTGTTGGTCGCATTTTAGATTGGTATAAAAAAGCAGAAGGCCGCGACTTTCAAGGCAGTGAAGATCCCGGCGTACAATCAGTTACCGCGATTTATGATTACTACAAACAAAATGGTTACAAAACTGTGGTAATGGGTGCAAGCTTTAGAAACACTACTGAAATAACGGAACTAGCCGGATGCGATTTATTAACCATTTCTCCGGTATTATTAAATGAATTACAAGCAACAACAGGTGAGTTGTCACGTAAGCTGTCGGCTGATAAACCATCAACCACTCCGCCAGCGAAACAAGCTCCGCTTGATTTACAAACATTCAACTGGCAGTTAAATGAAAACGCCATGGCAACTGAAAAATTATCTGAAGGTATTCGTAACTTCGCTAAAGATCAGCGTATTTTAGAAGACTTAGTTCGCTCGTTAATTAAATAAGATTACATTGAATTTTACTGTGCCGCATCACTGTCATGCGGCATTTATATTATCTGAATGCGTCCTACTTTGGTTAATAACGCTGACGTTAATCCACACGGTTATCGCGAGTAAGATGATTATATCATCGCGGACGAATATATTTACTTTGAGTAAGGAAAAAAATGACTTCTCCTAGACAAAATTTGGCAAATGCCATTCGCGCGTTAAGTATGGACGCTGTACAACAGGCTAACTCTGGTCACCCGGGTGCCCCTATGGGTATGGCTGATATTGCCGAGGTATTATGGAACAGTTTTTTAAAGCATAACCCTACAGACCCTAAGTGGTCTAATCGCGACAGGTTTGTATTAAGTAACGGTCACGGTTCTATGTTAATATATTCACTGCTGCACTTAACCGGTTACGATTTACCTATTAGCGAATTAAAACAGTTTCGCCAATTGCATTCAAAAACCCCCGGTCACCCTGAATATAACTACACGCCTGGCGTAGAAACCACAACAGGACCATTAGGCGCAGGTATTTCAAATGCGGTAGGTATGGCCATTGGTGAAAAAGCCTTAGCTGCGCATTTTAACCGTGAAAACTTTGATATTGTTGACCATTTCACTTATTGCTTTTTAGGTGATGGTTGTTTAATGGAAGGAATTTCTCACGAAGCTTGTTCACTCGCTGGTACCTTAGGTTTAGGCAAACTAATTGCTTTTTGGGATGACAACGGTATTTCAATTGATGGTCATGTTGAAGGCTGGTTTACTGATAACACCCCAGCTCGTTTTGAAGCTTACGGTTGGCATGTTATTGCTAATGTTGATGGTCACGACCCTATTGCCATTACTAACGCAATTGAACAAGCAAAAGCAGTAACCGATAAACCAACCATGATTTGTTGTAAAACCGTTATTGGTTTTGGCTCACCTAATAAATCAGGCTCGCATGACTGTCATGGTTCCCCATTAGGACAAGACGAAATTACCGCAGCACGTAAATTTTTAAACTGGCCACATGCACCTTTTGAAATCCCTGCAGATGTATATAAAGGTTGGGACGCAACAGTTTCAGGCGTAACAGCACAAAGCCAATGGCAAGCTTTGTTTGACGATTATGCTGTAGCTTACCCTGAGCTTGCACAAGAATATACTCGACGCGTGATCAACAATGAGTTACCTGATTCATTTGAAGCGAAAGCGGACGATTTCATCTTATCTTGTCAGAAAAACGAGCAAAACATTGCTAGTCGTAAAGCCTCACAAAATACTATTGAAGCTTTTGGCACAATATTACCTGAGTTATTAGGTGGTTCGGCTGATTTAGCTGGCTCTAACTTAACGTTATGGTCTGGCTCTAAAAGTATTTCTGCTGATGACGCTGTGGGGAATTATTTATTCTACGGTGTTCGTGAATTTGGTATGAGTGGCATCATGAATGGCATTTCATTACATGGTGGCTTTATCAATTACGGTGCTACCTTTTTAATGTTTATGGAATATGCCCGAAACGCAGTGCGTATGTCTGCTTTAATGGGTATTCAAAATATTTTTGTTTACACACACGACTCCATTGGACAAGGAGAAGACGGTCCAACCCATCAACCAATTGAGCAAATTGCTAATTTACGCATGACGCCAAACCTACAGACATGGCGCCCATGTGACGCCGTTGAATCAGCAGTGGCTTGGAAATCATCGGTAATGAGAAAAGACGGCCCAAGTGCGTTAATTTTTAGTCGTCAAACCTTAGCTCACCAAGCCCGTACTGAGGCACAAGTAAGCCAAATTGCGAAAGGTGGTTATAGCTTAATTGATTGTGATGGCGCGCCAGACCTTATTCTTATTGCCACTGGCTCAGAAGTTGGTTTAGCAGTTGATGCGGCTAGAGCACTTATTGATACAGATACAAAAGTACGCGTTGTATCTATGCCAAGTACTTCGCTATTTGACTTACAGTCAGATGAGTATAAAGAAAGTATTATTCCAAGTGATGTTAAATCAGTACTTGCCATTGAAACCGCCCATGTAGATTACTGGCATAAGTATGTTGGGCGCTCTGGTGCAATCATTGGCATGTCTACTTTTGGTGAGTCAGCTCCTGGGGGCATTTTATTGCAACATTTTGGCTTTACCGTCGAAAATATTATTAAAACAGCAAATAAGCTTTTGCAAAAAAACGCCTAAAACAAGGAAAAAATAATGCAATCAAGAACGTCTTTACCCAGTTGGCAAACATTAGTTCAACATGCTAACAATATTAAGTCTCATCACATGAGTGATATGTTTTGTGAAGATAAAAATCGTTTTAGTAAGTTTTCAATTCAGCTAAATCCGTTTTTATTAGATTATTCAAAAAATTTAATAACCCAAGACACCATGCAGAATTTAGTTGCTTTAGCCAAAGATTGTAACGTTGAAACTTGGCGTGAAAAAATGTTTAACGGTGAACGTATCAATAAAACTGAAGATCGTGCCGTTTTACATACTGCATTAAGAAATAGAGCGCAAAAACCTATTTTCGTTGAAGGAAAAAATATCAACGAAGATATTCAACAAGCATTAAATCAAATGAAGGTGTTTAGTGATAAAGTTCGCCAAGGCAAATGGTTAGGCTATTCCGGAAAACGCATAACCGATGTGGTAAATATTGGTGTTGGTGGCTCTAATCTTGGCCCTCAAATGGTCACCGAAGCCCTTAAACAATATAGCGACAATAGCGTAAGGGTGCATTATGTTTCTAATGTAGATGGCACACAAATAGCTGATGTACTCAGACCATTATCACCTGAAAATGTGCTTTTTATTGTTTCCAGCAAAACATTTACCACGGCGGAAACAATGACCAATGCAGGCACCGCCATGAAATGGCTTGTTTCAGCCTCATTTGATGAAAAAGCCATTGCCAAGCACTTTATCGCTGTGTCTGCTAACAAAAAGAATGCGATTGAATTTGGTATAAAAGAAGAAAACATTTTCGATATGTGGGATTGGGTTGGTGGTCGCTTCTCGTTATGGTCTGCCATTGGTTTACCTATTGCTATTGATTTAGGCTTTGAGTGTTTTATTGAACTACTTGAAGGCGCTCATGAAATAGATAACCACTTTTTAACTGCTCCCCTTGCTGAAAATGCCCCTGTAATTTTAGCTTTACTCAGTGTTTGGAATTGCACCTTTTTAGGTGCTCAATCACAAGCCATTTTACCTTATGATCAACCCTTGCACATGTTGTCGGCCTATTTACAACAAGCAGAGATGGAAAGTAATGGTAAATCGGTCAGCTGGGATGGTGAAGAAATTGATTACCCTACTGTGCCTTCTATTTGGGGGGAGATTGGTATTAATGGTCAACATGCTTTTTATCAATATTTACACCAAAGTAATAATATTGTACCCGCTGATTTTATTGGTTCAGTGGCGAGTGTAACTCCAGTAAAAGGCCATCATGATACCTTAATGTCTAACTTTTTTGCTCAAACTCAGGCGTTAATGAATGGTGTTAACGAAACACAAGTACGTGCTGATTTAAAAGCTAAAGGGAGAACTCAAGAATATATTGACAATGTGGCTCCTCACAAAGTGCACAAAGGTAATCGCCCTACTAATACCATTTTGATGAAACAAATATCACCAAAAACTATTGGTAGTTTAATAGCGCTCTATGAGCACAAAATATTTGTACAAGGGATTATTTTACAAATATGTTCATTTGATCAATGGGGCGTAGAGTTAGGTAAAGGGTTAGCAAATAAAATTCATGCCGAGTTAAACGAAGGGAAGGTAGACAGCGCACACGACAGCTCTACCGCCTCATTAATGAAGTTTTACCTTAACCAAGCCTAACTAAAAAGAGTCAGTAGTAGTTAAAAAACCAATTGCTAAAAACTAGAACTAAGACAGCCTTTTATTAAAAAGACTGTCTTAGTTTGATTAAATGCCACCACGAATATGCTGTTTTACTTTATTTTGATAAAAGTCTTTTAATGACTGATGTAACTCAGCCGACAAGGGCGATAAGTTACTTACTTGCGCATTATTAAACACTTGTTCTGCGTTATTCGCATCAGAAATAATGATACTTACCGCCGGTTGATCAAGTAACCAGCGTAAATGCACCATCACGCTCAACTTTACTAATCACAATAGGTTTTGTTGCTTGGCTTGGTAGCCAATCGCCAATACATTGCTCGCTAATAGCAACGTCATAAACATCAACAGTATCGAATGAGTTAATACCCTGCTCGCTAGCAGTCGTTAAATTTGCTGTGCTTGGACATATTCCATCAGACCAAAATCATTCCCTAACTGCCAGCAACCTAAGCCAATTTCTGATACTGAAAAGTCTGTTTTACCTAAAATTAGTTTTTCATTATATTCTCTTACAGATTAAGCTCATATTAAATCTCCGCTTACCCAAACTATTGCCATATGCAAGTTCAACAAGGCATCAATCAGGTAAAAAGTAATCATTTTCAATATGTAATTCTTTCAGTACATCAACAACAAACATACCCGCATCTTTAGCCGCTTGTATGCCCGCTTCAGCATCTTCAAAAACGATACATTTTTCAGGGGCAACCCCCATCAATTCAGCACAACGTAAAAAGGTATCAGGGGCTGGTTTTGGGTTTTCAACTTGATCAGCGCCAACGACATGGTCAAGTAAATCAATAACTCCACAAAGGTTTAATATACTTTTTGCCTCTTGCGTATAAGCGCCTGTACCAATCGCCATTGGACGTTTTCCTTTATTCGCTAACGCAAATTCAGCAAGTTTAGTTGGTTTAACATAATGATGAAAAGTATCTAACACGACACTTTCTTTATAGTCGTTCATGGTTGTTAATGACACATTGGTTGTTACCGAAAAACGTTTAATTAATATCGCTAATGTTTCAATGGTTGGTACACCGGCGAGAGAGCGCATTAATGCCGGTTCAATTGGAATACCATATTTTTTTAAGGTTAATGTCCAAGCATTTTGGTGTAACTGCCCGCTATCAATCAATGTGCCATCCATATCAAAAATAATAGCGTCAAATTCTTCGTACATATAAACCTCAAAGTAACTGCTCCCCATAAACTGAGGAATAAATAAAACAAATACCCAATGATATCAAGTTTAGTAAAAAAAATGCCGCATTAAGCGGCATTTAAGTCTCACATTACACTATTATGTATTACACACAGTTTATAAACCTTGGTTTAATGAATAATACGCTGCGTTTTGGCGCAATTCATTTTTAAACTGACGAATACGTGTGTCTTCATCAATTACGGTTAATTCAACACCAGCCATTTCTGCATAATCGGCAATGTTGTCAGTTGTTACTGCTTGGCTGTAAGCTGTATGATGAGCACCACCTGCTAAAATCCATGCACCAGCAGCAACAGATAAGCTAGGACGTGGTTCCCATAATGCCGAAGCTACAGGTAAGTTAGGTGTATCTGCTGGAGGTGTTACCGCGTCAACTTCGTTAACGATAATACGAAAACGGTTACCCATATCAATGGGTGATACGTTAATTGCAGGACCTGCTTTACCGGTAAATAATAAACGAGCAACGTCACAACGCATACCAATAGTATGTAAATGTACGTCTAATACTGGTTTTTCAGCGGCAATTGAAGGACACACTTCTAACATGTGCGCACCTAAAGCTTGGTCGGTAGTACCAAAGTTATAAGTGTAATCTTCCATAAACGAAGTACCACCTTCACGACCTGTCGCCATTACTTTCATAATGCGAACCATAGCCGCAGTTTTCCAGTCACCTTCACCACCATAGCCATAACCTTTAGCCATTAAACGTTGTGTCGCTAAACCTGGCAAACCTGTTAAACCAGCTAAATTTTCAAAACAGTTAGTAAATGCGCCAAAACCGCCATCAACTAAGAATTTTTCCATACCAAGTTCAAGACGTGCTTCGTTTTGTAACATGGTTAACTTATGTGTATCGTTAAGCATATCTTCTGCAATAACATAGTCTGCTTTATACAGTTCAATTTGCGCTGTAACTTGTTCGTCAGTAATCGCGTTAACTACTTCCGATAATTCACCTAAACCGTAAGCATGAACTTCATAACCAAATTGAATTTGCGCCGCAACTTTATCACCTTCGGTTACCGCAACTTGACGCATGTTATCGCCAAAGCGTGCAACTTTAAGGTTTTGGCTTTCGTTCCAGCCAGCAGCAGCACGACACCAATCATCAATTTGATTTTGCACATCAGCTGTTTTCCAATGACCCACAACCACTTTACGTTCTTTACGCATACGCGTACCAATGTAACCAAATTCACGATCGCCATGCGCACTTTGATGGGTGTTCATGTAGTTCATGTTAATGTCGGCCCACGGCAATTCAGCATTAAATTGCGTGTGAAGGTGCATAAATGGCTTACGTAACTCATTTAAGCCTGCGATCCACATTTTTGCAGGAGAGAATGTGTGCATCCATAAGATCACACCAACACAGTTTTCATCGCTGTTAGCCGCTTGACAAATTGCGTGTATTTCTTTTGGTGATTTCACGGTTGGCTTGTAAACCACATCCATTGATATATCAGCAGAACCATTAAAACCTTCAACCATTTTTTCACTGTTATTGGCTACTTCTTCAAGTACTCTTGGACCATATAAGTCTTGTGATCCTGTGATAAACCAAACTTGTTTTTTACCAAATGCTTTCATAACTTTTCTCACTAATAATAAGATTTTGCTTCTTCTCGAACGTTTAAACTAAACCCAGATCAAGACAAGCTATTTTTGACCGTAATACGCATCTTTACCGTGTTTTCGTAGATAATGCTTATCGACTAAACCTTGTTTCAAGCTCGAAATACTTGGAGCTAATGTTTTAGTTAAATAAGCCATTTTAGCTATTTCTTCTAATAAAACTGCGTGATAAACCGATTTGGCTGCGTCTTTACCCCATGTAAAAGGAGCATGACCTGCCACAATCACCATGGGTGACTCACTAGGTAAACGATTACCAAAACAGTCAACGATTTGCGCGCCGGTTTCATCTTCATAATCACCAGCAATACGCTCATCGCTCATGACTTGTGCACAAGGAATTTCACCATAAACGTAATCAGCTTGGGTGGTACCCAGACACGGAATAGCAATTTGTGCCTGTGCCCATGCCGTCGCATACGTAGAATGCGTATGGGTAACCCCACCAATATCAGCCCATTCACGATACAAATAAGTATGTGTTTTGGTATCTGAAGATGGGTTTAAGTTGCCTTCAACAATCTTGTTTTGTAAATCAACAATCACAATATCATCAACAGTTAAATCTTCGTAAGGAACGCCACTTGGCTTAATAGCAATAACACCTTTTCGGCGATCAATTTGTGATACATTACCAAAGGTATAAGTCACTAGATTTCTTTTCTCTAGCTCCATATTCGCTTCATAAACTTCGCGTTTTAATTCTAAATAACTCATTATTTACCACCATCAACAAATTGACCGAGTGATTTATATTGTTGATACAGCACATCATATTGTGCGGCATCAGCTTTATTTGGTTGATATGATTTAGCCACTGGCGAAATCATTACTTTTTGCGCTTCACTGACGCTTGGATATAAACCTGAAGCTGTCGCGGCATAAATTGCCGCACCTAAGGCACAGCTTTGTTCACTTTCTAATACGTCAATTGAACAATTCCAAACATCAGCACAGGTTTGCATAATAAAGTCAGACTTTTTCGAAATGCCGCCAATAGTAACCACATGGTTGATGGTTACGCCTTCCTCTTTAAAACGTTCAATAATCGCACGTGCGCCAAAAGCTGTAGCTTCGACTAAACCGCGAAATACTTGCGGCGCTTGGCTGCCCATTTTTAGACCAGTAATAGCCATGGCAACGGATTGATCAGCATCTGGCGTTCTTCTGCCATTTACCCAATCAAGTGCAGTAATACCCGCAGCGCCAATCGGTAACAGCGATGCTTGTGCGCCTAGTTCAATTAACGTTTTACTTTCAATTTCTTTTACTAATTTGGCTTTAGTTGCTTCGTCAAGAATGCCACTGGTATCAATTTGATTTAATGGCCAGTTAATCAGGTTTTTAAACCAAGCATATAAATCACCAAAAGCAGACTGTCCTGCCTCTAAACCAATAAAATTGGGCAATACTGAACCATCAACTTGACCACAAATGCCTTTAATGCATTTATCACCAATATCATCATAGTCAGCAACCGTGATATCACAGGTTGAGGTGCCCATAACTTTAGTTAATACACCTGGTTGTACATTGGCAGCAACAGCACCCGCATGGCAATCAAAGGCACTAAACGAAACGGTAATACCAACAGGTAAGCCTAATTTGTCTGCCCACTCCCTTGTTAATTGACCACATACTTGATCAGCCGTGAATGTATCAGCTGGTAAGCGATCACGTAAACCATCTAATAGTGGGTCAATACCAACAAAGAAATCGTTTGGCGGATAGCCACCCCAGCTTTCATGCCACATCACTTTATGGCCAGCAGCACAACGACTTGCTCGGAAATCTTCTGGATGAGTGGTTCCCGTTAATAAAGCTGACATCCAATCACAATGTTCAACCCAGCTATATGCGGCCTTATTTACGGCTTCATCTTGACGTAAAACAAATAATACTTTTGCCCAAAACCATTCTGACGAATAAATGCCCCCTTCATATTTCAGGTAGTTTTCACTCGCGTTATTTGCGGCATCAGTAATTTCGCTTGCTTCTTTAATCGCGCTATGATCTTTCCATAACACAAACATCGCATTAGGGTTATTAGCAAACTCTTTTTTTAACGCTAAGGCTGTACCATTTTCATCAACAGCAACTGGTGTTGACCCTGTGGTATCAAAACTAATACCTTTAACGTTATTAGCAGCATTTATAGGTGCTTTTGCCCACAAATCAGTAATAACTTTTTCTAAACTCTCAATATAGTCAAGCGGATGTTGTCTGAATTGATCCTTACTTGGCTCACAAAACAAGCTTTGTTGCCAACGTGGATAATAAGCAACACTCGTTGCGACCTCAGCACCGGTATTACCATCAACTAACAACGCGCGAACAGAGTCAGAACCATAATCGAGACCTAATACATAAGAAACCATTTAAATACCTTTTGAAACAGTAATACTAATGGCGTTATTTAATAGACTTCGCATCTAAATAGCATTAATTAATACTACAATAAGACCATACAATAGTCATATTGTAGTATGAATAGAAAATATATTCGATGTTTTTTTACTGAAAATTAATTATTTAGCAGAAACTTTGATTAACTAATTGTTTTTTAATATATAAAAGACTCAACAATGGTTAGTTGTTTTTGTTTTGAAAAATCATAGGACTATAGAGGAATAGCGGGACTCAGGTAGTCCCTTAACCCCATATAACTGATAAATAAATAAGCTTCCTGCCAAAGGCTCTTTCTTCAATTGTTCGGGATCCAGATCTTGCTTTGCGCTAGTTATAATAAGCCAGTCTAGCGCTGAGCCACCTATGGTGACGCAGGTAGGTTGAGAAATAGGTAGGTGTAGCACTAAGTTTATTTCACCGTTGGGGTGATAACGAACAACTCGCCCTCCTCCCCATTGCGCATTCCATAGATAGCCTTGGCTATCAACACATGAGCCATCAGGAAAACTTCCTTTTTCGCTAGTAGCAAATAACTTTTTGTTACTTACCCTTGCAGATATAGGGTCAAAGCTATATTGATATATTTCTCTCGAAGGAGAATCAGCGTGATACATAGTTAAGCTATCAGGACTCCAACACAAACTATTAGAAATTTGAATTTGCTCGAATACTTTTTGACATTCCTGCTTATCATTAATGAAATATAAACTTGCCTGCTGATGAGTATCAACTTGATATTCAACCATAGTGCCCGACCAAAAACGTCCTTGACGATCAGTTCGCCCATCATTAAATCGGTTTCCTTTGATATTATCCTCAGGCTTAGCAAGCCAATCTAACTGTCCATTTTTAATATTAAATAGAGCAATTCCCTTTGCAAAACCAACGATTAATTGCTCATCATTATCGGTGAAGCTAAAACATCCGACACGATCAGGCATATGAAATTCAACAAATTTATTTGAAACTACTGAATAACAATAGATAAGGTTACTTTCTATATCTGTCCACCATATAGTTTGGCTTTTATCATTCCATTGTACACCTTCACCTAGTTGATTACTGACGTTCAAAGTAGTTATTAAATCTCCAACAATTCTATTTTTCACTAGATTGCTACCCTTATATATTGTGGTTGTTCAGCATTATGCAATAATCCACTCATTTCAAAATAATTAGTACTTCTGATAGACTAAGCCTTTAATCATCTCAAAATATATATCATAAAGCATTTATTAATAAATTATGGTAAAAACTAAGTTCACAAAAAATATCGAGATCTTATTATTATCGGTGTCAATTTCTACTTGCATAGTGTATATACACATGTTATATCTAAAATATACATAGGAGATGGGTATGTCAGATATATTTAAAAAGCTTCAAACATGCGCTTGCTTTCGAATGCGTGCTGCTTCTA
>Ga0193956_1000040_pt1 | contig 54392 bp, 34 predicted proteins | sample BB_7_MG_FD_140358 | JGI IMG/M metagenome (GOLD analysis project Ga0193956, IMG submission 140358) | Microbial mat bacterial communities from the Broadkill River, Lewes, Delaware, United States - BB_7_MG | ecosystem: Environmental > Aquatic > Freshwater > River > Microbial mats | place: USA...
AAGAAAATTCATGAATTTTCTCTACCACAAAACCACAACATGCAAAAAAAACACGTAAAGAAAATTCATGAATTTTCTCTACCACAAAACCACAACACGTAAAGAAAATTCATGAATTTTCTACCAGAAAAAAAACACAACACGTAAAAAAAACACGTAAAGAAAATTCATGAATTTTCTCTACCACAAAACCACAACACGTAAAGAAAATTCATGAATTTTCTCTACCACAAAAAACACAACACGCAAAAAAACACGTAAAGAAAATTCATGAATTTTCTCTACCACAAAAAACACAACACGCAAAAAAATCCACGTAAAGAAAATTCATGAATTTTCTCTACCACAAAACCACAACACGTAAAGAAAATTCATGAATTTTCTCTACCACAAACAATCCAATAAATTATGAAAAAAACATTATACACATTAATAATAATATTTGCATCAAATTTAATTTTTGCACAAGCAGACACCAGCAACGTAAACGAATTTTTAAACCTATCGTTTGAAGACTTGGTGAATACAAAGGTAAAAGTGGCATCAAAAAAAGAAGAATCTGTAACCGATGCTCCGGGAATTATTACCGTTGTAACAAAAGAAGAAATTAGAGGATTTGGAGCAAACACACTTATAGACATTTTGCACCGAATACCAAGCGTAATGCCAATAGGCTCACATGTTTACGCCAACAACGCAGCCGTTTTCAGAGGCGATTTAGAAACACATAGCGATATTCACACATTAATTCTGCTTAACGGTCGCCCACTAAGAGAGGGAGTTACAGGCGGGCTGAATAACAGCATTTACACATCTTTTCCCATAGAAATTATTGAACGGATAGAGATTATAAGAGGACCCGGTTCAGTCCTTTACGGAACTAACGCCTTTACGGGAGTAATAAATATTATTACAAAAGAACAACAACAAGATTTTGCATTCAATGGTTCAAACGGATATGGCTCTTTTAATGGAGTTTACAATGCAATGGATTTTAGTTTTAAAAAAAACAAATTAGAAGTATTAATATCCGGGCAATTATTTAGCGAAGACGGTTGGGATTATAAAGCAACAACCGCAAGTCCCAATCTTCCTAACCTTACAAACAGCATGAAATATGCAGAAGAGAAATTGGCACTTTTTTCAGTAATAAAATATGGAAATATAAGATTAACTACTTTTTATTCAGATAATTCAGACAATATGCTTGGCATAATTCCCTATTGGACTACCTCTGGCACACAAACAAGTCAGCGATTGTTTTCTAATCTTGGTTACGAATTAAAAATATCTAAAAACTGGAAAGCAAATTTTGATGTATCTTACAGCAAATCAAGGTTTGATATAAATTATAGCGACACAACGGCAAATCATTCCGCCGATTTTTTGGGCGAAATATCTGTTGCAGGAAAAATATCTAAAAAAGTAAATCTAATAACTGGCGTTGTTGTAGAACTAAGAACACAGCCATCTGTAATAAACGAAACAATGCCTCTGTTATACAAGCAAATACACAATTCAGGATACATTCAGTTAGATTATTCGCCAATTAATAATATAAAATTAATTGCAGGAGTTCAGGCAAACTTGCCACACAAAGGCGATATTGATTTTAGCCCACGACTGGGAGCGATAGGATATTTTAACAAACAGCGTAGTTTTGGTTCTAAAATATTATATTCACAAGCCTTTCGTTCTGCATCTCCATTTGAGCAATATATAGACCACCCAGGAGTATTACTCGGAAACGAATCTTTGTCTCCCGAAAAAATTACAACCAGCGAAGCACAATTATTTTATAACAGAAAGAAACTACAACTTGCCACAACTGTTTTCTACAATCAATTTACCGACCTAATATCAAGAGTTGCAATAGAAGGCGACAACACAGGACGTCAAACTTTTGAAAATATTGGACAAATGGATATTTGGGGCTTAGAGTTTGAAGCAAAAGCTGCACTGTTGCACAATTTATTATTCACAGGCTCGGCAACATATCAAAAAAACACACAATCAGCAAACGATATTAAATCTCTTGCTCCCGAAACTATTTTTAAAGCAGGACTGAATTATAACACTGGTTTTGGAATGTCGGTTGGAGTTTTTAATACCCTTTACGGAAAACCTCTGCCAAGCGGAGGCGAGGAATTAAACCCCAAAGAACACGCAATAAATCTTTTAAGTGCAAACATAAAATATCGCCTACCAATAAAAACGCCCGTAGAAGTAAGCCTATACGCCCAAAATCTTTTAAACGATGATTTTTATTTTACAGAATTTTCCAAACGCTGGACAAACACTCTCCCAATGGGAGCAGGCAGAACAATATTTGGCAAAGTATCCATAAGAATATCTGAATAATTTAGTGTTTAATATTAAGTTTTTAGTGCTTAGTTTTTGGTGTTTAGTTGGCTATCGCTTTAATAATAGATTATAAAGTATCAACGGGACGAAACAATAATCGCCCAAGATGATAATCGTGGGTTACAAATAAATGATTTACCAAAACTCCAGTTAAAAAAGCATCAGAAAGAACCATACTTGATAGAATAAATAATTTTTTTGGAAATAATTTTAAAACAAACTAAACTATGGAAAAAGAAGAGAAATATATCGTTATAGGAGCATTTCTATTTATGTCTGCTGTTTTTTTTGTAATAATGTATGTAATGTTTTACTTGCCAATAAAGTCATCTTTGTATTTTGACAAATTTGATTTATTCATAAAAGGGGAAATTGTATATTTAGAGTCCCCTAATAAAAACAACGTAAATATTGTTGTAATAAAATCAGATAGCTCTAATTATACTGTTTATGACCAAAGAGATTCTTTGAATATCTATTTTTGTTTGTATAAAAACAATATTGCTATTATTTACGATAATGCAGATTTAAGAGGTGTAGATTATAGTATTGGAGATAGTTTAATTTTAGATGGCAAAAATAATACAATAATTTGTAAAGACAGTTTAGGAAACTTTAAATTTATAAAAGAAAAATTACCACTGTCAAATAAAATGTTTTTTCCAAAAAGAAGAATAAATATGCTTTTTGAACAATATACAGAAACCAAATAATGTTGTTTTGCTCTTCTGGGAACACCTGACAGGTCTTCAAGACCTGTCAGGTGTCTCGCCTTTAAATAAGTTTACAATAAAAAAAATAATGTAAACCTGAAACAGGAAAAGAAATTTGGCACGAAAATACACAATGGTTTAAAGAGTTAAAAACTATAACAATTGAAGGCGGTAGTTAGTTTTACTGAAAATATATTTATCAAACTACTTATCAATAAATTAAAATGAAAATAACAAATTTACTTATATTAGGCATATTAATTATTATAACAAGTTTTACTGCTTGTAGTCTGAATAAAAAAACTTTTACAGACAAAAGAGATGGTAAAAAGTATAAACTTATCAAAATAGGAAACCAAACATGGATGGCTCAAAATTTAGCATTCAAAGTTGATTCTGGTTGTTGGGCGTATAACAACGAAGAAGATAGTGTTTTTAAATACGGTTATTTATATAATTGGGAAACAGCAATAAATGTTTGTCCAGACGGTTGGAGATTACCAACAAAACATGATTTTGAAACTCTTTTAAATAATAAAGAAGAAGGAGAAACTAAATATAGGTCTTTTATTTCTGGAAGTAAAAGTGATTTTAATATTACTTTTCCAGGTGCAAGAAAATTAGATTCTACATTTTCGTTAAAAAATATTAGAGAAGATTTTTGGTCTTCTAGTGAAAATAAGAAGGCAAAAAAAAGAGCATATAATTTATATATATATAATCAAAAAAAAAATGTAATGATTTATAATGAATTAAAAGAGCATGGTTTTTCAGTTCGTTGCATCAAAGAATAGTAGTTGCAATACCAAGACAGCTTTAAAGAAGCCACCTTAGATTTAGCAGGAAATAAAGCATATTACACTTATGATGCCTCGAAAAACCTGACAGGTCTTCAAGACCTGCCAGGTTTAAAACAAACAAATTACGAATACAACAAAACAGGCTTACTAACAAAAGTGTGGCAACCTGTATTTTAAATTATTATAAACAAAAAAGCCGTTATCTTTTCAGATAACAGCTTTTGTTGTAGCGAGGACCGGATTTGAACCGATGACCTTTGGGTTATGAGCCCAACGAGCTACCAAACTGCTCCACCTCGCATCGTTATTTTTTTGTAATGCACTTATATTAGTGCTACTTAGTAGCGAGAACCGGATTTGAACCGATGACCTTTGGGTTATGAGCCCAACGAGCTACCAAACTGCTCCATCTCGCATTATTTAGAATGCAAAGATAAAACAGTTTATTTTAAAAAGCAAGTTTTTTTATGAATTATTTTACAAGTTAATTTTAAAATGTTAAAATTCAGCTGTTTAAAGTTAAATATTTTTTCAAACCGATTTGTATTTCTTTGCAATATATTTCATATATTTTTTAATATTTGAATTAAATTCGTTTTTATATTGGTCTTCAAACTGCGACAAATCCATAAAGTAGGTAATGTAGATAGCAAAAAAAGCATTATTAATTAATTCTCTTTTTTCCCAATACCGTTCAGGAATTTCTGTATTGTAGAAAGGAATATTTTTCATATCAATAATAATTTGCTCTATCATATTAGTTTTTAGGCTGTCTTTTTTTATATCAGTTTTTCCTTCAAAAGTATTGTATAGGCTGTCTAATTTTTTTGTAGCTTTCAAGAAATGATTTGTAATTAGTTCTTGGTCGTTTAGTTTGCCAATATATTCGTTATATTTTTCAGAATTTTTGCCGTATTTGTGAATTAAGAATTTTTTTGCACCATTTATTCCTATAAAACTTGCAAGATTTTCGTTGAATTGTGCTTCACCTTTTACGTAAACAGTTGCGTGGGTTAGCTCGTGAATTATTAGTTCTGCTAATTCGCCATCGCTTCGGTCTAATACGTTAGATAAAATAGGGTCTTTAAAATAACCGAGCGTTGACCATGCCGACACATTGCCAATGCGAACATCAAATCCTTGTTCTTTCATTTTATTTGCCTCACGTTCAGCTTTTTTCTGATTAAAAAATCCTTTGTAAGGCATTTTTCCAAGAATTGGGTATTTCCAATTATATGCTTCCATTTTGTATTTTGGTGCTGCATAAACTATCCAGACAATCTGTTTCCCGTGCTGGTCGTAGAAGGTGCTGTAGTTTTTAGATTTTTTTAGCCCCAGAGAATCTATTGCATACTGTTTTACTTCCTCTACAAAAGCTAATCTTGTTTTTATGGAATCGGCATAAAGACTATCCTTCATAATTTTTTTTATAGGAACGGCTTTGTTTACCAATTTTATTTGCCCAATGCCCTGCTCTACGCCGTAAAATACTATTTTACAATTTGATAGAAGCGTAATAAATAATATTAATACTATTATTTTTGTGTATGATTTTTTAGATGAAAACATGTTTTTTTATTTAGAAATTGTTGTTATTAAAAATAATATATATTACAAAGATATAAATTTCAAAATATTATTATTAATATTTTTGACAACAACTTTAATTATTGTTCAAAAAAGTTTTTATTAAATTATTAAATTAAAAAAATGTGTATAAAAAATGCTTGATTTATTATTATAATTGATTTATATTTGAAATTCTAATTTTCAATAAATTAACTGCAATAATTTATTGAAATTTATTCTTATCATAAATAATTGATTTATTACATTTTAACTAAAAACTAAAAATTTAACGAAGTATTGAAATAAATAAAAAAGTATCTGCTGTAAAGCAACAATTAAACAATAAAACAATAGAACAATTTAACTTTATTCTAAAAAACAAAACCATGAAAAAAACTATTTTATTATCTATTTTATTTTTATTTATAAGCATATTAGCTTATTCGCAAGAGTATAGTTATTCAGTTAGAGTTCTTAATAATCAGGGTAGAGCCTATTCGGGCGTGAAAATTTGGTTTGAAAACAAAACTACCGGCGAACAAATTGTTAAATATACCGACAATCAGGGAAAAACAGATTTTGAACTCACTACCGAAGGGCTTTGGTCGCTCAACCTAATAGGAATGCACGACGAAAAAGTTTTTAACCTTGAAGAGGGCGTTAGCGGTTCTGGCTCTAAAACAATTACTTACGATTTAGAAACTATCCTTGCTACACAAGAAATTTTAAGGCAGAGAGCCTTAACTGCTTTTTCTACCGAAAATATTAATTTTATCAAAAAATTTGGTAAACAAGAGAAAGATAAGGCTCATATCACTGTTTTTTTAGAAAGCAAAGATGGAGAACTTTATAAGGATATTCCAGTTTCGCTTGTTAGCGTAAAAGATAAAAAAATATATTCCAGTAAAACTGGCAAAGACTCCAAGGCTCGTTTTGTTGTTCCAAACAATCAGAGATATGCAATAGATGTAGAAGATGCGATAAATTATTCTTTTACAAGTGATTTGGGCAGTTTTACGCAAAGCGAGATTTCGCTTGGATTTAAGCCTACTAATATTGTAGAACATGTTAAAAATGATACTATTACACAGGAAATGACACCCGAAATAGTTGCCACTTCTACTCGCACGTTAATAACTCTTCGTATTGCTGGTGGAGAGAATGGATATTATAAAAATGAAGAAGTTTTTCTTTCAACAGTAAATTCGCAAAAAGTTTACAAAGGCAAAACTGACGAAAATGGAGAGGTTTCCTTTCTTATTCCAAACGGAAATAAATATATGATAAATTTCCAATATCAGTTTAATGTAGATGTAATAAATTTGAGTAAAACTCATGGGCAAAGAACTATGCGTAAGCAAATTACTTATACTCCTGTTCCAATGCTTGCTTATCCAGAAGAGTTTATTCCAAGTCCTTATGAGCTTTTTTTGGTAGATATTAATGCCTTGTATCTTAGCGAAACAAAAGAGTCTCTGTCGGAAACAGACCTTGTGCTGGAGTGGGGGAACGAAAATGTAAATTCTACGGCAGAAGAGGCTGTTTTGCAGTTAAGTATTTTTGTAGAAGACCAAAAAATTGATAAGGAAAAAGTAAAACCTGTAAACATTGCTCTTGTTATTGATAAGAGTGGCTCTATGTGTGGCGAAAATATGATAGAAGCACTTAAAGAATCTATGATTAAGTATGTTAAGGCTTTAAATCCTAAAGATAATATTGCTCTTGTAACTTTTAATAGTAAGGCTTTTTTAGAAACTGAAATGAAAAACGCAAGCACAAATCCAATGTTAATTCCGCTTATTAGCGATATTGAAGCAAATGGAGGAACAAATATTTATGCAGGTATGTGCATGGGCTATGATGAGTTAGAGAAGAATTATTCGCCAGACAAAAATAATATGCTTATTCTACTTACCGACGGATATGGAAGCATGCCTATTGATACGGTTGTAAATAAATCTAAACAATACAGAGATAAGGGCATCAGCCTAACGGCAGTTGGAGTTGGAGAGGATTATAATGCCGCACTTTTAACCCTTCTTACTCAGGAAAACGGAACTCTTTTGCAACACGCAGGCAAGAGCGAAGATATTTATAAAGTTTTTGGAGAGCAGCTGTCAAGTTCTGTATATCCTATTGGCACTGATGCAAAAATAGAAATTGTTTACAACAATAAAATTTCGTTGAAAACAATTATGGGGCTTGAAGCATCTGAAAATAAGAATAATATTGCAACTATTGAAATTGGAAATGTTTTTGCTCGCAAACAACAAATTGCATTGGTGAAATTTACACTTCAAAATATTGATAAAAATATAAAAAATTCTCCTGTAATAGTCCGATTTTCTTACAAAGATATTGATAATAAAATTGTTAAAATAGAAAAGGAAGCACATCTTGTATGGCAGCCAGAGTCTAATAAATATGAATTGATTGTAGATAATTATCAGAAAAAACTGTATGCAATAGCAACCATGAATAGAGGCATAAAACTTATGGCAGATGCCTTTGCAGCTCAAAAGCCTTTGGAGGCTCGCAAAATATTAGAAGACTGTAAAAAAGATGTAGATGCTATTTCGCCAGATTTTTCGGATAAGATGGTTTTAGACCTTTACACAAAGTTGAATTTATATATTCAGGCCATTAATAATTTTATTAATAAAAAATAAGAAAGTATTAATTAATTAATTTTTTGTAGAGACGATTTGATAAACGTCTCTACAAAAGATACAAACAATTTGGCATTTAAAAATGAAAAGAATTATTTGCTTTTATTTTTTCTTCAATTTTATCTATATTTTTGGTATGATAGAATTTCACAATTTTTGTTTCTCCGGGAACTAAGTCAAAATAATTATTGTCAAATATTCCTTTTGCACCTGTCCATAAGTAAACATCTTTTGCAAAGCGGTTGGTTGTTAGTTCTATTGCATGTCCTCCTTCTATTTTAAAAAAACTTAAATTTATGGAAGGATTACGAAGGTTTAAATTCCGAGTTTCGGTAAAGCAATAATGATTTTCTGCTACAATGTTTTTGTTGTCAATTATTTCTGTTTTTAGAACAATATTTTCTTTTCCATATTTTGCAATAATATGCGAAATGTTTGCTATTGCATAAGTTTTGTAATCGTCTGGCTGAATGGATATATTATAAGATTTTTTCCATAAAATTCTTCCGTTAAAATCGTAAACTTTTAACAATATTTCAGATTTTACTACTACTTCTTTTTTAGAAAAAACGGAAACATTAACAATTCCTCCTGTTTCATTAATAAAAATTTGTAAATTTTCTAAAGCATTTTTTATGGCAAACATACTTGCTTTCCAGCGTAAATGGTTGTCTATTGGGAAGGGAGAAATCACCAGACTGTAATCATTAATTATTCCAAAAAAAATATTTTCTTTATTCTTCAGCTTTATATTTAATTCTTTGATAATAATATCTTTTTGCACTAATCTGCTAAGTTTGCCATAAGCACCTAAATTTTTGGGCACATCAAAATGTTTAGATATTTGAGCATTAATAATACTTTTAGGTATATATGGTTTTTGATGAAGTTTGATAATTTTAGAATCTATTTTTCTGTCGGAGGCATTAGTAAAACTGTTTATAGTCCCCGAGCTTGGGAAGGCAGTCATTTTGAAATTATAAAAAATGTCTTGTTCGTTAAATTCTGTAAAGTTGGGAAGTTTTGTTTTATAAGCAGATGTTTTACTTGTAAAATATTTTCGTTTGCTGTCATTTTCGGCAACCAAACTAATTAAAATATCATTAAATATTTGTTTATTTACATTAAAAATTTCTGTAGAATCTTTACTTGAATAGAGATTACTTAAATTGTTGTTTATCCAGTAATTATCTATTTCATTACTCCCATACCAAAAAGCTATTGACGGGTGATTTCTTAGGTTAATAATATTTTCTTTACATTCTTGTTTTAAATTGTTTAAAAAATCAGAATTGTTTGGATAAATTTTATAAGGTAGCATAAAATCTTGCCAAACAAGTAGTCCTTCTTGGTCGCAAAGATTATAAAAAAGCTCTTTTTCATACATTCCACCTTCCCAAACTCTTACTATATTAAAATTAGCCATTGTAAGTTCAAAAATAATTTTGGTGTAATCGTTATCATTAATTTGAGTATAAAAAAGTCCTAATGGAGCAACTGTTGCACCTCTGAGCCAGAGTTTTTTTCCATTTAAAGTTATATCAAATCCAGACTTGCTGTTAGTTATTTCTATTGTTCTTATTCCGTATTTACAAGACTCTTTTTGAACTCTTTTTCCCTTCTTCATACTTGCCGTAAAACTATATAAGTAAGGAGTTCCTAAGTCGTGTGTCCACCAAAGTTTGTAATCTTTTATGTCAAAATTTAGTTCATATTTATTTATTCCAGTTTTTAATTCCACCTCTACGTTATGAAATATAGTGTCGTTAATAACCAAGCCAAGTTCCACTTTTTTTTCTGCTGTTGCATTAATTTCAAAAATGGCAGTCATTTGGGCTATGCTGTCGGAAAGGCTTTTAGTAATATATTCTATATTTTCAATTTTTGCATCGTTCCATCTTTCTAAATATACTTTTTTGAAAATATTAGTTTCAACGTATCTAAATCCTATTTCATTTTCAAAATGATAGAATGGTTTTCGTGTGGCAGATTGTCCGCTGTCTGTTAGGAAATATGAGCTTTGTGCCAGTAATTCTTTTTGCTTTTGCTTAGGTGGAATAAATTTTATATAAATTTTATTATTTCCATCAATAAGTCGGTTTTTGCAATCAATAGACCATTTTCGGAAAGCATTGTTGGCAAAAAATAGAATAGAGTCGTTTAAGTAAACTTCTGCATAGGTATCTATTCCTTCAAAAACTAAGTTAATGTTATCTTCATTTATTTTATTTTTGTCAATAAAGAAAGATGTTTGGCATTCCCAAGTGCTGTCTTCTATCCAGCCATTTTTTACAGGGTAATCTCTAAAAAAAATTCTTTCTATGGTTGTGTCTTTTTGTAGAACATAAACAAGATTATATGGCACAGCAGTTAGCCTCCATTGAGTTTCGCTTTGCTGTTTTACTTGCCACCAGTCAATAGAAAGGTCTGTTTTTTCTATCAATTTTTCTTCTTTATTAGATTCGCAAGCAGAAAATAAGAATAGAAATAAGATGAAAAAAAATATGTTTTTCTTAAAATTCATTAGATTATTAAGTTATAGTTTTAGAAATAAAAGCAAAGATAATATCTTTTTTTGTTTATTTAATAAAGTATGCAAAAGTAGAATATGTTAGAAAAAAAACTAATATTTTTTCAAAATATAAATAATTATTATATAATTATAAAATTATAGTTTGTTTTAAATGAGCCTGTTAGTTTATGCGTATTTTTTAATATGCTTAATAATAATGTAAAAAGTTTTTTTATTTTACAAATAAAATATATTTTTGGTTCAAAATTTGTAATTTTTTATTGGTATTTTTAACATTTATAAGCTATAACTTTACATTATTAATCAATAATTAAGTTGTTTACAAAAGTTTTACACATTAAGGTATTTATTTACAGTAAATTACTTTTATTAAGCCACTTAATTTTACTAACATTTTATTTATCAATAAAAAAATTAAAAAAAACAATGTTTATGAAAAAGAGTATTTATTATTTAATTAGCTTAATGCTAATAGGCGGTTTATTCATTGTATCTTGTAACAATGAAGAAGATAAAGACAAGAAGGAAGACATAAAAGATACAGGTGATGTTACTTTATCAGAGAATAATACCGAGACATTTTATTTAGTTCCTTCCCCAAAAGATATTTTTGGTTTTACAGACGACAAACATCTGACGTTTAATTTAGAACTTCTTAATCCAATTGAAAACACAGAAAGTTATATTGATTCCAAATCTAATGAATTAAATTTTGGAGTTTATGCAGCAGATTTAGCTTATGCCGCAGCGTTTCAAAAAGGAAATGAAACTGTTAATTATCTGACAGTTGTAAGACAACTTAGTGATAAAATAGGTATATCTGCAGTGTTCAACGAGAGTTTAACTAAAAGAATAGAGAACCTTACAAACAATAAAGATTCGTTAATTAGCGTTTCAAGTGATACATACTTTGATATTATCCGATACTTAGAGAAAAACGAACGCATTAGCACACTCGCATTTATTGCAACAGGAGGTTGGTTAGAAAGTTTATATATTGTTACAAGCGTAACAGAATACGAAGAAGGCAACAAAACAGTTCAGGCGATTGCAGACCAAAAGATTGTTTTTTCTAATTTAATTATGTATCTGGAACAAAATCAAGAAGATGAAAGCATTAGAGAAGTATTAGACAAACTAATGCCAATCAAAGAAATTTACGATGCACTTGAAGTTATTAATATTGAAGACCATCCAAAAACAGATGATAATGAAAAGATTGTAGTTGGAGGAAGTGCTAAAATTTCTATAACTGAAGAACAATTTAATAAATTAAAACAAACTATTTCAGATATACGAAATAATTTTACAGGAAATGACGTTCAATAAATATATTTTAAATAAAATGTGAATTATGAGAAAATTAAAATTAAAGTTAGTAGTATTATTATTTATTATTCCATTTGCCCTTCCAACAATGTCTTTTGGACAAAAAGTAGATTGTGCCGGAAAATGGGATATTCAGGCAGAACCACCTTATTATGAAAGTTCGTTTACTAAAATTGCAACTTGCGTTACAGGTAAAAAATACCAGTTCATTATTCCACTTTCAACAGGTAAGGAATATAGTATTTCTTTTTATGCAAGTTCAAGTTTTAACAGCCTACTTAATGTTATTATGGAGGATCAAAATTCTGGCAAAGAAATATTAAATCTTCCGGGCGAAAATGTAGCAGAAAACAATGCAAAAGGAACATGTGTTCTTGAGCCATACTACGACGAGCAAAAACAAAGAAACATTCACCCTTATTTTATTGTTGCACCAGAAAATGCAACAAATTTAAAAATTATTATAGACATTCCAGACCTTCCGGGGCAGAGTGATGTTGCTGTTAATAAGGAAACAAAAAAAGGTTGTGTGAAAATTCTAATTTTAGAAAAAGAGGTAGCCTATTAATAAATTTTAGGTAGCTAAAAAAATAGGGATTCCTTTTGCGAATCCCTATTTTTATTAAAAACCTGCACTTACTTGCATATTTCCTGTGTGAATAATTTTTCCTCCTTCGCTAAATCTTCCATCATACATAAAGCTAATATTTAGACTATTAGAAATATTATGTTGATATGTTACATTCCAAACAAAATTATTTCCAGACTGCAAACCTTCAAGCATAATATATGCAACAGCTTGATTATCTGATGAATTATAATCAATATTTATATAATTGCCAACAAAACTTATTTTTCCTTTTTTTTGAATAGAACTCTCTATTTTTAGCCCAAGTTTATTTTCATAATATTTTTCATATCCCAAAACATTTTTCTTTTCACGATAATTATAAAAAACATCAATCCTGTTTTTTGAAAAACTATATTTGAAATTTGAAATATATTGATTATATTCTATTTTATAATTTTTACTATTAAAAAACTCATAATCAGCAGAACTATTACCTATTTTTAAAGTATTTGTAAATATAAATTTACTAAAAAGTCTTAAATTCAGACTAAAACTGTTGAACATATTTTCTTTTTTATCTAATCCAGTAATAAGCAACGTATTATTTTTTTGCAAACTATAAATATAATTAAAACTAATTTTACCACCTTTGTTCAAATTAAAATTGTTTTGCAAAAAATAATTAAGGCTTGTTAAATTTGTGTCCTTTGTTATAATATCCTTATTTACAGGAAAAAATGGATATTTAGAACTTTGTTCAAGTTGATATGAAAAATTATTAGCAAAAAGCGACACAATTTTTTTCACACCCTTCTTATCATTCCATAGTCTTTTTGTATTAATATTAATTACCTGATTAATTTTATTATTATAAACTTTTGTATAACTATTTGACTGCTTAAAAACTCTCAAATAATTAGCCTCATCGCTAAAATTTGCGACTTCAAATTCATTTAACTCTTTGATATTATTGCTATTATAATCTATCCACTTATAAATACCTTCGCCAGCCATCACTTCTATGTAAGAATATTCATTTCGTCGTTCCAGCCCAGAACCAAGTTCGTAAGCACTCATTAAATTTATAGAATTTTTGAAAAAACTCTGACGATAGCTAATATTTCCAACAAGCGAATTTTCAGAATCTTGCTCGGTCAAAAGAGTGTCAATAATTTTTAACTCCCTAAAAGTTACGAAATTAGAAATATACCCAGATTTATTTGTTTTGAATTTGCTTATAAAATTATAATCATTACTAAAAGTATTAATTTTTAGATTATTGTCTGATAAAAAATAGTCAAATCGTTTTTTATAGACCATAGTAAATTGATTTTCAAAACTATCGGGTGTTTGTATAAATAGAGAAAATTCATTAAAAGCATAACTATTATTTTGCAAACTATCAGTCAGAAGATTATTCCAGCGATTATTTTCTGTTTGATAATTGCCTCCTATTTCAATATATTTTGTATGTTTTTTTAGCATTAAATTATTTCTGAAAAAAGAAGTTTTCTTAAAATTATCCTTACTTTGCAAAAAATTTATATTTGAATTTATTGTAAAATTGAAATAATTTAGATTAGTTATTAAGCTATTTTTAATACCATTATAATCTTTTTTAAGATTCATTGCGTCTAAATTATAATCTAAATTTAACAAATTGGAGTGCTGCAAATTGGTATTAAAATTTATTATATTTTCGTCAGTTTTATTTGAGTTTTGAATATTCCAATCTCTTTCAAATTCGGTGTCTTTATAAAAATCAATAGCATCAAAATTTTCTTTTATTAAAATATGACTTACCGACGAAGATAATTTTGTTTCAGAACTATCATTTCCAATAAAATAATGATGTAGTTTGTTTTTAGTTGCAAAATCAAAATTGTCGCCAGCATCTTTTTTTGAAAAAGTATTTATATCGTTGTTAGACAGGCTTATCTCAAAATCATAAGTTGTAGATTTGTTTAAATTAATATCTCCGCCAAAAGATAAAACTTGTTTTGCACGAGGAGTTACAATATAGCTAATAGGTTCATAATCTCCTTGTTGTATATTATTAACTGGAGCAATCCATTCATAAACTCTACCATTTACATTGCTATTCAGTATTTTATAGTTTCCACCATTAGCCCCAACATACGAAAAAGACACTTGATAAAAAGCCTCATTTTTATTTTGAGATACTATAAAAATATTCTCATAAATAGAATTATATAATAAAGTATCAGTTTTTTTATACAGAATTTTTTCGGGGTCGTAGGCAATGCTATCTGCGTTTACAAAAGTAGCTTGATGCAGACTATCGCCTATGTTATAGAGTAATAACTTTTGTTCGTTAGTTAATTCTTGCTGAATAGTTTGATTTTTAGCATCGCTTTCCGAATAGAAATTGAAAAAATAATTTCCATTTTGTGTTTCAAATTGGCTGGAATTGTAAAAAAGAAATCTTGTATAGTTTTTTTCGGAATATTCAAATTCTACAGTTATTCGTTTGTCTTTGGTTATGAGGTGTTTGTGTGTGAAAATTATTTCGGCAGAATTATAATTAATAGTGTAGTCGTAATTTTCGCCACGTGTGAGTAAAACTCCATCAATATACACTTTTTCGCTATTAGATAAAATAATTATAAAAGCCTCACTATTCGTTCCTTGCAATTTATAAGGACCTTGATTTGCCTCTATTCCGTTAAAATTCATTCTATTATATTTTCCTTTAGCAATAGCCACACCAGCTTGATTTTTAGATAGTTTAATTTTATCAATAATTTTTGTGCTATCAAGTTCGTAGTTTATTCCTTTTAGTTTTTTTGTATAATTTACAAAATATCCCTCTGGCTTAAATATTTGATAATCACCAACTGTAAGTTTATTTTTATGGTCAAAAACAGATATAAATATTTTATCAAAATCTTGAACTTGTTGAGTGTTTCCTTCTGCTTGAATTGGTATATTATCATCTGAAATTGAGGCTATAACAGAAACATCTTCATTTATTTTTCCAGCTAATTGCAAATTTAGATTAGAATTGAGCGATAAGTCTTGATTGTTACCAAAGCTCACTCCACGAGTTATATTCCCCTGTTTGCTAATCTCTTGCGATGGAATAAAATCTTCTATATTTTCCGACGGTAAATATTTAAACGAATTTTGATAATCTTCTAATTTTAATACAATTAATGAAGTATCTTTATTAGCCTTTTGATTATCAAATGAATATGGAAATATTTTATATTCTGCATATATTTTTTCAAAAATAGTATCTTTAAAAAAAATTGTAGATTTTATATTATCAAAAAAATAATAGCTTGTGTCTATAAGTTCTTTATTATTATTGTATAAATTTAAACTACTTGGAATAATACTTAAAGTATCTAACTTTAATACAACTGTTGGTGAGCTTAATACTTTTTTTCTTATATTTGAAAGCTCCTGCGAATATAACAAAGTAGGGAGCAAGATAATTAATATTAAAGATGTTTTTTTCAAAAAATTTTAATTATTTAAAAAAAAGTAATACTTTTGCGTGTTGTTATGCGAAAGCAAGATAAAAAATAATTATGGCCCTATAGTTCAATGGATAGAACACAAGTTTCCTAAACTTGCGATATAGGTTCGATTCCTATTGGGGCTACAAAACATATAAATAATTCCCTAAAAGAAAACCAATTACGTTAATTTATTTCGGCAAGGGGGCATTTTAGGGGTTGTTTTTTTTATTCATGCTACAAATGTAATAAAATTTTCAATAAAAAAGCCCTTGATTAGATTTAGTCAAGGGCTTTTCTTTTGTATAAAGAAAACGGTGTGCCTTTGGGACGTTTTCCTTTCTTCGCACATTTTTTAGCTTAAGTCGTTGTTTTACAGCTGTATGCTTCTTCTGTTTGGCACTACATTTCTTGTTTTATTTCGTAAGGAATTGTTGTGTGTTTTATGTCATAAAGTTGGAGTATTTTGTATGCGTCTTCTTATATTTTTGAAGGAAGTGCATATAGGCACACAGGATAAAGCCATAAAACAGATAGCAATATGTGCTTTTATTCTGTTGTCTGTCCAAGTTAGTAAATTGTTGTTTCTGTATTTTAAGTTTCTGAAAAGACTAACAACTGCTACAACCTCCTCCGCTATTGTCCAAACCTTTGTCTATCATTTTTTGCTGGGTTTTGTAACAATAGATTTTATTTTTTCTCATTTGTTTGTTGTGTCCAATTTTGGTTTCGGGAAATGCTTTCTTTTTAGAAAAAAAAGTCTGCACTCCAAGTCCCAAAAAAGCAATTACCATTATTACAATCGTAATTAATAAAAGTTTTAAAAACATATTTTTAGTGTTTTATTGATGTATTATTAAATTGTTGCTCTACTGAGGATAAAATTTTATTTATTTTAAATATTTTGCAAACTTAAAACAATATTTTGGGAAACCAAAATAAAAAACTTATCGGCTGTAAAGCAACAAATTAAGAATAAAACTATTTAGTAACTTTTAATTAACTTTAAAAGTTTCGTCTCCTGTTTCAAAATATTTTACTATTTGATTTGCAGCCGCTAATCCTGCATTAACATTTGCTTCAAGAGTTTGAGCACCCATTTTCTTTGGCGAGAAAAAATATCTTCCTTCAAATTGTTTAAAGCCTTCGGAGTCTTTTGGAGCAATATCCGAAACATATTTAAAATCAGCTCTTTCTTTCATTAATTTTATCATGTTTGCTTCGTGGATAACCTCTTTTCTTGCTGTGTTGATTAGAGTTGCACCTTCTGGCATTTTTGATAACAGAGCATAGTCTATTGAGTTTTTAGTTTTCTCATTAGCAGGTATATGCAACGATATATACTGACAATTAGCATATAAATTTTCTACCGATGTGCAAGGAGTAACCCCTTGCTCCGAAATAATGTCTTCTGGAATAAATGGGTCAAAAGCATATACTTTCATTCCAAAGCCTTTGGCAATGGTTGCCACAATTTGTCCAACGTGCCCAAAAGCGTGAATACCCAGTTTTTTGCCTTTTAATTCGCCACCAGATTTGCCGTTAAAAAATCCTCTTGCAGCATAAACCATCATGCTAAGAGCAAGCTCTGCCACTGCATTAGAATTTTGTCCGGGAGTATTCATTACCACAACATTGTGGTCTGTTGCAGATTTTAAATCTACATTATTGTAGCCTGCTCCTGCTCTTACAACTATTTCAAGATTTTTTGCAGCATTAATAACTTCGTCGGTAACTTCATCACTTCTAATGATTATTGCGTTTACGTCTTCTACTGCTTTTAATAATTCAGATTTGTCTGTGTATTTTTCTAATAGAACAAACTCATTATTAGATTCTTCTATTATCTTTTTGATGCCTTCTACTGCCACAGGAGCAAAAGGTTTTTCGGTTGCTACTAATATTTTTTTCATTGTTTTTAGTGTGTTAGGGTAGGGGGTTTGGGGAGGAGGATTTAGGAAGACAGTTTTTATCGTCCTAACTCACTCCTGCCTTCTTCCTCCTAAAAAAATTAATGTTTTGCTTCAAATTCTTTCATTACAGCAACTAATGCTTCTACGCTTTCTTTTGGAAGAGCATTGTAGGTTGATGCACGGAAACCTCCTACTGAGCGATGTCCTTTTATTCCTATCATTCCTTTTTCTGTTGCAAATTTCAAAAATTCTGCGTTTAATTCTTTGTATTCGTCGTTCATTACAAAACAAATATTCATAATAGAGCGGTCTTCTTTTGTTGCAGTTCCTTTGAATAATTTATTTCTATCAATTTCATTATAAAGCAAATCAGCTTTTTCTGTATTCATTTTATACATTGCCTCTACTCCACCTTTTTCTTTTATCCATTTTAGAGTTTGGAGTGCTGTGAAAATAGGAACTACTGGAGGAGTGTTAAACATAGAATCTTTCTTAATATGAGTTTCATAGTTCAACATTGTAGGAATGTGTCTTTCCATTTTTCCAAGAAGTTCGTCTTTTACAATAACAAAAGTTACTCCTGCGGGAGCAAGATTTTTTTGAGCTCCTCCGTAAATAAGTGCATATTTAGAAACGTCAATAGGACGGCTAAAAATATCAGATGACATATCTGCTACAAGCGGAATAGAAACATCTAAATCTGTATGAAATTCTGTTCCATAAATAGTGTTGTTTGTTGTAATGTGCATAAAATCTGCATCAGTAGGAACTTTATAATCTTTTGGAATGTAATTGAAGTTTTTATCTTTTGAAGAAACAACTTCCACTTCTCCAAATGCTTTTGCTTCTTTAATAGCTTTTGTTGACCATGCACCTGTGTCAAGATAAAAAGCTTTTTTGCTCATCAAATTCATTGGCACCATTGCAAATTGTGTGCTTGCTCCTCCTCCCAAAAACACTACAGAATATCCGTTAGGAATATTCAATAATTCTTTGAATAACTCTTGAACTTCGTCCATTACTGCTACAAATTCTTTGCTTCTGTGAGATACAGACATTAGCGATATTCCTGTATTTGCAAAATTTTGGATAGCTTTTACTGTTTCTTCTACTGCTGACTGAGGCAGAATAGATGGTCCTGCATAAAAATTGTGTGCTTTCATATTATTAGGGTTTAAATTATTTGTTACTGATTATTAGAATTTTATATTTAATAAAATGATTACAAAGTAAATAATAGATATTGATACTTACAATCAAAATTAATGCTACAAATTTGCAATTTTTTTTTCATTTTACATTATGATTTTTGTCAAAAAATAAAAATAAAAATTAATTGCTATTTTTTTTGGATGTTATTTTTTTTGTTTTATCTTTGCAAAAGTTTTAAAAACGGTTTGGTAGTTCAGTTGGTTAGAATACATGCCTGTCACGCATGGGGTCGCGAGTTCGAGTCTCGTCCAGACCGCAACTCATAATAAATTGTTAAAAGCCTTGTAATCTTATGATTATAAGGCTTTTTTAATTTATAATTTATTGCAAACTTATCATACCTTTACTGTTACAATTGCATTAGAAATTGCCGACAAACTTTTTGAAATAGCTCCCATTTGCTCAACTGCTTCGGATATTTGACTTGAAGAATCTTTTTGTTTATTTTTTTGATAAATTTCTATTATCTTTTTGTATCTAATTTCTTCTTCGGGAGTAAGAATATTTATCATACTTTTGAATTTCAATAAATTAGCCTCTGCATTGGAAGTTAGAGTTTGTGATTCGTTTTCGTAATGCGATATTATTAGAGAGTCTAATTCTTTGTCGTTCATTATTGGCATAATCTTCTCCGACATTTTGTTCATGTCTCTGTATGAGCCTTGTAGCTTAAATGCTGGTTCTGTTCTATATTCGTCTGATTGCCCTGCTGAATATATATATTGCTGGTTTACAGTAGAAATTATCTCTCTAACTTTCAATAATTTTTTTAGAACAGAAAGATATTCGTTAATTTCCTCTGCCGAGTGATTGGTCTCGTATTGAACTCCCTCTCGGTTGTCTGTTTCGGCAATTTCTAAAAGAGTGTAAACGTCTTTGGTGCTTTTTCCTGCAAGTTTTCCTAAAACGGCGTTTGATGTTAAACTGTTTTCTATATAACTTAATAAAAATTCGTTTTTGTTGTCTCCCAAAATATCTCCAAGATTATAAATATCTGCTCTATTAGCAAGCATATCAGGAATTTGGAATTTATCTCCACTTTCGGTATAAGGGTTTCCTGCCATTATTATACAAACTTTTTTGCCCCTAAAATCGTAAGTTTTTGCATTGCCTTTGTATATTCCTTCAATTTTTCGTTGTCCATCGGCAAGCGATATAAATTTTTGCAAAAATTCTGGGTTACAATGCTGAATATCATCAAGATATATCATTACGTTGTCGCCAATTTCAAATGCAAGATTTAGCTTTTCAAGCTCTTCACGGGCGGTGGCATTTTGGGCTTCTTGCGGGTCCACTGATGTTATATTGTGTCCTATTGCAGGTCCGTTTATTTTCATAAAAATAATTCCCAAACGATTGGCAATATATTCCATGAGCGTAGTTTTTCCGTATCCCGGTGGCGAAATTAGCAAAAGCATTCCCATAAGGTCGGTGCGTTTTTGCTCACCGGCTGTTCCAATTTGTTTGGCAAGATTGCTTCCTATTAGTGGCAAATACACTTTATTAATTAACTGATTACGCACAAACGAACTCATTACTCGTGGTTTAAATTCGCTTAATCTCATTTCATTTTCAAAATCGTTAGAGAGTTTCTTTTTCAGCTCAACGTATTTTTGGAAACCTACAACTGTATGTTTTTCAAAATATTGGAGTTTTTCAATAAATTGATTATAATTTAATTTATATTTTCTATCGGTAATTATTTGATGACTTCCTTCAAATTCGTCTAACTCAATTTCAAGCGAAACTTTAACTTGTTTTTTTCCGGATAAAGAACCTAAGCAAATAGTTACTGTTGCTTCGTCCAAAAATTGCAGATAATTTTCTTCTTGTTGGTTATTGATAAATGCTTTTAACCAATCGCTTATTAGTCTGTATTTTAAATCGGGGTTTTTGGAAAGTTCGCTTATTGTTTTTTCAAATTTTGATAAGAAGTTTTTTAATTTCAAATAATCATAAAATTTTTCAATAAACTTGGCTGTTTGTTCATTTACAACAAAACTATCGCCTCTTGTTAGTTCTAAAAACAAATACTCTGCGGCAGAATTGATATATTTTTTATCAAATAAATTAGTTTTTTCTACAAATTTATTTATTTCATATTTTATTTTTCCAACAATATTTTCAAATTTTTGTCCATCTGGGAAAGCTTCTAAAATAGTTCTTGCTCCTTTTAATTGACTGTAAATAAGTTCTTTGGTTTCTTTTTCGGCAAATCTACTGAACCACATTTCGGCACAAGCACGAGCTTGGGAAGAATAACGCAATAAATCGGCATCTTTTCTAATATTAATAAGTGCAGATAAAATTTTAACGGCATCTGCATCATGAACTCCTTTCACATAGCCTTCGGAATAACGCACCGACATGAAAGATTGCACAACTTCGGAAAGTTGTTTTTTGTCCATTATTACAAAATCGTCGAAAGGAATGTTTTTATTATTAATATTATCAAAAAGAGTTTTGTAGGCTAAATATTCCGAGCGATACACTTTGTTGTTTTCAGAAACCATTGATTGTTCCCAAAATTCGGCAAGTTCGTAAAATTCGGAGTTTGTTACTTTTTCGTAAAAGCCAGTTCCCGAAAGGTGGTAATACATTCCATCAGAGCGGTTTACCATTGTAAGGCTAAATGGTTGGGTATTTACGGTAAAATTATGATTTCCAAATTTTATAATATTTTCGCCATCTACAAATAATTCTGTTCGGTCTTTTAGTTGTCTAACAGCGTCTTCTTTTGTGGTTTTTAGGCGACTTTGGATTTCGTCTGCCTTAACGCTATCGTTGATTTTAATTAGCTCTTTTACAATGTCTCTAACTTTATCAACCATAATATCGGAGGCAAAATATCCGTTGATTTCGCTCACCGTTTTTAGCTTAGCCAAACGTCCGCTGATGGCTTTTAAAATTCGCCCTGCCGATTGCAGTAAGGTGTCTGCTCTTTTGCTTATTTTTTCTACAAGCTGTATTTTTCGTTGTTCAAAAGCATCAAGTATTTCTTCTCTTTTTATTCCTATTTGATCAACAAATTCGTCAAATTCTGTGAATTTTCCTTCCAATTCTTCTACCTGCACAAGTAATTTTGTGAGATATTCGTCGGTTTTTTCGGGAGAATCGCAAAGGTCTAAATAATTAATAACTGCCTGACTAATAAGTTTTATTTGTGAAGAAAACTCTGCTCGTCCTTCTACCAAAAATAGTTCGTTTCGTTTTCTTTTTAGGTCGGATTTTATTTTATTAAAGCTGGAATAAATAGTTGATATATTGTCAATTATAGTTGCTGTTTGAACTGCATCTTTAATCTTAAGATTACTAACAATTTCTATTAGCATTTCTAATTCGGTAGAAACTTTTGAAATTTGAGTTTCTATTTCTTCGGCTTCAATAACTTTTTCTATTTTGGCAGTCTGTTCTCTAATTGCATCAACACGTTCTACGTAAGGCTGTAAGGCATTTTCGGCAAGCAAAAAATCTATACATTTTTCGGAAAGAGAATCATTAAATTCTTGTGATTGCTTTTCGTAATATTCTACTTTATCTAACTCTACATATCTTAATGATTTTAAAGAAATTAGTTCTCCTCTAATAACTCTTATTCCTGCAAGTTGCTCTACAAAATCATTTATACTTGAAAGATGTTCTCTTTTTATTAATGAAAAAAGTTCGTCTGCTTTTGCAAATGTTTCTTTTGTTTCTTTTGCGGTGCTTTTTTTAAGTTTTACTACTTTTTCGTATTCGTCTATTGCCGATGCGGCAGATTCTTTTATTGCAGAAATTGATTGGTCTAATCGGTATGTTTCTTCTCTTTTTATCCAATAATATTTATCAAGAATTTGAGTTGTTTTTTTAACCAATTCTATGTATAAGCCTGTATAGCTGTCGTCTTTGGACAGCAAGGTATTAATTTCTCTGGATTCTGCAATTCCGCTTACAAGTTCTTTGTTTCCTATTTTATAAAGGTAGGAATCTTTATTTACGGCTGTGTCAAAGTCTGCGTGGAAAAATGTTGTTTTCCAAATTTGTATTACGTGATGTTTTTTTGCTTCGCCATCGTCTCTGAAATTGCACATTTCTCCATTTCTAAAAATAGAAAATCCGTTGCAAATAACTGGAGTGTCTAATTTTTGTTCAATTAAATTGTATTTTAAAAGAACATAAGAACCTGTGTTTTGTTCAAAAAAGGTATAAAAAAAGTCTTCTCCGTTTGGAGAGTCAATTCTTTGCTCAAAAATTAAATTTTCAAGATTATTTTCAAAGAATTTATAATCACCTGTTTGCAAATAGTATCCGTTAGAAAATATAATTCCCTGATTATCTGGCAACATAACGCATGCTTCTTTTATTGCGTCAATTCTTACGGCACTTTTGGTTTTGGAGCTATAAACTATGTATCTAAATTCTTCTCTGTATGGTTTTATTTTTAAAATAATAATATTTCCAAGAATGGAATAATAAAATTCGGCATCGTCAAGGGTTTGATCTGGGTTGTCAACTGGCTCGGCATATACTCCTTGCCCGGTATCTGTGTTGTTTTCTGCTTTTATCGTAAGGTCTCCCTCGGTGGTTTCTACAAATAGGATATTTTCTATGGAAACATGAGTGTGAACTCCTGGCACGTGCATTTCTCGTGTGGCTTTTGTCCACTTAAATTCGTGCTGGTCGGGAAATTTGAACTCGTGGTCGCTACGGTTATCAACGTATTCTAATTTTTCGCCATTAATAAGCCATTTAAAAACTTTTTTGTCTTCATTTCGCCTACCTTTGGTGAAAACCATAAATAAATGGACTCCAATTTTTGAGAATTTTGAAAAACGGACGTTTTCGTTGTATTTATAAAGGTCTTCAAATTCGCTGACAAATGTGGGGTTGTTAATTAGTTCTGGTTTTTCGTTGCGAAATGTGTGATTTTCGTAACTATAGATGCTAAAAACATCAGTAATGTTAAAATTTTTATTTTGAACAGCTACATTGTATCCAAAAATAAATAAATTTCCAATTGGAAACATATCCGCAGGAGTGCAGACGTTGTCGGTAATAATTCGTTCTGTTGCTATTAGTGCCGAGTTGGTTGAACCAAAAACTTTTTTTCGTTCGTCGTTTAGTTTATTGAGTTTGCTTCGTAGCTCTTTATTGTTCTTGTCTAACCTATGTCTAATTATTTCATAAGTCCCCGATTCTAATTCTATTTTGTTATTTTTGGGGGTGTTATTTTCTTCTGTGTTCATAAATAATTAACGTTTTTTATTTAGTCTTTGGTCTTTATTTTTTAATATTAAACAATCAAAATATAATGCTAAGAAAAAAAAAGATACTTGTAAAGCTATGTAAATAAGGCTTATATTTTATTAAATGGAAAAATCTATCTTTGCAAGTGTCTTTTATCCGATTAATAAGTTGATTTTAAAAATACAAAAACCTATAAATCAGAATAATAATAAAAATTTTAATATTTAAACTATTTAAATAAATTTTCCATCAAAACTTCATTATCCACAATATCAATACTATAGTCGTTTTTTTTGATTCCGTAAGGAGTAATAAATGAAAAGAAAACTGTTTTTTTAGTTTGAGTTTTTTCTCTAAATATTTCTATTTTATATTTTAATTCTTCTGCATATTTTTTAGTTATAACAAATTCTCTGTCGGTGAATTTTATTTCACAAAGATTAATTGCATTGTCTGGTCTGTCTATAACGAGGTCTATTTGTGCACCTTTTTCTCCCTTTTTTTTAGGCTTATAATACCAGTTTGAGTATGTGTATAGAGTTCCAGAAATTCCGAGAGCTTTTGCTATTTCGTTTACATGGTTTAAGCAAATTCCTTCAAAACTAAATCCTGCCCAAGAGGTATAACTTCTTGTGTTTAAAAGTGTTTGCCAATAATTTGTAGAGTTATTAACTCTTGTATTTTTTATTTTTTTATACCATTTTAAATAAAATAATGAGTATTCGTCTGTAAGCCTGTAAGTTGAGCCTTTTTTTATATTTCCAAATAATGGCATTTTTGATACAAATCCTGATTCTATAAGTTCATTTGTAACTCTATTGAACACGCTGCCAGAAGTTAGTCCTGTTTTTTCAATAATTTCGCTACGAGTTAGTCCTATTCTTCTTTCTGCCAATGCTTTAACAACGCTTACATGTAGTTCTGACTTTGAAAATAAGGATTTAAAAAGTCTGTCAAATTCGCCATATAAGCTACTGGAATTGTGAGACAAACAAACTTCTGAAATTAGTTGTTTGGAGGATTTTCCTTTTTCTAAATAATTTAGATATGCGGCTACTCCACCAATTGCCATGTATATTTCAATAATTTGTTTTTGGTCTAAATTTATTCTGTTCTTTTTCAGATATATTTCAGTTTCTCTAAGATTGAATGGTAGCAGTCTGATTTTTCCTGTGAGTCTATTATGAAGACTTCCTTTAGCATCAATCATGTTGTTTATCATCCACGAAGCCGCAGAGCCACAAACAATTAAGATTATTTGTGGATTGTTGGATAAGTATCTGTTCCAAAAAAGAGATAGTGCTTCAATAAATCCGGATTTGTGTCCTGATAGCCATGGTAGTTCGTCGAGAAATATTACAGTTTTTTTTCTGATTTTTCGTTCCTCTATTTTTTTGCGTAGTCTTGTAAATGCTTCGTGCCAGTTATTTGGCACTTCTTGTGCTATTCCTCTTGTAAAAACATCTGCATATTCTTCGTTGAAATTTAGCAGGTTTTGTTGTGTGTTGGCTTCTGGTATTCCTGTTAGAAAAAATAGTCGTGAGCGAGTTTCAAAAAAGTTTCTGATTAAGTATGTTTTACCAACTCTTCTTCTGCCATAAACTGCTATAAATTCAGCTTTTGGCGATTTTAAAAATCTGTTAAGTTCTTTAATTTCAGAGTCTCTTGCAAATATTTCCATATTCTATTATTTTATTAATTTATAAATATGAAACAAATATACAGATTTTTCCAATAAATAACAAGTATATCTGGAATAAAGCATTATATTTGAATAGATTTATCCAACTAATAATAATAATAAATGGATAAAAGACCTTTTTAAGATTAGATTTATCCATTTATTATTTATTCTAAATTTATTTAATCCCCAGACTACTAACTATTAAGTTTGCTATACCCAGTTTTTCTGCTTGCTGAAGCAGGTTACGAATTATTCCTTTTAAATCTTTGTCGGTCATTTTAGGAATAAGTGCTGTAAGTGCGTCAGCGATTTTCATCTCTTCAAAGCCTTGAATTAGAAATTTATATTTATTAATGACTTCTTTAATTTGCTCTTCTATTTCTTCTAAATTTACATCTGATTTTTTATTTTCCTTTTTGTTATTAGCTTTTTCTGTTTCGGTTATAATTTTATTTTCTTCTATATTTTGATTTGAATTATTTTCAAGTTCTTGTTCAATTTCTTCCTTCTTAGCTTGTTCTTTAATAATTTCTTTTTCAGCATTTTCATCTTCTTTATTTGGAATAAATTTTTCTTTTACAGAAGATAGTATATTTGAATTATCAAACATTGTGTCTATGCTTTTTCCACGAGTTATTGAACCAATAATTTTCTCGAAGAACATTGTTTCTCCACCTACTATATCTATTTTTGCAGCTTTAACTGCTTCTGCGATAACTCTGGCTTGCGATTCTGCAATGGATTTTTGGATATTTATTTGTGCAATTTGAACGTCTTTGTCTTTTTGTAGTTGTAGTTTAAATTCTTCATGTTCTTTACCTACTCCATTGAGTTTTTTCATTGCATCTGCCTTGCTTTCAATACCTTTGGCTTCTGCTGTGAGTTTTTCTTGAATAACTTTGGCTTCTGCAAGTCCTTGTTTTTCGTTGGCTTGGGCTTTTGCAAGGATAATATCGGCTTCGGAAATTCCTTGTTGTTTAAGAATATTGGCTTGTGCAAGTCCTTTTTTGTTTAAAACATTTGCTTCTGTTTCACCTTTTTTATTAAGCACATTTGCTTCGGCTTCACCTTTTTTATTGAGAGCTTCGGCTTCGGCTAAACCTTTTAGTTCAACAACTTTTGATTGGGCTTCACCTGTTTCAAAATGTGCTTTTGCTTCTGCGGTTGTTATAAGGTTTACTTCTTTTGCTTTTGCGATAGCTTTTGCTTCAACACCTTTTGCTTCTGCAATAGCTTTTAGTTCAAGAACTTTGGCATTTGACTCTCCGTCTTTTAGGTTGGCAAGAGCTTTTGCTTCAATAACTTGTGCTTCGGCTTTTCCTTGTGCAGAGTCTTTTGCTGCTTCTGCCTCGGCAAGGGTTTTTATTGTTTCTGCTTCTTTTCCTGCTGCGGTGAATGCTGTTTCGGCTTCAATTATTTTTTGTTTTGCACTAAATTCTGCTGCAATTTTTTTTGCTTCACCATTTATTTCGGTTGATGTTCTGTTGGCTTCGGCACTTTTTATTTGTTTTACAAGTGCTTGTTCGGCAATTTCTTCTGCATTAATAATTGATACTTTCTTTTTCCTTTGAGCTGTGGCAAATTCAGAAGTGTCCAATTTTTGTTGTTCAACAATAACTACATCGTTTTCAACTTTTACCCGTTCTCTTATAATTTCTTGAATTTTGGCTTTTTCTAATTCTATTGCTTTATTTTTTTCTATTTGTGCAAGCGAAATCATTTTTTCTCGTTTGGTAACTTGCATTTGTTTTTCTTCCTCTGCTTTTTCTTGTTCTACAGAGTTTGTTTTTGTTTTATTCCATTGTGCAACAATTACTTGACGTTCTTTGTTTTGTTGTGCAATTTCAATAGCTTCTTGTGCTGCAATTTTAGATTTTTCTGCAATTTCTCTTTGTTCTTCTGAAACTTTTACGGTTGTTGCTTTTTCTTTATCTGTAATATTAGCTATTTCTCTTTTATTTACTTCTTCTTTTTCTGCAAGTTGTCTTTCGTAAGTTAGAGTAATTTCTCTTGCTTCTACGTTTTGTTTTGTAATAACCTTATCCTTCTCTCTTCTTATTAAGTTTGCTTTTATTTGTTGTTCTGATGTAAGTTCAATAATTTTCTTGATACCTTCTGAATCTAAGATATTATTTTCTTTCATTGTTTCAAGAGGAGTTTGCTCAAGATAATCAATAGCACAATCATCTAACAAATAACCATTTAAGTTTGTTCCAATTATGCCAACAATTTGTCTTCTAAAATCGTCTCTTTCGTTGTATAAATCTACAAAATTAAATCGCTTACCTATTGTTTTTAATGCTTCTGAAAATTTTGCATCAAAAAGATTTTCTAATGTTTCTTGTGTAGAGGCACGTTCGCAACCAATAGAGAAGGCTACGTCTTTGGCGTGTTCAAATGTGTTGTTTACACGAATAAAAAATGCGACTTTTATATCTGCTCTTACGTTATCTTTACAAATAAGCCCGTCCACACCAAGTCTTTCTATGGTTATAGTTTTTAAGGTAATATCCATTATTTCTAATCGGTGAAATACTGGAATAACAAAAAATCCTTTTTCAAAAGCTATTTTTGTTCCGCCTTTTCCCGAACGAACAAGTGCTTTACCATGAATTGGTTTTTTATACCACTTGGTAATTAATACTATAGTGCCAAATATCACAACAACGATTAGTATTGCAATAACAGCGACAATGTTTGTCATAATTGAAAGTGTAATCATATTTTCTAAGGTTTATTGGTTTGGTATAAATTATTTTTTAAAGTTTATCTATAAAATAAAATTGTTTTATTGTTTAATTGTTGCTTTCAGTAAATGTTTTTAATCTTCAAACTCTTCTACAATATAATACTTTTCAGCTTCTATATAGTCTATGATAAGAATAGATTTTCCTGCGTTTATTTTTCCTTTTGTAGTTCGTGCAGTTAGTATTGCAGTTGAACCGTCTCTTAAAACTTCAATCTGTCCGTTAGAATTTTCGTCCAGATTAATTCGTGCTTTTCCAATTTTTCCTGCAAATTCTTCGGGCAAACCTGTTGCTTCATCAATTTTATGGAACATTTTGGCTATGGGCTGTGTTACAATCTTAGCAATAAACATACTTACAATAAATATTGGAATAGAATAAGCTATGGAGACTAAAATATTATCAGCATTGAGATAATGATTTGTTAAAATAGTTATTGCCCAAAGAGGAATTGTGAAAACGCTCAAAAATATCATAAATGGCACTTTACCAATGTTAAAGAACACAAGCGATTTTACAAAAAAATTTGGTGCTCCTGATATGCCTACGCCCGTGTCGGCATCTACGTCCACATCTGCATCAACATCAATGTCGGCATCTACGTCCACATCTACATCAACATCTACGTCCACATCTACGTCCACATCTACGTCCACATCAACATCTGTATCTACGTCAAAATCAAGTGAGCTAATGTCTAACAAGCCTACAAATACTGTTATCCAATATACTAAAACAAGTAATAAAAGGATTGTTGGAATAATATTTATCAGCGAAAAAGAAAATTCAAAAAGTTCTAACATTTGGTATAAAATTTAAAGTTGCTAAGATAAGGAAAATATTATTTAAAAATAAATTTCATTAAATTATTTTTTATTTTTTTTATAGGCCAAACCTTATATTTTCTTTAACATTTTCTTAATACATAATTATTTTAGATAAGACCAGCAGATTTTAGTTGTAAATATTTGTTTATAGTATTTACAGTAAGGTTTTTAGGTTCGGTAAGAATTGCGTGTATTCCGTATTTTTTGAGTTCTTTAATTATTTGTTTTTTTTCGTATGCAAATTGCTCGGCAATGGTTTGAATATAAATTTCTTCGGTAGATTTTGCACTATTTTTCAATATTTTTTTGACCTCCGTATTTTCAAAAAATATTACTACAAGCAGATGATTTTTTGCTAATAGTTTAAAATATTTTAATTGTCTTTCCAGCGATGTAAGTCCCTCAAAATTAGTATATAAAAGCAATAAGCTTCTTTTTGTTATATTTTTTCTAACGCTTGTGTAAAGCAGTTCGTAGTTGGCTTCTAAGAAGTTAGTATCTTGTTTGTAAAGAGTTTGCAAAATTGTAGTCATCTGCGTATTTTTCCTGCTTGAAGAAACTACATTATGTATGTTCTTAGAAAAAGTAATAAGCCCAGCTTTGTCTTTTTTCAAAATGGCAATTTTAGAAATAATCAGGCTTGAATTTATTGCATAATCGAGCAACGACATTTTATCAAAAGGCATTTTCATTGTTCTGCCCATATCTATAATATTATAAACCTGTTGCGACTTCTCGTCCTGATATTGATTCACCATAAGGTGCATACGCCTTGCTGTTGCCTTCCAGTTTATTGTTTTAAAATCATCGCCTTTAACATATTCTCGTATTTCTTCAAATTCGTTGTTATTGCTAATTTTTCGGATTTTTTTAATGCCAGCCTCAGTCAGTTTGTTAGAAATTGCAAGCAATTCATATTTCCTCATAGTTATAAACGACGGATAAACAGGCACTTCTACATTTTCGCTAAAAACAAATCGTTTGCTAATAAGCCCAAGTTTTGTGCGGACATAAATATTTAGTTTTCCGTAGCTATACTCGCCACGCTCTACGGGGTGCAGCGTATATTCGTAGTTTTTTTCCTGTTTTGGGGATAGGTTATCAATAATTTCAAAGTCTCTAACCTGAAATTGATGAGGTATTTCGTCAATTATTTTTATTTTGATGGGGATTGCAAAATTGCTTTTTACTGATATTTTTATATAATTATCATCGCCATTTGAAAGCCGTTGGGGAGAGTTTCGGTTTGCTAAAAGAACTTTTTTGGAGTTATTAAATATTAATAAAATATCTAATAAAACAAGAACTGCAAATATTATTATCGCTAATTTTCCTATTATAAAAAATAAGTTTAAGAAGTTTCCCATTATTAAAATAAAAATATTTATTATAATATAAAGAAAAAATCTATTATTTAGATATATTTTTTTTATAAATTTAATCATAATTTAGAAATAAAATTTCAGCAATACTATTTTTAGTTCTTTTATTAAATTAATTGCATATAAATATTTTATTTATAACTTATTATCGTTTTAATAAATTATAAATTTTACAAATAATCTTCGTCTTGCTCTTGTAGTTTTACAAAAGGTTGAATTGCACGTTTGTATATTCCTTGCACATAGGCTATTGTCATTCCATAATTTGTTACAGGAATATTTTTGTCAATAGCTTGCTGCAGTCTGTTTTGTAGTTGCTTGCTTGTAACCATACAACCACCACATTGCACAACAAGGGCATAGTCTTCTAAATTACTTTTGAGTTTGTCCAAGCCAGAAATAACATCGTAGTGTAATTTTTTTCCGGTATAATTAGAAATCCAACGAGGAATTTTTACTCGTCCAATGTCGTCGCAAGAAACATGATGAGTGCAAGATTCTAATAATAAAATTTTATCACCATCTTTAAGCTCCGAAATTTTAGGAGTTCCTTTCAAATAGTCTTCAAAATTACCCTTCATTCTTGCCAGCACAATACTAAATCCTGTCATAGGAATATCTTTTGGAATTGACGCATCGGCTTTCAAAAATATTGAGCTGTCGGTAATAACAAGGTCGGGACGTAGTTTTGTTTTTTTCAAAAAGGCATCTACTTCTCGTTCTTTCACCACAATTGCAGTGCAATCGTTATCCAAAATATCTCTAATTGTCTGAACCTGAGGAAGAATCAATCTGCCTGCAGGGGCTTCAATATCTATTGGAGTTATCAGCAAAACAACATCGCCATAGGAAACCAAGTCTCCAATAAGAGACGGCTGTTTGTAGGAAGACTCTGGAATAGTGCGTTTTAGAAGGTCTATAAGTGCTTCTAAATTAGTTGGATTTATTGTGCTAAACTGCACAACTCTGGTTTTAAAGTTGTTTTCAATTTCTAATTTTGTTTCAACTTTAAGTTCCTCTAAATCAGATTTATTATGGACAACAATATAAGGAGTTTTATATTTATTAAATTCTTTGATTAATTCTTTTTCGTGAAAATCAAAAATATTGTTTGCAATAACCAGAATGCCCAAATCTATGAGCTTTATAGATTCCAGAGTTTTAGAAATTCGTTTTTCGCCAAGCTCACCAACATCGTCTATTCCAGCCGTATCTACAAGAATAACAGGACCAAAGCCCGTTATTTCGTAAGATTTTTTAACAGGGTCGGTGGTAGTTCCTGCAATTTCCGAAGTTATCGCAATTTCCTGATTAGCAAGACAATTAATGAAAGAACTTTTTCCATTGTTTCGTCTTCCGTAAATTCCTATATGTGGTTTTAGTTCACGTCCTTTTTTCATAGTTTTTCTATTGTTACAAAAGCGATTGCAGTGTCTTTTATGTGCGAAATTGAAAGATGAATATTTGTTATTTGCTCTTGCTCCACAAATTCTTTAACTTTCCCCGAAATATTGATAAAGGGCTTGCCAAGTTCGTTGTTAGAAATTTCTACTTCGTTGAAGGCAAAGCCGTTCCGCCAGCCAGTTCCAAGGGCTTTAAAGAAGGCTTCTTTGGCTGCAAACCTTGCGGCAAAATGTTCGGCAAATCGTTTTTTGCTGTCGCAGTATTCAATTTCTTTTTTAGTAAATAATTTAGTTTTAAGGCTTTTACTGTTAAAGATATTTTGTTTTATACGTTCTACTTCAATTATATCGGTGCCTATTCCGTATATCATTATTGTTGTTTTTTGTAATAATTAAAATACAAATTTAATTTAAGTGCTTGTTTGCAAAAGGACACAAAATAATTCAAAATACCAAACTTTTTGAAAACAATTTATTTATTTTTATTAAAATTAGTAAAACATAAAAGCCCTTCCATCAAATAAAAAAATCTCCAGACTAAATTAAGTCAAGAGATTTTTTAATAAAAATTTTATTACATTTGCAAGATGAATAAAAACTGTTCCCTAAAATGCCCTCTTCTTATAAAACGTGTATAGTGCGAAATAATTTTAATTCGTGTGCAACTTGTCGTAATTTATATACATAATATTTTTTTTTAGACTTTAAAGATAGGCTCTAATAAGTAAATATTATGCACTAATTTTCTTATTTATGTGCCTTACGGGATACCAAACGGCAAAAAATCCTATTGTTATTACTGTTAGAAAAACAAAAACAAGGTCTAATATTCTAATTTCTACTGGGTAAGCATTTACAATAAAAGTTCCTGCTCCCGGAAATTTTAGCAATGCAAATTTTAATTGCAAAAAGCAAATAAGAACTCCGAGAATAATTCCAATAACAGCACCGATAACTGAAATTAACCAGCCTTCTATCAAAAATATATTTCGGATAAGTTTGTTGCTTGCTCCAATGTTTTGTAAAATTACAATATCTTTTTTCTTGTCAATAATTAGCATTGTAAGCGAGCCAACTACATTAAACGAGGCAATTATTAGTATAAAAGTTAAAATAAGAAAAATTGCCCATTTTTCAGATTTCATTATTTTGTAAAGAAGTTCTTGCTGTTCAAATCTGTTTTTTACATAAAAACCATCTCCAAGTTTATCTTGAATTTCTTTTTCTACCTTTTTTTTGTTTACGCCTTGTTTTAGTTTTACTTCTATGGAGCTAACTTCTGTTTTATATTCCAGCAGGTTACGAGCAAATTCTATGGGGACAATAATATACTTATCGTCGTAGTCTTGCTGAACAGAAAATATGCCAGACGCAAATATAAAATCTTTGTTAAACGCATTTTGAGGGTCAAAAGTTACTTTTCCTTTTCGCTTTGGTATCCAGACTTTTATTGGTTTTAAGCTGTTTAGCCCATACGAAAGTTTGTAAGATACTCCGTAGCCAAGAACGGCATAATTAATTGAGTTTTCTTTTAGAACAAAACCTCCATCAATCATCATTGTGTCAATTCCATTTATTTTGCTAAAATTATCGCTAACTCCTTTGATTGTTGCAATGTATTGTCTGTCATCATATTCCAACAAAACATTTTCTTCTATTACTTCCGAAAAATAGGCAACATCTTTGCTTTGTTTTAAAAAATCAAGAGAAATGGTGTCTGCACTAAAAGATTTTCCTTCTACAACTGTTATTTTTAAATCGGGGTCAAAAGAATTTAATAACGAGCGAATTAAGCTATCAAAACCGTTGAACACAGACAGGATTACAAACAATGCCATTGTTCCAAAAGCTACGCCAGTTATGGCAATGCCCGAAATAATATTTATCACATTTGTTGACTTTTTAGAAAACAAATAACGTTTGGATATAAATAATGGTAAGTTCAAATTTGATTATAACTTAAAAATTAATTTAAAAATTTAATAAAAAGCACAAATATATTATATTTTTTATAATTAAAAATAAAGAATTAAAAATAAAGAATTAAAAATCAGCTGTAAAAATTAATTCCAATTTCTTAGTTCTTAATAATAAAATTTTTAGATTTGTAAATTAATATAATTTATCAATCAATGAAAGTAACATATTTTTTTCGCAAGTCATCTCCTCATTTTCATAGCATAGAAGAACTTTTTGCAAATATAATCAACAATTTGCCAAAAGAAATAGATGCTAAAAAAATACATTCAAAATATCATACGGGATTGGTGGGGCGGATAAAAAATATTTTTGAAGCAAAAAAATATCAAGCAGAAATTAATCATATTACTGGCGATATAAATTATATATCACTGCTAATGAGCAAACAAAAAACTATTCTTACAATTCATGATATTGCTCCGGCTATTAGCGGAGGCTTTGTTAAACGTAATATTATTAAATATTTTTGGTTCAAAATTCCTGTAAAAAAAGTAAAATATGTTACTGTTATTTCCGAATTTACAAAACGACAGGTTATTAAATATTTAAAAATTCCTGAAAATAAAATTCATATTATTCCTAATTGTATTTCGCCAGAGTTAAAATATTTGCCAAAAATTGAGATGTCTCAAAAGCCTGTATTATTGCAAATAGGAACAAAAACAAATAAAAATATTCCTAATTTGATAAAAGCAATAAAGAATATTGATTGCAAATTGATAATTATTGGCAAACTACAAAGCGAACAATCAGCTTTGCTTGAGGAGTATAAAATAGATTTTGAAAATTATTCAAATTTGAGCTATGCCGAAATAATAGAGCATTATAAAAACTGTGATATTGTAACTTTTGTCTCTACCTATGAGGGGTTTGGCGTTCCTATTTTGGAGGCAAATGCAATCGGGCGACCAATTATTACGTCTAATATTTCGCCAATGAGTGAAGTTGCCAATGGTTCTGCATTTTTGGTAAACCCATATAAAATTAACGAAATAAAAAATGCAATTATTAAACTAATTGACTCTGAAATAGATAGAAAAAAACTTGTAGAAAAAGGTTTAGAAAATGCTAAAAAATATTCGGCACAAAACATAGCCAAACAATATGCAGAACTATATAAAAAAATGTAAAATTTTAAGTAAAATTAAAATATCTTTAATTTATTAATTATATTTGTTGTTTAATAATTCTACTTTACGAACTTAAAAACAATTAATAATTAAATATTTAAGCACCAAAGGTGCGAAATAATTTATTATTAGTAAATAGATTACACACAGTTATTGCTTGTTTTTAACTTCGGAAAGTAGAAATAACAAAAAACTTTTTTTATAAATTTAATCCCTCCACTATAAATGAAAATAAAAATAACTTTAATACTAACTATTATATTTTTTTCTTCATATTCTTTTTCTCAAACAAATAATTTTAAAAAAGAAAATGCTAAATTACTTAAAGATTTAGAAAATTCTGCGGGAGCAGAAAAGGTAAGTGTTTTATATGAACTTGCTGAATTAGAATTGGATAATGACAGAAAAAAAACATTTGAGTATTTAGACCAAGCAATAAAAATATCTAAAAAAACAGAAATATCTGACGACTTGGAAGCAGATATTTACAACACTTATGGAGCAAGTTACTATTATGAAAATGATTTTGGCAATGCCATAAAATACTATAAAAAAGAACTAAGTATTTTAGAAAAACAAAGCGACAAAAAAACAATTAGCGAAGCAGAATATAATATTGCAACAATATATCTTAAAAATCAAAATATACGAAAGGCTAAAAACTTTTTTGAGAAAAGCCTTAAAGATGCACAGGAAATAAATAATCAAGACTTGATGATGCTGAACTATAATTCACTTTATAAAATAGCTCATTATCAGAATAATGATTCCGATGCCTACAAATATTTTATGCAATACATACAACTTAGAGACGAAAAATTATTTAAAGAAACAACAGAACAAACATCTATTCTACGAAAAAAATATAAAGTAGAACGAACCAAAAGAGAGGAAACTGAAAACATTCTTGAAATAGTAGAAACCGAAAAAGATAGCCTTGTTATAGATACCACAAAAAAAGCCCAAAAAATAACTTTGTTGGAAATAGAAAGATTATACCAACAAGAAAAATTTGAATGGCAAAAAAAAGAATCAGAATTTAATAAAAATTTAGCAAAAAAAAGAGAACGAATAATTTTTTTAATATCTGCAATAGGAATAATAATGCTTGTTGTTTCAATTATTTTATACAGAATGTATCAGCAAATAAAATCTAAAAACAAATTGCTAACTTTGCAAAAAGAAAAAATTGAAAAACAACGAGATAGGATTCAAATACAAAAACACGATATTGAACGCAAAACCAAACACATAACAGCCAGTATAAATTATGCAAGCTACATACAAACAGCAATGCTGCCACCATACTCCGAAGTGAAAAAATCGGTGGGAGACATGTTTGTGCTTTTTAAACCCAGAGACATTGTTAGCGGAGATTATTATTGGATAAAACAAAAAGGAGACTTTCAGGTTATTATAGCTGCCGATTCAACCGGACATGGTGTTCCCGGAGCTTTTATGAGTATGCTTGGAATTTCTATAATTAATAGACTTGTGGACAACCAAACCAATATGCCTGCAAACGAAATTCTTAATAAAATGAGGCACGAAGTAATAACTTCGTTATATCAAAAAAATGACGACAGCAAAAGCAAAGATGGTTTTGACTTATCAATGATAATTTACAAAAAAAAAACAAATAAAATAGAATTTTCAGGTGCTAACAATCCATTAATTTTAGTAAGAAACAAAAATGAAGATTTTAGCCAATTTGATAAAAATAAAAAAATAAGAGAACTTGAAGAAGACAATAATTCTTCCAAACTTATTGAAATAAAAGGAGATAAAATGCCAATAGGAGTGCATGTTTACGATAACCGAAGTTTTAATAATTTTGTTTTTGATGCAAAAAAAGGAGACTGTATGTATCTTTTTTCCGACGGATACCAAGACCAGTTTGGAGGCGAAAAAGGAACAAAATTTATGGTGAAAAACTTGAAAAAATTATTCCTTAATATTCACCAAAAATCTGCCGACGAGCAAAAAAATATTTTGGAAACCAAACTTAATCAATGGATGAAAGCAGGAACTGGGTATTCGCAGATAGACGATATATTAATTGTTGGACTAAAAATATAATTTTAATAAAAGAAGTTTTAATATGAAAAAATCAAAAATACTAATCGTAATTTTACTGTTATTACCAGCAATTATATTTGCTCAAAACAAATCTATACACCAAGAACAATCTGAATATTATAAAAATTATAAATTAGAAAGCGAACAAGCATGGGACGAGCAAAATAATTTTAAAGCAAAAAACACATCGCCAATAAAAATAACAAATAAATCGCTTGAAAAAGAAGTATTTGGCTGGAATCCATATTGGCTCGGCACGTCTTACTACGACTATGACTATTCTTTACTCTCCGAAGTTTCTTATTTCTCTTGCGAAGTAAATGCAGCTACTGGCGAACCCAATGATGTTCACTATTGGCTTACAACAGAGATAGTTGATTATGCCCATGCAGCAGGCACACGAATAAGTCTTACGGCTACACTTTTTAGCAATCATCAAACACTGTTTGACAACCCTGCAAGCGTGCAAACTTTAATAGACACACTTGTTGGACTTGTAAAATACCGAGACGCAGACGGAATAAATATTGATTTTGAGGCAGTTTCGAGCACGCAAAGAGAAAAAATGACAACTTTTATGATAGACCTATCAAATCGTTTTCATTCCGAAATTCCAGGCTCTACTGTTTCCATCGCCTTACCTGCAGTAGATTGGTCAAGCACTTTTGACGTTGCAACAATGAACGACTATGTAGATATTTTTCTAATTATGGGCTACGGTTATCATTGGAGCGGAGGCTCAACAGCTGGTCCTGTGTCGCCAAAAAACAGCGGAGATATTTGGACAGATATAGATGTTACCCAAAGTATTAACTCGTATATTGAAGATGGAGTATCACCCGAAAAGCTTTGTTTGGCAGTGCCTTACTACGGACGGGATTGGGCTACCGAAAACGGTAATATTCCAAGCTCGGCAACTGCTACGGGAGTGGCGGTAACCTACAAAGATGTTAGAAACGACTATTCTAATTATACAAAAACTTGGGACAATCACTCCTCTACACCTGCTTATATTTACGAAGACGCATCATCGTGGCATCAGTGCTGGTTTGATAATGAGGAAAGTATGGGCGAAAAGTATGACATGATAAATGCACAAGACATTGGAGGAATAGGAATTTGGGCTTTAGGCTACGATGGTAGCTATACAGAACTTTACGATATTATTAGCGAAAAATTTTCAACTGAAGGAAATAATCAATGTAGTGGAACCTTCTCGGACATGGGAGGAGCAATGGGAAATTATTATAATAATGAAAATTATACTTTTACAATAGCACCAAACGGAGCAGAACAGATAGAACTTATATTTGAAGACTTTTTTGTAGAGCAAGATTACGACACCTTATTTATTTATAACGGACAAGACACAAATTCACCACTTATAAATTATTACACAGGAGAGCATTTTATAAACCAACCAATAATAGCAAATTCAGGAGCAGTAACCTTCAAGTTTTTTTCCGATGTGGGAGTAAACGAAGAAGGCTGGAACATTAATTGGACTTGCGGTAGCTTCTCTGATATACAGGAAGATACAAATCAAAATAATATTAGAATATACCCCAATCCATTTTACAAAAAAAGTGATATTCAAATTATCTTATTAAAACAAAGTCAAGTAGAAATAAAAATTTTAGACATAAAAGGACAAATAATTTCAAAAAAAATATTATTTTTACAAAGTGGAAAAAATACAGTTCCTTTGAGTTCATTAACTACTAATTTAAAAACAGGAACATATTTTGTATCAATAAAAACAGACGAAAATATATTTTACAAAAAACTAATTAAAATTTAATTAAAAATATTAAGAATATTTAAAATAAGATAATAAAATCTGCTGTAAAGTAACAATTCAGCAATAAAACAATTTATCAATTTAAAACTAAGAACTAAAAACCAAGAACCTACTTACCAACAATGAATATACGCACCAAAATATTGATATTTATATTGTCAAGCTCTATTTTTATTTTTATAGTAGCAATAGGCATTGTAACATATAGCCAAAGGCAATATGCTATTGAAACATCAAAAAAAACAGCCGATTTATACTCCTCGGAGTCTGCACACATTGCCGAAACAATTTTTGAAGCCGATATGGAAATAGTAAAAACACTCAAAAATGCTATCAGTGCATTTGCCGAGCGAGACAAATATCCAGCCGAACGACTAAATAAAATTTTGGAAAAATTGCTTATTTCTAATCCACAATTCTTGTCGGTGTGGACTTCTTGGGAACTTAGTTTTATAGACAAAGACTGGGAATACCCCTTTGGACGTATGCGAACATCTACACTCTTTAACGAAGGCAGAGTAAATATTTTTATAGACTCTGTAGAAATAGAAGGAGACAACATAGAGGGACTTTATTATAAATTTAAAATAGGAGAACTAAAAGAACTCGTTACCGACCCATACTTTTACACCTATTCTAATGCCGACACTGGAACATCTTTTTTAGAAACAAGTATTGCAGTGCCTTTGTTAAACAATAGAGAATTTGTTGGAGTTGTAGGAATAGACGCATCATTAGAAAGATTTAATGATATTTCTGAAAATAAAACACCATTAAAAGGTAGTTATATTTTTATTTTGTCAAACAACGGAATGGTAGTTAATCACCCAAAAAGAGACTTTCATGGAGATATAGTTACCGAGGTTTTACCTGCTTATGCAGAATTTGATATTTTAGAAAATGTGAAAAATGGGGAAAAATTCTCTTTTATTATCGACGACGACGAAAACGGCAAAGAATACGTATCTTTTAGTCCTATAAAAATTGGCAAAACCAATACACCATGGTCTATTGGTTTTGTAGTTCCATTAGATGTGATAATGAAAGACTCGTTAAATAGCCTCAAAATTTCGTTAATCGTAACATTTATAGGCTTATTGATATTATCAATAGCAATAATATTAATATTAGAAATGCTTACACGCCCTATAAAAAAGACAACAGATATTTTGCAAGAGTTAGAAAAAGGTAATATTGACGAAGATTTGAGAATAGATATTCATACAAAAGATGAGATGGGTAAAATGGCTACATCGGTAGATAACCTAATTGTTTCATTAAATAATACCGCAAAATTTGCAAAAGAAATAGGAAAAGGAAATCTAAATGCAGAATATAAAATCCAAAGCAACAATGACGTGCTCGGAATGGCATTGATTGAAATGAAAAAAAACTTGCTTATTGCAAAAGAACAAGAAGAAAAACGAAAAGAAGAAAACGAAAAACTATCTTGGAGGCAAACAGGTATAACCGAGGTTAACGAAATTTTGAGGGTGGAAAACGAAGATATAAATAAAATGTCTTACCGATTGCTCAAATATTTAGTTTCCTATCTTAACGCAAATCAAGGAGGATTTTATACTGTTATTGACAATAAAATAAAATTAAGTGCAGCTTTTGCTTTTAATCGTAAAAAACAACTTGACGCAGTTATGGAATTTGGTGAAGGCTTAGTAGGACGTTGTGCAAAAGAACAAAAAACAATAAATATAACCAACTTACCCGAAGGATACTTATCAATAACATCAGGTCTTGGAGACGAAAGCCCTAAAAATTTAGTTCTAACTCCATTGATTTTTGAAGGCATAGTTTACGGTATTATAGAAATAGCATCTTTTAATGAATTTCAAAGTTTTCAGATTAGCTTTATAGAACAAGTCTCCGAGCGAATTGGCTCTTCTATTTCAAATCTTCAAAAAACTCTTAGAACTGCAGAGCTTTTAAAAGACTCGCAAGAACAATCTAAGCTGTTGGCGTCCAAAGAACAAGAGATAGAACGAAGAATGAATGCTCTTAATTTTGCTCAAAAAGAAGTAGAACTTAGCGAAATAGAAACCGCCGGACTAATAGACGCAATTTCCAAAGAAGCCTCGATAGTAGAATACGATATGAGAGGAAATATAATAAATATTGCAGGAGCAAAACTAACAGACGGAGGATTAAACAAAGAAGAAATTATTGGAGTAAATCAATCAGAATTTGCAATAGAAGCAAAAGAAAACCCCGAATGGTATGAGAAGTTTTGGAGCGACCTTAATAATGGTATAATAAGAAAAAGAATTTTTGAATTTAAAGCAGAAATAGAAGACATTATTTTTGAAGAAACCTATATACCTATTTTAGACAAAAAAGGAAAGCCTTACAAAGTTATAAATTTTGGTTTAGATATTACCGAAAATATAAGATTAAAAGAAGAAATAGAAAAATTGAAGAAGAATAAATAATTATATTTAATATAATTTATTTTAAAACCGAATTTAGTTACAAATTTTACTAAATTCGGTTTTTTCATTTATACTATTGTTTTTTGATAAAATCATGCGGATAATCGGGCAATCTATTCTGGAAGGTCAAAACAGACTCCTTCTTTATCACACCTTTATCTGTATTTATAGCATTTTGGATTGTCGGATTTTCAAGCCAGCTTTTGTGACCTCCCAAAATAGTTGGCAGATACACGATCAGGGCTGCTGATATAGACCTTGACGCACTTTCCCAAAGGTAGCTTGGCGTGTGGTCAACTGCATAATAGTCAATTTTATCTACATGTATAATTGGATTTTCAAATGTAGTAGGTTTGGCAAAATAAAATCCCATACCCTCGTCGCAACTAACATCAATAATTAATGTTCCGGGTTTTAGAGTCTCTTTTTCTTCTTCAATAATAAAATTAATAGGATTATCAGTGTCTTGATATGTGCCATTAATAATAATTTCGGATTTATTAATTAAATCAGAAAGTGGGTGTTCAGTGCCATCATGCTCTACAATCAACATTCTTGGTTCTCCTTCATTTCCTTCACGAATACGAACATAATCAACATCTAAAACCTCTTCTCTAACCTCATGATCTGGTCGTTGGATACATATTGTGATGTCTCTAAATCCGTGTGCTTTGAGTGCATAAATTGCTCCTCTGCTAACTGCACCAAAACTAAAAATAATAACCTTTCGTTGATTTCCATAATGTCCGTCAATCCCTCTTAATTGTAAAGCATGAATAACAGCACAATAGCCTGCCATTTCATTATTTTTATAAAAAGTATGTCTGCCCATTTGCCCTTTGGGAGTCCAAACAAACATATCTTCAAAGGCTATAAGTGTAAGTTTTTTATCTATTGCTTTTTGAGTAATATCTCCTTGCTGTGCACAATGTGGGTAGCCCCAAATAAATCCACCTTGTTTAATTTCCTCTAAATCAGCCAAAATTGGTTTGGCAATAATAACAGAGCCAAGCTCGGATAATAATTCGTGGCGAGACGCAACTCCTCCTGTTCGTTCTATGAAAAAACTGTCGTCTAAATCAAAAGGCTTTCCGTATCCTTTTTCAAAGATAAGTTGTTTCCTTACGCTTTCTGGCAAACGAGATAAATGGTCTGGGTGAATTGGGACACGTTTTTCATCTTGTTTTTTAGATGTGCCAATAACTCCTAATGTAGGCTTATTCATAAGTTTTGTTTTTTTTTGTATGTAACTAATTAATTTAATATAAGTCGTTTAGACTATCAATAATACAATTAGAAATTATTTGCTTGCTCGGTGAGAAAATGCGAATTAATAAAAGCAACAAAAAGGGAAATGACTGATTGAAATCAAAAATGGTGTAAAGTTGCTGTAAAATTAATCTTTTTTTTATATTATAGGGTATATATTTCAATAGTTCGTTAAATTTTTATTTAATGTTTTAATTTTAAACAAATTAACTACAATAATTTATTGAAATTTATTCTTATCATAAATAATTGATTTATTGTATTTTAATTAAAAACTAAAGACTAAAAATTTAACGAAGTGTTGTATTTATAATTACTTTTAATTTCTATTAAAAAAAATGATGCATTAAATACGCTAAAACAATTTTGCAATTTTTACAGAAGAATAAAATTAAAAAAATGAAACATGGAAGTATTTACTTGCGTAAAAGAAAATAAAAATTTCCTACTAAGAAATAAGATATGAAACACCCATTCGGGGTGATTGTTCTCACAATCATATAGCTAACGCAATATAAATCATTCGCACACAAGGAAATGATTAAAATAAATAAATATTAAACAGATGAAACTATACAAATTAATGAGCAAACCTCCATTTTTCTTAAGTGCATCTCATTGGATTAATAAAAAAGATAAACCTCTGAAGAGTGGAAAAAATGCAAGAAAGGCTGTATTGATACCCTTAGTTTTGATGCAATATGGTAGCATAAAAGAGAAGTTATCTTCTATAAAAAAAATAAAACCAGCACTTGCTACTTCAATTACAGAAATGCGGAAAAGTGCAAAAGAATTAATTTTAAATCCTCAAAAAGGAAATAGAAAGATTGATAATGAAACACTTAAAAAATTAGAAAATTACGCAAGAGAATTGGGTGTTTCGCAAATTGGCTATACAAAAGTAAATCCAGATTTTATTTTTGATGGTTTTGAAATTTTATACGATAGTGCAATGATAATCACAATGAACATGGATAAAGATGCTATAAAATCTTCACCATCTGATGCTTCTATTTATGAAATTTGGAGAACTTATTCAAGTTTGGGGATAATTGTGAACAAATTGGCCAGTTTTTTACGAGAACATGGCTATAACTGCCACCCGTCTCCGGCTGTTGGTGGTGATGTTTCAACGGTTCCAGTTGCACAAGATGCAGGAATTGGAGTTATTGGTAAAAACGGGTTGTTAATTACTCCCGAGTTTGGACCTTCGCAACGGCTTGCTGCTGTTTTTATTGATGTAGATAATCTTCCGTTGAAAACAATTGAGCAAAATGAGCACTTGTGGATTAAAGACTTTTGCGAAACCTGTAATAATTGCGTAAAACATTGCCCGGGTGGTGCTATTTTTATGGAAACTAAAATATTAGAAGATGGCTATCCAAAATACATAGAAAGAGAAAAATGTGCTCCTCACTTTTCTGCAAATTGCTGCACTTGCATAACTTCTTGTCCTTTTATTAATGGGAAGTATGATAAAATAAAAGAACGATTTTTATCTAAAAATAAAAAATAATTGGAAATGAAGAATTAAATAAATCGTATTACGAAATTTTTAATTCTTCATTTTAATATAATTTAATGACCAATTCCAAAATAAGTAAACCCGTGGTCTTCTACTTCTTTCACATCATAAATATTTCTTCCATCAAAAATAACCTTCTCTCTCATTAATCGTCCTATAACTTTGTAATTAAGCATTCTAAAATCATTCCATTCGGTGGCAAGCAATAAAGCATCAGAATCTATAAGAGCTTCGTTTTGGTCTTTTGAATATTCTATAACATCACCAATTCGTCTTTTAGATTCGTCCATTGCTACTGGGTCGTATGCTTTTACTTTTGCTCCTTGTTCCAAAAGTTTTTTAATAAGCACAAGTGCAGGAGCTTCACGCATATCGTCGGTGTTTGGTTTGAAAGATAATCCCCATAGAGTTATAGTTTTACCTTTAATATCACCATTGTAATACTTCATTAATTTATCAAAAAGAACAGATTTTTGTCTATCATTTACATCTTCTACCGATTTTAAAATTTCAAGACTATAACCGTTTTCGTCTGCTGTTTTAATAAGAGCTTTTACATCTTTTGGAAAACACGAACCGCCGTATCCTATTCCTGAATACAAAAATTTTGAACCAATACGAGTATCGCTACCAATTCCTTTTCTTACCATATTTACGTCAGCACCAACAATTTCGCAAAGATTAGCAATTTCGTTCATAAAGCTAATTCGTGTAGCAAGCATAGAATTTGCTGCATATTTTGTTAGCTCGGCAGAATGAATATCCATAAATAAAATTGGGTGATTATTTAGCAAAAATGGTTTATAAAGTCTTCTCATTATCTTTTCTGCTCTGTCAGATTCTATACCTACAACAATTCTGTCTGGTTTTAGAAAATCATCTATTGCATCACCTTCTTTCAAAAACTCTGGATTAGATGCTACATCAAAAGGAATATTTACGCCTCTTTTGTCAAGCTCTTCTTGAACAGCCGCTTTTACTTTTAGCGAAGTTTTAATTGGAACGGTGCTTTTGGTTACAACAACCATATAATCTTTCATATATTTTCCAATATCACGAGCCACAGAAAGCACATATTTTAGGTCGGCACTACCATCTTCGTCGGGTGGAGTTCCAACGGCAATAAATACTGCTTCTGCTCCATCAATACTTTCTTCAATGTTGGTAGTAAAAGATAAGCGTTCTTTGTTTACATTTCTCTCAATCATTTTTTCAAGACCGGGTTCGTAAATTGGAACAACTCCTTCTTTTAACATGTTAATTTTACTCTCATCTACATCAATGCAACTTACTGTTGCACCAGTTTCTGCGAAACAAGTTCCGCTCACAAGTCCTACGTAACCTGTTCCTACTATTGAAATTTTCATAGTTTATAGTGTTTTATTATTATAAATTTTTCCAAAAATAAGTTTTTTTTTAATAATACAAATAAATTTTAATGTTTAATTTAGATACAATAAAGAAAATGCTTATTTGTTTACAAAAAATATTTATTTATTTTTACAAAATAATTATAAACTTAATTTCTCAGTTTGGATATTAACAATTTTTTTAATCTAATCAAAAAATAATTAAAATAATGAATACTTTAATACTTGGTTCTGGCGGACGAGAACATGTTTTTGCTTGGAAAATTTCCCAATCGGAAAAATCTGAAAAACTTTACATAGCTCCCGGAAATGCTGGAACTAAATTACTTGGCGAAAATATTGACCTCAACATCAGCAATTTTGATGAAGTAGCAAATTTTATTTCTCAAAATAAAATAGATATGCTCGTAGTAGGACCAGAAGTTCCTTTGGTAGAAGGTGTTGTAGATTATTTTTTAGAAAATAAAAAATTTGAAAATCTTAAAATTATTGGACCTGATAAGAAGGGGGCAATGCTGGAAGGAAGCAAAGAATTTGCAAAAGAATTTATGACAAAAAATAATATTCCTACGGCAAAATTTATTTCGGTTACAAAAAATAATTTTGATGAAGGAATAAAATTCATACAAAACACAAAATCTCCCTATGTGCTTAAAGCCGATGGACTTGCAGCAGGCAAAGGGGTTTTAATTATTGATAACGAGCAAGAAGCAATAGACGAACTAAACTTGATGATTAATGGAAAATTTGGAAACGCAAGTCAAAAAGTTGTGATAGAAGAATTTTTAAGCGGAATAGAATTGTCGGTCTTTGTGGTTAGCGACGGCAAAAATTACAAAATCCTGCCAACTGCCAAAGATTACAAACGAATTGGCGAAAACGATACAGGCTTAAACACAGGAGGCATGGGAGCAGTCTCGCCAGTTTGGTTTGCCGATAAGGCTTTTATGTCCAAAGTTGAAGACCGAATTATTCGCCCAACAATGAGTGGTTTTCAAAAAGAAGGAATTGTTTACAAAGGCTTTATTTTTATTGGCTTAATGAATGTAAACGACGAACCTTACGTAATAGAATACAATGTGAGAATGGGCGACCCTGAAACAGAGGCAGTTATTCCACTAATAAAATCGGACTTGTTAGACCTTTTTTGCGGAGTTGCAGATGGCAATATCAACGAACGAAAAATTGAAATTTCAGACCAATTTTGCACAACAGTTATGCTTGTGTCGGCAGGTTATCCCGAAAATTATGAGAAGAATAAAATAATATCTGGCTTAGAAGAGACCAAAGATTGCATCGTATTTCATGCCGGAACAAAAAACGATGGCAAAAATATTCTCACAAATGGAGGGCGAGTAATTTCTATAACTGCGTTTGGGCAAAATATTGAAGAAGCATTAGATAAGTGCTATAAAAATGCACAAATAATTGATTTTGAAGGCAAAACTTATCGTAAAGATATTGGAAAAGACCTTTTGAAATAGATTATAAAAAAAGTAACCACAAGTTTCACAAAAATGCGGAGCAGTTTTACCAAACACATGGAATTTTGGCAAACATTAAATTAAAAGTAGTGCGTAAATAACTGTTTATGAGCTAAAACAATTCAATAATTTTTATAAAAAAATGATTAGAAAATTTTTTACAGGCTTACCTGCCGGAATGAAATTAATTTTATCAATAATAATAATAATTTTATTTTTCCTGTCCGTTTTTGTTGTAGGCTTATTGGCTGCAATGCCTATTTTTGGTATAGCTCCCACCGAGCTTGCTTATGCTATGGGAGTAGATGGAAATATTAATTTGCTTAAATATTTGCAAATATTGCAAGGATTTTCATTGTTTATAATTCCTTCATTTATTGTGGCTTATGTGTTTTCAAATAATACTTTTAAATTTCTTTATTTAGATGTTCCACCAAAACTTTTCTACTCAATACTTGCTGTGGCTTTAATGATATTAGCTTTGCCTTTGATAAATTTTTTGGCACAAATAAATTCTAAAATGAATCTACCAGAATTTATGAGCGGCGTAGAACAATGGATGCGAGCCTCGGAAACCAACGCCGAAATTTTGACTAAAAAACTTCTTACAGTAAATACTTTTGGAGGCTTGATGTTAAATATTTTTATGATAGCAGTTTTGCCAGCAATTGGCGAGGAATTGCTTTTTAGAGGAATTGTTCAAAAATATTTGACACAAATTTTTAAAAATGCCCATGTTGGAATAATTCTCGCAGCCATATTTTTCAGTGCCTTCCACATGCAATTTTACGGATTTATTCCACGATTGGTTCTCGGAATGATGCTTGGTTATTTGCTTTTTTGGACAAAATCTTTGTGGGTGCCAATTATAGCACATTTTGCCAACAATGCTTTTGCTGTTGTAACATACTATTACATAAGCAAAGGAGAAATAAGCGAAGATGTAGAAAAAATTGGTTCTGAGGGTCAGTCTATAATATTTGCTTTTGTTAGTTTTTTGCTGGTAGGGGCAATTATTTATGCTTTTTATAAAAATAAATTAGAATAAAGTTATAAAAAAAGCTGAATTTTTGATTAAAAATTCAGCTTTTTAAAAAGTGTTTACCACTTATCTTTTTTAAATTTATTTCCATCAATTATAAGAAACTCACCATCGGCTTGAATAATGTAAGTTTGAGTAAATTCGTCTGTTACGGCAGTAAGTTCGTCTCCGTCTAATGTCCAAGTTCCTTCCCACATTGTAGCTTCTCCGTCTTCTCCTTGAATATGAACTCTACCATCTTCCATAAAAGTAAAGAAATATACAAAATCTACGGCAGTCCAACCTTGTTCTGCTCCTGTAATAAAGCTGTATAAATCAACACCTTCGTGAGTTCCGTTTTCTATCTCTTCTTCAATATCTGCATCTGGGTTTTCAGTGTCATTATTTAATTCGGTGTTTGTGTTTTCGTCTGTATCGTTTGTTTCAGAAGTGCTACCACCACAAGAAGCCATAAAAAATACAAAAATAAATAAGACTAATAAATTTGAAATTCGTTTCATTTTTTTAATTTTTAAGTTAGTATGAAAAATTATTTTTCTATCAGAACAATTTCGTTAGTTATTTCCATCGTTTGTTTGTATGAAAAGCTTACGCCACAGTATCTTTCTTCTGATAAGTTTACTGCTTTTTCTATTTTTTTTCTGTTTTTTTCTAAGTCTTTACCAGTAAATTCGTAAATAACGTGCATTTTGTTATAGTGTTTTGGGTGTTCTTCTGTTACGTCTGCATCTACGTGGGTTTGGAAGCTGTCAAATTCCACTCTCATTTTTCGCAAAATAGAAACTACGTCCATTGCCGTGCAACCTGCAAGAGCGGCTTGCATCAATGATTTTGGTCTTGGCCCTCTATTTTCTCCGCCAACTGGCTCGTCTGCGTCAATCATAAATTTATGATTATTTACTTCAAGTTCAAAAGCCATTTTATCTATAAATTTACTTGTTACTCTTTGTGCTTTCATTTTTTCAAAATTAAAATTATTAATATTTTTATTTCCACAAAAGTATTACTTTTGCAAATATAAACAAAATAATTTAATTAGGAAGCAAGAATAAATAGTTAGAAAGGAGGAATTATTTATTATTATTCATTTCTAATTAGCTATTAAACACTAAAAAAATATGGATATTTTAAAATTTGGAGGAGCATCTGTTAAAAATGCAAGTGCAGTAAAAAACTTGCTTGATGTTATAAAAAAATATAAAAATGAAGATATTGTTATTGTTATTTCTGCAATGGGTAAAATGACAAATGCTTTTGAGAAATTAATGGAAAGTGTGTTTCATGAAAAAGAAAAGTCGGAAATTTTACAAAATTATAATGAAATAAAAAAATATCATCTTAATATATTAGAAGAACTTTTTGAAAATAAAGAAAATTCAGTTTTTGAAAAAATAAATTTAATATTTGAGAAAATTAGAGCAATAATTGAAAATGAAAAACCTCAAAAGTATAATTTTTTATATGCAAAATTAATCTCTTTTGGAGAAATCCTTTCTACAACAATAGTAAGCTGTTATTTGAACTGTCAAAATGTTAATAACGAATGGATTGACATAAGAAAATATTTGAAAACAGATAGCACTTTTAGAGAAGCAAAAGTAGAGTGGGAGAGTAGTAGCAAAAATATTATAGAAGAATTTAATTTTAAAAACACAAATATTTACATAACTCAAGGCTTTATAGCTTCTGATAAAGAGAATAATACAACAACTCTTGGTAGAGAGGGGTCAGATTTTACGGGAGCAATTTTGTCTTATATTTTAGATGCACAAAAATTTGTTTGCTACAAAGATGTAGCAGGTATTTTTAATGCAGACCCAAGCGTTTTTAAAAATACAGAACTACTCTCAAAAATTTCGTATCAAGAGGCGATTGAACTAACTTATTTTGGTGCAAAAGTTATTCATCAGAAAACTATTAAGCCATTGCAAAACAAAAATATACCGCTTTTTGTTAAATCTTTTATTGAACCCGAAAAAGCTGGAACTAAAATCTATGATTTTAATCTACAAATTGAGCCCAAGATACCTGTTTTTATAATAAAAGAAAACCAAATATTAATTTCTATTTCGCCAAAAGATTTCTCATTTGTGGCAGAAGAGTCTATAAGTCTTATATATAATTATATTGTTAGCCATGGTATTAAAGTAAATTTGATGCAAAATTCTGCTTTAAATTTTTCTATATCAGTAAATAACAATCCAATAAAAGTAGAACGTTTTATTACACAGCTTAAAGAAAAATTTAAAGTAAAATATAATAATAATCTGAAATTGATAACAATAAGACACTACAATGAGCAATCTATAAAACAAATGACAGACGGAAAAAAAATATTTGTAGAACAAAAAAGCAGAAACACTGTTAGGATTATTTGTTAAATAATTTTAATTTTTTGTTTAATATTTATCAATAAATTATTTTTGCTAAATTAAGTGAATCTTCAATTACTTATAAGAAAATAATATTTTAATATAATTTAAAAAACAATGAAAAACTTATTTTTAAAAATAAGAGTAACAATTCTTATTCTATTTTTTTCCGTAAATCTGTATTCTCAAAATAGAATACATGGAAAGGTGCTTGATGCAAAAAACAAAAAGCCTTTGTTGGAGGCTAATATATATTTTCCCGACTTGCACAAAGGAACAACCACCGATGGCAATGGTAAATTTGAATTTAAAGATATTTCTTCTGGTAAGTTTTCTATGTTTGTAAGTTTTATTGGTTACAAGAATCAAATAGTTAAATTACATACAGATACAGCAAAAAACGAAATTATTGTTTTCTTAGAAGAAGAAACATTTCAGTCGGAAGAAATAGTTGTTTCGGGGAGTCGGTTTTCGTTGCAGCACGAAAATGCTATTGAGGTAAACAGCTTAAAACTATCGGTGCTAAACCAAAACAATGCAAACCTGTTTGAGCAAATTGCAGAAGTTCCGGGAGTAGATATAATTTCTAAAGGAGGAGGAATTGCCAAGCCAGTTATAAGAGGTTTGTCTAACACAAATATTTTATTTATAGACAACGGTATAAAAATGGAGAATTTCCAATTTTCCGAAAACCACCCGTTCGTGGTAGATGAGTTTGGCGTTGAACGGATTGAAGTTATAAAAGGACCAGCTTCTTTGCTGTATGGCTCCGATGCTGTGGGAGGTGTGCTTTTTGCCGTTAGAGAAAAACCTCCTCACGAAAATAAAATTAAAGGAGACTATTCGCTACAATATTACGATAATTCTAACGGTTGGCATTCAAGTGCAGGAGTTCAAGGCTCTCATAATAAAGTTCATGCAGGAATAAGAGCGAGTATAAAATCGCATCAAGATTATATTGATGGAGACAACCAACAAGTGTCAAACACTCGCTTTAATCAAAAATCTGTGAAAACTGTTTTTGGATATTTGCACAAAAAAGGAAATGTTGATATTTACTACGACTATACCGATATGCAGCTCGGTTTGTGCCTTCCTGCTTCTATAAACAGCGTAACGGAAAACGGTAGAGAAAATCAAATTTGGTATCAAAACTTATCAAATCATGTGGTGTCTGTTAAGAATAGGCTTTTTTTTAATAAATTAAAATTTGATATAAATGCCGCCTTCCAGTCTAATAATAGAACTTTGCAAACATCGGAGCAAATGCCTAAATTTGAGATGGTTGATATGTTGCTCAATACTCTAAGTGCCGAAATAAAATCTACCTATTTGTTAAAAAACAGCGAAATAATATTTGGCACACAAAATATGTATCAGACAAATACAAATGCAGACGCTCCAAACCATGTTATTCCTGATGCACAGGTGTTTGATGTTTCAGTATTTTCGTTATTTACTTCCAATTTTAGTAAAAAGTTTCATTTTCAGGCAGGAGTTCGCTACGATTATAGGAATATAAAATCGGAAATAGAAACCACAAACGAAAAAGTAGATAAATCGTTTAACAACGCCAGTTTTTCTACAGGGTTTACCTATCAGTTTAACAAAAAATTACTTCTTAGAACCAATATTGCATCTGCCCACCGCTCGCCAAATATTGCAGAACTAACACAAGACGGAATGCACGGTGCATACTACGAAATAGGCGACCCGAATCTGAAAAGCCAACAGAATTTTGAGCCAGATGTAAGTTTACATTATCATGCCGACAAATTTATTTTTGAAGTGTCGGGATTTTATAATAAAATAAATAACTATATTTTTTTACAAGAAGTTCCAAAGGATACAACCTTTCAGCCTGCAACTCCGAAGCCTCGCACTTTTAAGTATGCACAAACAAACGCAAACATTTACGGGCTGGAAACTGGAATAAAAATAATGCCTTTAAGCTTTGTTAAACTTTATTCTAACTATGCTTATATATCTGCAAAACAAGAAAATGGAGATTATTTGCCATTTATTCCTCAGAACAAAATAAATTCTAATATTGAGTTTTTTACAGATAAGTTATTATATTTAGAAAATCCTTTTTTATCAATAAAAACAACTTATGCCTTTGAGCAAACAAAGCCAGCAATGTTTGAAACCAACACCCCACAATATTTTATAACCAACATATCCATAGGGGCAGAAAAAAAGATAAGCAAAAACAAGCTATCTTTTTCTGCAGGAGTAAACAACCTTTTTAACACAACATATATAGACCATCTTTCTACCTTAAAAGGCTTAGGATATTATCAAACAGGACGAAATATATATGCAAATGTTAAAATAAGTTTTTAAGAAAACATACGATACAAACTATAAAAAAGCGAATAATTTATTACAAATTGTTCGCTTTTTTTAGCAGAAGTGTTAATTACCTAATAAATTAGGAATTGTTTTTTCAATCTTCCACTACAAAAAATTATTTTTTTATCCTTCTTATTTTTATATTAAGATAAGCAACTAATACTGTTACTATTGGGCTAAGATAATTAAAAAAAGCATAAGGCAAATAATCTATGGTTGCAACACCAAGAACTCTGGACTGGGTTGCACCTCCCGTATTCCAAGGCACAAGCACCGAAGTAACAGTTCCGGAATCTTCCAAAGTTCTACTAAGAACTTCGGGTTTTAAATTTTTATCTTTATAAGTTTTTGCATACATTTTTCCCGGCACTACAATAGAAATATATTGGTCAGATGCCGTGATGTTAAAGAAGATACAAGTTGTAGCCGTTGCTCCTACAAGAGAACCGGTAGAATTTGCATATTTTATTATAGTTTGAGTAATTCGTTTGAGCAAACCGCTTGATTCCATAACTCCTCCAAAAACCATTGCCGAGATTATTAGCCAAACGGTAAGCAACATGCCTGCCATTCCTCCCGATTTAAAGAGTTTGCTAATAGCTTCATTTCCAGTATCAATAACCGTGTCTCCATACATAGATTGTAGAACAGTCATATAGGATTGTTTGGCATAATTTCCTTCTATACCCGATAACTCTTGAATAAGATGTGGTTGGAAAATAACTGCTGCAATGCCTCCAAGCAAGCTACCTATCATCAAAGATGGAATTGGTGGAACTTTTTTTATTATAATAATAATTAAAATTACTGGAACAACAAAAATAATAGGATTTAGACTAAAAGTGTTTTTTATTGCAAGCTGCACATCAGTAACATCGGTTGTTACTGTTTCAAAATTATAGGTAAACCCAATTATCAGAAAAATAATTAGAGTAATAATCATTGTAGGACCAGTAGTATAGGTCATGTATCTTATGTGGGTGAATAAGTCGGTGCCAGCCATTGCGGGAGCAAGATTGGTTGTGTCTGATAGTGGAGACATTTTATCGCCAAAGTAGGCTCCCGAAATTATTGCACCTGCTACAATAGCACTGTTTATGCCCATTGCTTCACC
>Ga0193956_1000043_pt1 | contig 52166 bp, 32 predicted proteins | sample BB_7_MG_FD_140358 | JGI IMG/M metagenome (GOLD analysis project Ga0193956, IMG submission 140358) | Microbial mat bacterial communities from the Broadkill River, Lewes, Delaware, United States - BB_7_MG | ecosystem: Environmental > Aquatic > Freshwater > River > Microbial mats | place: USA...
ATTTGAAATATTACAATTAGAAATTGTAACATTATCTGTATCATCAACCACAATGTTTCCATTCCAATAATCACTTGCACCTCCGTAAGAAATATTACAGTAGTCCAAAATTGTTCCAGGATTAGTTCCTTCATCAAAATAAATATAATCCCATTGCCCTGCTTGTGGCGAACTATTACTTGTTGTAAAAATAATTGGCTCTTCTGCTGTTCCTTCTGCATATAGAGTTCCGTTGTAGTTATCTGCAACTTCCAGCCCTGCATCTGGTTTAAAGTGAAACTCTGCTCCTGGAGCAATTCTTAAAATAGCTCCCGACGCATATTCACTCTGGATTTCAATTAGACCTTCAATTATGTAAGCACAATTTTGTTTTGCCCAAATATGTTCTGTTGTAAGAGTGTAATCCCCTTCATCTTTATTAATTAATATTCCGTATAAGTCTGTTGTAAAAGTGTTGTCCGTTCCTATTGTGTGAACTGCATTAGCAGGAATGTATAGGGGGTATGTTGCACAATTTTCAATAGTATTATTGTCAAAACCATTAAATTCGGAACTACCAGTAAGTTTAAGTCCTTGATTTGCAGAATTTCTAAAAATACAATTATAAAAACTTGCATTACTATTATCTAAGCCTACCATATAATTAAAGTAATTATTACCTCCTCCATATTCAAACACACAGTATTCAAAATTAGTTGTGTTTTTAGTATATTCATCTAAATAAATATAGTCCCAATCTCCTGCTTCTGGGCTTGCATTAGCTGATGTGAAAGTAATTGGCTCACTTTCAGTTCCATTTGCAATTAAAGAACCTGAATAGGAGTCTCCAACTTCAATATTGTTTTCATTAATAATCGCAACTGTTACTCCAGGAGCAAGGTTTAATGTTGCTCCTTGTGCATTATCACTTTCTATATCAATACTATTTAAAAGGGTGTAGGGAACATCTAATTTTCTCCAAGTTTCGTTTACCTGCGAGAAAGTGTATCCGAGCACAAGCACTCCATAGCCTGTTGAGGAGATAGTATTTCCTTCTCCTATTGAGTGGGCAAGATTAATATCAATTTGAATAGGATAACTTCCGCAGTTACTAATTGTATTATTTGAAAAAGAAACAAATTCTTCTTCTCCTTCAATTTTAATTGCAGAGCCTTCTATGTTTTCAAAATTGCAATTATCTATTTTCAATTGACAATCATCAATTCCAAGAGCATAGTCGTAATAGCTATCACCACCACCATATTCAAATTTGCAGTATTCTAAAACTGTGTTAGAGGTAATACCATCATAAAACTCAATGTATTTCCAATCTCCCGCTTCGGGAGTTTCATTTGCACTTGTAAAAGTAATAGGATTATCTGCTGTTCCTTGTGCAATAAATGTAGTATTTGCTACATCTCCAATTTCCAAACTTGCATCTTGTTCAAATTTTATTACAGTTCCTGCTTCAATAGTTATTGTGCCTCCTTGCAAATATAAGCTACCTCTAATTATATGGTTATCTTCCGAAGCCCATGTTTCTATATCTGTAACAGTTCCTTCGTGAACAATGTCTGCACCTGTTCCGCCTGTGGAAATTGTAATTGTTTCTTCTACTGTTGAAGAAAGGTTTGTTTCATTGTCGGTTACAACAAATGTTACTTTAATTTTTTGTCCGTCTGTTACGTCGTTTGGAATTGTGTAAGTAAAATCGGTTACAGATTCTCCTGCGGCATAAGATTCTGTAAGAGACTGGTCGTCATGGTTATTTGTAACTTCCAGACCAACTTCTCCTGTTGAATTAATTTCAATGTCAAAAACTATTTCGTCTCCAAACCAGCCAGTTGTTTCACCTGCGGGGGTTACGGTGATTGTTGGCTCTTTGTCTTTTTGACACGAATTTAATGTTATTGCAAAAATTGCAATCAAACTAAAAATGAAAATTGATTTTTTCATGGTTTAATAAAATTTAAGTTAATAAAAATAAGTTAATAATTTGGTTTAAAAATGGTGATGTTTTTTATGTAAACAAAACCAACTAAAAATGTAAATATTGCCACAAAAGTAAAAACTTTTTTAAAAAAAATATTCACCCCTTCGGGTGATTTTTTTGTTAATATCTATATAATTAAGGCTTTTTGGGTGGCTTCTATCCTATTTCGGACATCTAATTTTAAATAAATATTTTTTATATGAGTTTTTACTGTATTTATGGAAACAAAAATTTTATCCGCAATTTCTTGATTTTTGTAGCCCTGCGAAATTAGAATTAGCACCTCCCCCTCTCTTTCGGATAAGCCAAGTTTTTTTATTTTTTCTGTCCAATTTTCTTTTTCCTGTTCTTTTTCCTGTTCTTGCTCTTGTTCTTTTTCATTATTTTTTTGAGTTTTAAATTCTTCTATTTGGTGTAAATACAACGCAATATCATTTTTCATACGAGTTATAACCAAGTGATTATTTTTTTGCTTTAAGCGATATAAAATATACAAGGCGATAAAAAGAATAACAAAAATTGATAGAACAAACCATAACCTCCACAACTTGGCATTTTGAATATCGTTTTCTAATTTTAAAATTTTTATTTTCTGTTCTTTTTCTTTTACCTGATATTGAATAGATAAATTATTGATTTGTTTTTTTTGTTCAAGTCCGCTTATTTCTTTTTGCAATTTATAATGTTCTTTAAGTATTTTGTTTGCATTTTTAAAATCATTCATTTTTTCGTAAATTTCTGATAAGATTTTTAAACTTTCTAACTCTACTTCTTTATTAGATTTTTGCCGAGCTAATTCTACAGATTCAATAATTTTATCTTTTGCCAGAGCAAATTGTCCTTCGTGCAATAATAAGATTGCTTGATTTTTATATAATTCTACTATTTTTATATCATTTTTCATACAAAAATCGTTTGCTTGGTTAAATAAAAAATCTGCCTTCTCTTGATTATTTTTCAGTAAATATATGTATCCTAAATTATTAAGAACTATTGGCAAATTTTTATTTGTAGAATCTTTTTTCCAAATTTCACAAGATTTTTGATAATAAAACAAAGCAGAATCTAACTCATTTTCAAACTCTTCGTATATCGTTGCAATATTATTGTATCTTATTGCACTAATATCGTCTCTTCCAAGTTTTTCGGAAATTTTTAAAGATTTTTTATAATAAGCAAGTGCCTTATTTTTTTCTCCAATTTGCTGATACACAATACCTATATTATTGTAAACTTTGGAGGACTTTAATTCTTCTTTTTCTTTTTCAAAAATTTTTAATGCTTCAAAATATAATTCTATTGCTTGGGGATATTCGCCAGTAAGTTCTTTGCAAACACCCACATTCATAAGCTGTTCTGCATATTCTATTTGCAAACTATCTACAAAATATGAATTTGCAGCTTTTTGAAAATAATATCCAGCCAAAAAAGAATTTCCTTGATAAAAATGTGTATGTGCAATTCGTATTTTAAGATAAGTATTTGAAGGATAATCTAATATAATTTCATCAGACACTCTAATTAAACTGTCGTTATTATTAGAGTAATTTGATGTTAAATCGTTCAATAATTTCTCTATTTTTAAGCTATCGCCTTTTGAGAGTTCAATATTGTTCTTATATTTATTATTTTCAGAAGAACACGCAAATAGCAAAATTATAATTATATAAATAAAAAATTTCAGAAACGAGATTTTTAATGTTTTATGTTTTTCCATCTAAAAGTTTATTTTTTAGTATTTTATATAACTTTTCTAATTTTTACAATATTTTTGTAAATAAAAAATTAATTTTACAAGAGTATTAAAAAAAATACTCATTTTCAAAAAAAACACTTTTAAATATTATTATTGCAAATAAAAATAATTATCCAAGAAAACTTCTGCAAATATGCTGAAAGCTAAAAAAAATTCTAATAAAAAAGCATTAACTATCTATATTTATAATGCAACTTTTTAACATATATATAAGTCTTATTCAGAAAGGTAATATTTTTTTTTAAGATATAAACGTTATTTTTTATATAAATAATTATATTTACATTTCTTTTTTTTATTAAATATCTAACAAACAACATATTCCAATGAAAATAATAAAATCCTTAATACTTTTTATCCTTCTTATAAGTTCTTTTTATGGATATTCTCAAATAACACTTCCATACACCGAGAGTTTTGAAAGTGGTTTTGGAGACTGGACACAAATAACCTCCGATGATTTTGACTGGACTTGGACCAACACTGCAACACCACCATTAGGCACAGGACCAGATGCAGCTTTTGATGGTTCTGGCTACATATGTATTGATGCAACAGACCACTACGATCCTTCAAAATATGCAAGCATTCAAGCAACTTTTGATTTTTCAGATAATTTTATGCCCATACTTTCGTTCAACTATCACATGTTTGGAGACGAACAAATGGGTAATTTATATATTTATATAAATGATGGGAGTGGCTGGATAGAACTATGGAATCAGTTTAATAATCAAGGTAATGCGTGGTATAATCATAAAATATGTTTGGGAGAATATGCAGATAAAAATAATGTTTCTATAAAAATAAAAGCCCAAACAATAGACGGAGATTCAAGTGATATTGCAATAGATAAGATAGAAATTAGAGATTTTAAAATAGAATCCATTTCTCATACAGATGTAACCTGTGGAGGATATTCTGATGGAGACATAAGCATTTCTGTTTCAGGAGGCTTTCTTCCTTATGATTATTCAATAGACGATGGCACCTACTATACAGAAGATTATTCTACAAGCCATTTTTTTTCAGGGCTTCCTGGTTCGCATTATTCAGTAAAAATAAGAGACGAAGCTAATTGTGTGCTTATGGGAGGAGTTGTTGAAATTGACGAGCCAGAAGCTCCCTCGGTAAATATTAGCAAAGCAAATGTGCAGCCTTGTGCATACGACATGAACGGACAAATTTTGATAGTTGCATCTGGTGCAAATCCATTATATCAATATTCTATTTCTGGCATGGGAGGTGCATTTCAATCGTCAAATAGTTTTACAGGCTTAGATGTTGGAACTTATGATATTGCCGTAAAAACAGACAACGGTTGCATAGTAGATGGAGGCTCTACCAATATTATTGCACCAAAAGCAATTTCCATTAATAGTGTTGATATTGTAGATATTGCAACATGCAACGGCGACAACAATGGAAGCATAAACGTAAATGCAACAGGAGGAAATGTTCAACTTAGCTATTCCATCAATAACGGAACTCTATTTCAAACCCCAAGCTATTTTGGTGGCTTAACATCTGGCACTTATGATATTATTATAGAAGATAGTGAACATTGTAGAGATACAGCAAAAAATATTTTTGTAGATGAACCATCTATTGTTCACCTTGATATGGCTCATGTTTCACACATTGCTGGTTGCTTTGAAGATAACGATGGAACAATAACCTTAGAAGGCTCAGGCGGAACTGGAACTATTTATTATTCCATAGATGGTGGATATGTTTACCAAGAAAATAATATATTTGAAAATCTTTCAGCAGGAGACTACGAAGTTTTTTGTAGAGATGAAAATAATTGCACCTCAAGTAGCAACGAACTTACAATTAACCAACCAGACGAACTTATTTTAGACGATGCTATTACCACAGACATTCAATCTTGTTTTGGTGCATCCGACGGACAAATAGAAATAACAGCACATGGAGGAACAGGAACTATCTATTATTCAATAGATAACGGTGTAAATTTTGAGAGCACAAATATCTTCACAGGGCTTGCACAAGGCTCATATTTTCCAGTAATAAAAGACGATAACAACTGTCAAGTAGTTGGTGATGAGGTGATTATTAACCAACCTACACAATTACAAATCAACGCAGTTACGCCATTTAATGTAAACAGCTGTTTTGGAGATGAAACAGGAAGCATTTATATTTCAGCTTATTATGGAACTCCTCCCCTACAATACTCCGTTGATGGAGGAACAAACTATCAAGATGCAAGTGCTTTTGTTGGAGTCTTAGGTGCAGGCGACTACAACATTAGAGTAAAAGATGCAAACGAATGCTATGTTGATTATTCGCAAACAATAACACTAACCGACCCCGACGAAATTATTATTTCTGATGAAATAACATCAAACACGTCTTGCTACAATGCAAATGACGGCTCAATATACATAAATGCAGATGGTGGAACAGGCTCATTACTATATTCAATTAACAATGGAATTTCATTTCCTTATGCAATAAATACAATAACCTATCAACCTGCTGGCACTTACACAATAACAATAAAAGACGACAACGATTGTGAAGTTACTGGTTCTACTTTAATAATAGAACAACCAGAGGAACTAATTTTTAGTTCAATAGATGTGATTGATATTGCAGATTGCTACGGAGACGAAACAGGCTCTATAACTCTTAATGTAGAAGGAGGAACAGGAACATATATATATTCAGTAGATTATGGAACATCTACACAAGAGGAAAATATATTTTCAAATTTACCAGCAGGCACAAATTATTACCCTTATGTAGAAGACGAAAATGGTTGCTATATCCAAAGCACCCCTGTAACAATAGTTCAACCCTCACAATTATTTTTTCAAAATGCAACACATACAGACATTCACGACTGCCACGGAGTAGAAAGTGGAACAATAACAATCAGTGCTACAGGAGGCACAACTCCCCTATCCTACTCTATTGACAGCGGTGATAATTATTTTGAAAATGATGGAATTTTTACAAACTTAGGTGCAGGAACTTATAATATTTCAATTACCGATGCCAATAACTGCACAATATCGGGAGGTATAGAAACAATATTCCAACCAGATACTTTGGTTATTGATAGTATAATCTCAAAACCAGTTATTTGCAATGGGCAATCAAACGGAGAAATTCATATCTACGCAAAAGGAGGACAACCTCAACTAAGATATTCACTCAACGGAGGAACATCTTATAATCTAAGCTCACAATTCTATGCCTTACAGTCCAACACCTACAATGTGGTTATTAAAGATGGATACGACTGCACTGCCGAAGCTGTAATAATACTAAACGAACCAACAGTGTTCTTTTTAGTCCCAGATGGAACTACTGGAACCGATATAACAACCTGCAATGGAGACAATAACGGAACAATAACAACAGAAGCATCAGGAGGAGTAGAACCATACTCTTATTCCTACACGTGGCTAAACCATTTTACCTCCGACACACAAGAAAGTGGATTTTTTGAAAATCTATTTGCAGGAAGCTATTATATTACAGCAATAGATGCAAATGGTTGCTTAAAAACATCTGAACTAATAAATATTGAACAACCAACAATAGTTCAAATTTCAGATTACGATTTTACAGATATAAGCTGTAACGGCTTATTCGACGGCACAATTACAATTAATGGAACAGGAGGAACAGGCGAAAATTATCAATATACTATAAATAGCGGAGATGACTGGACTGATAATAATAATTTTACGAACCTTTCCGAAGGAAATTATGTTATTGGGGTAAGAGATGAAAATGAATGCGAAGTAGTTAATTTTGTTACAGTTCCAATTCATAATCCCAACCAAATAGAAATTCAAAATATATACACAACAAACATAAGCTGCCATAACTACGCAAATGGAGAACTAACAATAATTGCAACTGGCGGAACAGACAGCCACCAATTTTCGGTAAACGGAATTGATTTTCAAGAATCAAATAGTTTTGAAAACTTGCCCGAAGGAACATATTACCCAACAGTTCAAGATATTAATGGTTGCACTGCACAATGGGACGAAGTAATTTTTGAACAACCAACTTACGAATCTGGTTTCTCCGTTTCACAAAATATTGGTTGCGACCCACTTGAAGTTAATTTCTATAAAAACAATCCAGACATTACCTACCTTTGGATTTATACAGAAAACGACACAAGCTATGTCCAAAATCCTGCAACTTTTACCTACACTAACAACTCAAGCCAAATTCAAGAATATGAAGTAGAAGTAATATCTTTTTATCAAACTTGTAGAGACACTTCTTATCAAACAATAACAGTGCTACCATCACCAAACCTATATTTTGTTGTGGACGAACACGAGCTATATTATCCAGACACAACTACGCACATAACTAATTTTACAACAGACTACGACCAAATTAGCTGGGATTTTGGCGACGGACAAACTTCTACAATTAGTGATATTACCGAACATTCTTACAGTTCTTGTGGAGAATATCCACTAACACTATCGGCATTAAACAGCTATAATTGCCCAGCAAGTTATATTGATACCATAAAAGTTATCCCATTACAACCAGATGCTTCGTTTTTCACAAACAACTTAGAAGGTTGTATGCCATTGACTTGCAATTTCAATAATCTATCAAGTTACTCTAATAAATACACATGGTATTTTGGCGAAGGAACTTTTAGCGACGAAGAAAATCCATCATTTATTTTTACCGAAGCAGGCGACTATAATGTAACCTTAAGCACCGAAGGAGATTGTGGCACAACTTCTTCATTCCAAAAAACAATAACAGTTTTCCCATCTCCAGTAGCAGAATTTACTATTGTAAACGATACTGTTACAGTAGGGCAAACAGTAGGATTTTTTGACATGTCTAATGAAACTTTTTTTAACTGGAATTTTGGTGATAGCACCTATTCTACAGAGCAATTTCCTCAAAAACAATATGATAAACCAGGAAGCTATGATGTAACTTTAATAGCAGGCTCCGAAAATCGTTGCACTGATAGTATAACGATAAAAAATGCTGTTTTGGTTATAGATAATCTAATTTTTGATTTTCCAGCATACTTTTCTCCAAACGGAGACAACATTAACGAGTTTCTTGAACCTTCAACCAATTTAGTAAAAGAGGCTAAGCTAACTATTTTTAACAGACTTGGTCATATTGTATTCCAAACCGACGACCCGCTAAATGTATTCTGGGACGGAAACGACAGAAACGGAAACGCTTGTCCAATGGAAGTTTATGTCTGGATTGCAGAGGGTAAGTATGTAGGAGACAGCAGATTACAAGAAAAAGGAAACGTAACGTTAATACGGTAGGTTCGTTTTTTTAATATTAATTTTGAGTCTTTAATTATTAATTATTTTCAATAAAAAAGTAATAACAAAATTAAAGACTCAAAAATTATTTTTCGCTTGGAGGATATTCTTCTTCAAATTTTTCTATCATCTTCCTGCGTTCTTTTTGTTTTTTAATATCATAAAAAATTTTAGATACAGCTCCTGCCACCGTAACTATCACAATTATTACTAAAAATTCAATCATGTTTTTATATTTTTTTTATAATCTAACACCAATTACCACAATATCATCTATTTGTTCAAATTGCTCTTTTTTGTGTCGTAAATCTGGGTAAGATTGCCACTTTATTATTGTTTGGTTTAATATTTCTTTTTGCTCGTCCATTTTTTTGTCTGCAATGCTAACAAGTAATTTGCGGAATCGTTTTGACATAAATTTTTTACCTTTTTTGCCTCCAAATTGGTCTGGATATCCGTCGGAGAACATGTATATTAAATCTCCTTTTTCAAATTTTATTTCGCTGTAAGTGAACGGCTCCATTTTATCATAAATTGCAATAGGCATTTTATCTGCCTTATAAACAGTTGCTTCGCCATTTCTTATATGATACAATGGATTATTCCCTCCCGAAAAATATACTGTATTATTATCATAATCTATTACAGAAAGGGCAATGTCCATTCCATCTTTTGCATTAAACTTATCTACTGACTGATGAAGTGCTTTTATTACGTTGTCTCTCAGCTTGTCAAGTATTTCATTAGAATTAATAATTTCTTTTTCGGTAACAATTTTATTCAAAAAACTTATTCCGAGCATACTCATAAAAGCTCCGGGAACACCGTGTCCTGTGCAATCGGCAGCAACTATTATTATTTTATTACCTTTTTTTTCTGCCCAATAAAAATCTCCCGACACAATATCTCGTGGTTTGAACAGAATAAAATGTTCGGGCAATAATTTTTTCAAAAAAGCATCTTCGGGCAAGGCTGCTGATTGTATGCGTTTTGCATAAATAATACTGTCTTCAATATCCTTCTTTTGAGCAGTAATTTCGTCTCGTTGTTTTGTAACAAAATCTCTTTGTTCCTCTATCTCATCACGTTGAGCAATTATTTCCTCTTTTTGTTGTTGCAAAGCACCTTTTTGACTTCTTAAAACATCATTTTTTTCTCTTATTTCTTGAGTTTGCCAAGCTACTTCATTTTCTAACTTTCGTTTTTGTTTGTGTAGTTGTCTCAATTTTAGCCAAACGCTGAATAGTGTCAATACAATTACAAATAAAATAGCAAATATTTTAAACCATAATGTTTGCCAAAAAGCAGGTTTTATAATAATTATTATTTCTGTGCCTTCTTCGTTCCAAACTTGGTCATTATTAGAGCCTTTTACTTTGAATACGTATTTTTTGGGACGCAAATTTGTATATTTTGCTGTTCGTTGAAATTTGCAATTTACCCAGTCTTCGTCGTAGCCTTCGAGCATATATGCGTATTGATTTTTTGCCGGAAAAATGTAATCTATAGATACAAAATTAAACGACAGGTCTGTTTGATGATAATCTAAATAAATTATTTTTTTTTGCGAAACAACTGTGTCCAAGTTCATTTCTTGGTTAGAAACCTGAAAACCTGTTATTATTATTGATGGAATATTAGGATTATCTTTTATTTTTTCGGGATAAAAAGCATTAAAACCATTTATACCTCCTATAAGAAACTCGTCCTTTGATGTTTTGAAAAAAGAGCCAACAAGAAATTCGTAACTTTGTAGTCCGTCTCTCATGTCGTAGTTTCTATTTGTTTCATTTTGGGGGTTAAATTTTGAAATACCTCTATTAGTTGTAACCCAAATATTTCCATTTTTGTCTTCTAATATTCCCATTATCACATTGTTGGGAAAGTCGTGAGTTTCTGTTGTGTAGCGAATAAATTTTTGTTGTTCTGGAATAAATTTATTTAACCCTCCCTTTGTTCCTATCCAAATTTGCCCATTTTTATCTTCAATTATTGAGTATATCCTGTTGTTACTTATAGAATTAGGATTTTTTTTATCATTTAGGTATCTTACAAATTTTCCTGTTTCGGGAAAAAATTGATTAAATCCTTTATTGGTTCCAACCCATATTCTATTTTTACTGTCTTTAAAAATAGTGGTAACTTTATTGGAGCTTATTGATTCTTTGTTGTTTTTATCAAATTTATATGCCTTAAATTCTTCTTTATCAGGAAAGAATACATTTAATCCTCCTCCCATTGTGGCAATTAAAATTCGGTTTTTACTGTCTTCAATTATTCTCCAGATTCTATTACTGCTTAACGATTTAGGGTTTTCGTCGTTGTGTTTATATTTTTTTATTACAGTTCCAGTTTTTCTATCAAAAATATCTATTCCGAATCCTTCTGTTCCTATCCAAAAATTATTTTTAGAATCTTCAAAAACAACTCTTATATGATTATTGCTCAATGATTTATCATTATTTTTTTCATGTTTATAAGCAATAAATTCACTTTTTTCTTCATTCCATTTATTCAGTCCACCGTCCACAGTTCCTATCCAAATTCTGTTGTTTTTGTCTTCGTAAATACTACGTATAAGGTTGGAACTTATGCTATTATCGTTGTATGGGTTGTGTCTGAAAAGAAATAAATTTTCGGCAGCCCTGTTCCATTTATCAATTCCACCGAGCGAAGTGCCTATCCACAAAATATTTGCCTTGTCGGGATAGATTGACAAAATGCTATTTATACTAAGGCTGAATGGATCGGTTGCGTTGTGTTTAATAACTGTGAATTGTTTGTTTACTGGGTCATAGCGATTTAGACCTCCAGAAATTGTGCCTATCCAAATAATTCCTTCGTGGTCTTTTACTATTGATTTTATATTGTTGCTACCAAGTCCGTCATTTGTAGAATAATTTGTAAATGTTTTATTTTCAGTATTATAATAAGAAAGACCGTTTGTTGTTCCTATATAAATATTTTTATAAATATCAATTTCAAGGCAAGTTATATTATTTGAAGGAAGTCCATTTTTTTCATTAAAAGTTATTATCTTTTGTAAACTAACATCAAAATAATTTACACCCTTATTGGTTGCAATCCATAATTTTTTTTTATCGTCTAACTTTATACAGTTGATATTGTCGTCAGATATTTCAGAATTTTCGGTGGTATAATTAGTCCATTTTTGGGTTTCTTGTTCAAACTTGTTTAAGCCCATTTCTGTTCCCACCCAAAGAATATTGTTGTTTCCTGCTATTGCTGTTATTGAGTTGTTATTCAAGCTATTATTATTATTCTCTTTTTTTATACTAAAAAAGCTATCGGTAAGTCGGTTGTATTTACACAATCCATTGTCGGCAGTTCCTATCCATAGAGTTGGATTTTTGCTATCAGGAGTTTCGTAAAGGCAGTTTATTACGTTGTCTGTTAATGCACCTTCTTTTTGATTATTATAATAGACCTTCATTTGGTAGCCATCATATTTATTTAAGCCGTCGAGAGTAGCAAACCACATAAAGCCTTCGCAGTCTTGCACAATACTTGATACAGAACTTTGAGAAAGTCCCTCTGTAAGAGAGATATGCTCAAATTTTATTCTAATATTTTGTGCATTTAGAATAAAAACAGCTGTTAAAAAAATAATTATTAATGATATTTTTTTCATTGTCATTTCTATTTATTATATTTATGATTGGCTTTTACATTTTGTCGTCAGTATCTCATAATTTTAAAATCAATTTTACAAAAAAAGATAATCTGACGACTAATTGCAAACAATCTTCTATTCTCCAATAATTTTGACAAGTATTCTTTTACGTCTCATTCCATCAAATTCGCCATAAAAAATTTGCTCCCAAGGACCAAAATCAAGTCTGCCATTTGTTATTGCAACAATAGTTTCTCGTCCCATAACAGTTCTTTTTAAATGAGCATCAGCATTATCTTCTCCTGTATTATTATGAAAATATTGCGAATGGGGTTTTTCAGGAACAAGTTTTTCCAACCAATCTTCGTAGTCTTGGTGTAAGCCACTTTCGTCGTCGTTGATAAAAACACTTGCTGTTATGTGCATTGCATTCACAAGCACCATGCCTTCCTTTATTCCGCTTTCTCTAACGCAAGCATCTACTTCGGGAGTAATGTTAATTAACTGTCTTCTCTTATTGGTATTAAACCAAAGCTCTTTTCTAAATGATTTCATGTTTTTTTAAGTTTTTTTAGTTATCATGTTTTCGTGTTGTTAGTAATCTTGTTGTTAGGTTTTGACTTAGTTTATGTTGTTTTGCGAACTAAAAAGACAAAAATAAAAAACACGCAAATTAAAAAAATCTATAATTTTACGTCTATATTCCCGTCTTTAACTTTCCAACAAATGTAATCACATTCATAATATGATTGTTTTTCCACATAAGCAGCATCTATTGCAATGATAGTATCGCTACCTTTAATATATTTAGCCACAACTGTATAGTGGTGATTTATTAATACATCGATATTAAAAGTTGCATTTTGGGTATCTAAAGTATCTATTACATTATTATCTTCGTAAAGCCCTTCCAAAAGTAGCAGCTGTGGATTTTGATTTTCTGAATTTTTGGTAAAACTAATGTAAAGCTTAGCCTCGTAGGGCTCTTCTGTTTGGCAATTATATGCTTCACAGTCTTCCGAATAGTCTGGATATTGATTTGTATAGCAACTACTTATAACAACAATAATTGCAAATAGAATTATTAATTTAAGATTTGTTTTTTTCATCTGTTTTATATTTATTTATTTTAATCATCTCCTTGTGCGGAGAATTTTTATAATGCGTTAGCTATAAAATCACCCGAATGGGTGTTTCATCTGTTTTATATTTATTTATTTTAATCATCTCCTTGTGCGGAGAATTTTTATAATGCGTTAGCTATATGATTCTGAGAACAATCACCCCGAATGGGTGTTTCATATTTCTATTTTTTTGATTACATATACGTAAATAAAAAAAAATTCAATAATATTTTTTTTATTTTAACAAACAAAGATAAAATAATCTTATAAATAGGTAAGTATAATTTTCTATTTTTCTAAAATTATTTTTTTAAAAATAAAAAGAATATATAAGTCTAATTTTAAACTAATTATGAGTCCTAAAAAAACAACTTTTAATGTTTAAAATTTATAATATACAAATAATGTGCATTTTTTGATAAAACGAGATTATTTAATTAAAAACAGCTCATTTTTGCCTACAAAATTTTAGCAAACCATTTATTTATGTTTCATAATTTAAAAAAAATACTTATTTAATCATTATAATAACGCATTTAATCATTCAAACTGTCTATTTAATAAAAAAAAAGAAAATAATATATAAAAATGAAACTTTATAAAAATAATTTCGTATCTTTGTATATATGAATAATGTAATTTTTTGGAATAATTTTTGTTATTCTAATAAGTTAAAAATAAAACATAATTATTTAACCTTTAATATTTAGAACCATGAAACTAAAAAAACTAAGTTTATTATTTGTATTGATTTTTGCAATATCTTTCACAGGATTTTCACAAGGAGACGATGAAGAAGGACAAATGTTTGGAAGCAAAAGAGAAGTTCCATCATTTAGCCAACACGATTTTGGACAAATAACACAAGACGTTGTAGAACATACTTTTACAATTAAAAATAATTCTATTGCAGAACTCGTTGTAAGCGAATTTATTATTCCAGACGGAGTTGGAATTATACTTGTAGATAAAGTAATTAAGAAAAAAAGTGAAGGCAAATTTATTGTTACTGTAAACAAAAACTACATTGACGAAGTGGGCGAATTTAGTAAAGCAATAGTAGTTAAAACAGTTCAGAAAAAACCAATGGGAGTTATAGAAACCAAAGAAACAACTTATATTGTGAAAGGAAAATTCTAAAAAACCCCAAAAAAGATAAAAAAGTTCTTAAAGTGTTACTTTAAGGACTTTTTTTTTATATTATCCATAAAAATTCACAATTAGACCAATTTATTTATACCTTTGTCGCCAATAATTTTAATAAAAATATAATATGAAGAATAATAAAAGTGAACACTCATTTTTTATTCCAGTAATGGGAATCGGATTTACAATAGATTCGCCAGCCAAAGTGGCACATCTTGGAGTAAATTCTACTATATCAATAGTAGATGACGGCTTAATGGAAAAAATGAGAGAGTATTATTGTAACAAAATTAATATTCCGTTTCAAAAAATAACAAAAAATGTAGAAGATTTTAGAGCTAAAAGAATAACTGAATATCTTAACATTATAGACAAAGTAGTTGACCAAAAGTATGACGATTTTAAAAACACAATATCCGAAAAATACGAAGAGTTTAAAAACTACTTAGATATTCTACCAGATAGCTCTACGCTGAAAGATAAGTTTATGTCAAAAATCAAAGATGTTCACATTTTTGATAAAATGAAAGGCTGGGTAAAAGAAAACCTCCCGCTCGGAGCAATAGATGTGAACATTATGACAAAGTTGGATAAAACAAACTATAAAAATGGTGAGGAACTTCCAATAGAACACAACGACGCTCACGCAGCTTTTAGAGGATTTGCTAACAGTAACTTAGAATCATCAGTAGTTTTTTCGGCAGGAATGAACAATAGACTTTATAGTTATATTGAAAATTTTGAAGATTTTTATCCAGACGAAAATAATTATTTGAAAAAGAAAATAATTTTAAAAGTAAGTGATTATAAATCAGCACTTATACAGGGAAAATTTCTTGCAAAAAAAGGTCTATGGGTTTCGGAATACAGAATTGAATCGGGAGTAAATTGTGGTGGACATGCGTTTGCGTCAAACGCATCTCCATTAGGATATATTTTAGAACAATTCAAAAAAAGCAAAAACTGCCTAATTGACACTATTCAAGTAATTTATACCGATGGGCTTAAAGCCAAAAACAAGCACTATCCCAAAGCCCCACTCGACGTAAAAGTTACGGTGCAAGGCGGAGTAGCAACCAACGAAGAACACGAATTTTTGATGGACTACTACGAAGTAGATGCAGTTGGCTGGGGAACAGCCTTTCTCTCTGTTCCCGAGGCTGTTAGCTTAGACGATAGCACATTAGATTTACTTCTTGAAAGCGAACCAAAAGATTTGTATCTTAGTGAAATTTCTCCACTTGGAATACAATTTAATAGCCTAAAAACCAACACACAAGACGTAATAAAACATCAAAAAATTAAAGACAAAAATCCGGGAAGTAGTTGTTCGAAAAGATATTTGCAATTTAATACTGAATTTACAGAAAAACCTATCTGCACGGCATCTAAACAATATCAAAAATTGAAAATTGCCGAACTTAACAATCTTAATCTTGCCAAAGAAAAATACGAAGAAAAATATAACCAAATTACAGACAAATCATGTATTTGCACTGGGCTTGGCACTTCGTCTCTGCTGGTGAATAACTTAGACACAAAAATAGAAGGCACAGGAGTTTCTGTTTGTCCGGGACCAAGTATGGCTTATTTTTCAAAAAAATCAAGTTTGGTAGATATGATAAAACATATTTACGGACAAAAAAATGTGATGACAAGAGATAAAATTCACATGTTTGTAGTTGAACTTCAAATGTATTTGGATAATTTTATTAAAGAAATAAAAAATACTGAAGTTATTACAAAAAGAGAACAAAATAAATTTCGTAAAACATTTAACAACCTAAAAACAGGAATAGATTATTATAAAGAATTATTTAATAAATTTCCGAAAGAACTGAAAAACATAAAAGAACTTTTAGAAATTGAAAATCAACTACTTAAAATAACTTACTAAATAAATAAAGCCTCAGGATATTCTAAATTTTGAGGCTTTTTATATTCATAAAAGTAATAAATAATTATATCATTTTTCTAAAAGTTTAAGCAATTTTTTTAGAGTTAGCTCTCTTGCGAGAACATTTATATGAGCTTTTTCGTAGAAAACCTTTCGTCTAATTAATTCTGCATTTATAAAATCGGGAACAGAATTTGGGTCTATGCCTTTTAACAGAGCTATGTCATTTTTTCTCAAAGATACTCGCATCATAATGCAACCTATTCCTGCTCGCAAATAAATGGTTGTACCATTTTTATTCAAAATATCCATGTTGTTGTTTCTACACGGCAACAATTCGCTGGTTGCAATAATTGCATTTTCCATGTTTGATATTTCCTTCACAATTTGTTGCTCTGTGCTAATAAAAAGTTCTTTCTCCGACAATAATTCTGAATAAGTTTTTCCTGTTCGCTCTTGCATTAAAATTCTGGTATCCAAAAAATTATGGTTTAGTTCTTTAGCAAGTTTTTGCCCCCATTTATTTTTTCCTGCTTCAATGTATCCAACAAAATATACTACCATTTTTTTTTATTAATTATTTCTTTTCAAATAAAAACAACTTTACCAGAAGCCAAAACACTGGCAAAGTTGTTTTTTGAAAGATATTATTTATTTTAGTCCAAAAGCATAATATGCAACAGCTCCGTTTGGATACACTCCCTCTATGTAAACTCCTCCACGAATTTTATTTATAACAGTTTGCACGTCTTCTATTTTATTAATTTTTGTATCGTTTATAGATGTAATAACAAAGCCTTCTTTTACGCCAGCCATTTTGAGTTTTCCATTGCCAACTTCAACAACTTTTACTCCATTTTTTATTTTCATTTCAGCCAATTCTTCTTCGCTAAGATTTCCAAAAGTAGCCCCCAATACATCTATTTGTTCGGTTGTAACTATATCAGTTCCACCAGATTGATTATGCAAAACAACTTTTATTTCTTTTATTTTTTTATCTCTTTTTACAGTAACCACAACTTCGTCGCCGGGGCTGTATTGTCCAATTTTTTCTAAAAGTGCAGGCACTTCATTAATAATTGATTCACCTATTTTTAGAATAACATCGCCAGTTTTTATTCCAGATTCTTCTGCTGCACCATTTTTTGTTAGCTCCGAAACATACACACCTTCAAGGTTGTCAATACCTTTTTCGTCTGCAAGTTGTGTTGTTAGTTCGGTAACTTGCACACCAAGTAATGCACGCTGAACAGTGCCATACTGCATGAGGTCTGAAATTATTTTGCTCACAATACTGACAGGAATTGCAAAAGAATATCCTGCAAAACTTCCGGTAGATGAGGCAATAGCAGTGTTTATTCCTACAAGTTTTCCATCAATATTGATAAGAGCTCCTCCACTATTTCCGGGATTTACAGCAGCATCGGTTTGAATAAACGATTCTATTGCATATTGTTTTTTCAAAATACTGATATTACGAGCCTTAGCACTCACAATTCCTGCGGTAACAGTTGAAGTTAGGTTAAACGGATTTCCGATTGCAAGCACCCATTCTCCTACTTTTAAGTCGTCGGAATTTCCAAATTCTAAAATGGGCAAATTAGATTCTTCTATTTTTAGCAAAGCTAAATCTGTTGCAGGGTCTCGTCCAATTATTTTGGCATCATAACTTCTTTTGTCGTTTAACACTACTTTGAGTTCAGTAGCTTTTTCCACAACATGATTATTTGTAACTATGTAACCATCAGCGGTAATAATAACTCCCGAACCACTTGCTTCCATCATTGGCATTTCGTCTAAATAGTCGCCAAACAAAAAGGCATAAGGATTGTAATCGCTTTCGTATTTGGATTTTACATGAACCACGGCTTCTGTTGCGTATGGAGCAATTTTGGTAAAATCAAGATTACCTTCAAGAATTGTTTTGGTGCTATTACCAGTAAATTGCATGTTTTTATCTAAAACAATATTATTATTGCTCATCTCTTTTTGTTCTTCTCCTTGAAATACGAAAATAATTCCAAAAGATGCCATTCCTCCTATCATTCCAACAAGAAATGTTACTATTAAATTTTTAATTTTCATTTTTTATAATTTTTATTAGTTTATAAATAAATTAGTTAATAAATAAATAATTAGTTGTAAATAATTAGTTAGTTAGTAAATAAGTTTATTTTTATAATAAGTAATTTTTAGTTTTTATTATTTTGCAATATTATTATATGGTGTAATATTTATTCTTCCTTCTTCCAGATAAATATTTCGTTTTTATTTGCAGGACGATATTCTTTCCACCAGCGAAAGCCTGGCAAAAACCTCTGACTTTCAACCAATTCTTCTGGCGGATACATTCCTCCTTTGGGCTTAGAATATGGATATATAATATCAACTTTTTGGCTGTCGAGCATAATTTTCATAGAGTCGCACTCTATTTTATTTATGGCAATCAAAAAATCATTGTCTTGAACAAAATAGACTACAAAAGTTTTTTCTTTTACATCAAAACGATAGAGTTCATTATTTTTCAAATATCCAATCATTGATTTTCCTTTAATTTGGTCATAATTAGAAGAATCTGACTGGGAAATAATAAACGAGGAATCAATTAGATTTATTCTTTTTGCCTCGTTTTCAACTATTTTAACGGTCATAAAATTTGCAGACAACTGATTTTTATCTGCCCACAAAACTGGTTCGTAATACATTTCTATAACAGAGTCTAACATACTGTAAACCAATGAATCACACTTTGCCTGAAAATCGTGTTTATAAATTTTGACTTTGTTGTAAGCCCTTATAATTCTGTAAGTTGTGGTATCAGAACTGGTAAACGATGTATCTACTCGTGCTCGCAAAGTGTCTCCATGCAAATATAGAGTATCGCTACTGGAAATTGATATAAAAACTGCACTATCAGTCATTAAGGACTGTTCGGTATCTTCAAAATAAATTCCATAATTTCCTTCAAGCAAAATATCCTGTATGGTATCTCTAATTATCACATTATTAAATCCTTCTCCGTAACTTTGTTCTCGGTTGTAAAAAAGACTATCGGCATATATACTATGCTCTTTATTAAGCAAATAAGCATTTTTACTAACTTGTGAAACATTTTTTTTATGGTCGTAAAGTCCGTCTTCGCAGTATATATAATTTGAATCTCCAATTATTTCGGAAGGACCAAAAAAATAGGTCGTTTCTGTTTTTAAATTATGCTTTAAGGTATCCGAAAAAATTGAATAATCGGGGTTTAGTATTTTTACGTTATCTTTGAAAAAAAGTTCATTTGTTTTGGAATAATAATATCCATAATCACTTATTAATGTATCTTTTTTGTTTTCGGTTCGTCCTCCCTCAAAGTAATATCCTACATCGCTTTCCATATCAAAGTCTAAGCTATCGGTATAGAGAGTTGTGCTATCTTTATGAATTACAACCTCTTCTCTTAATTTTGCCATTTTTGCGTTGCCATCGTAAAAAAGAAATGTTCCTACTATGTCCACCGTATCGTTTTCATTTTGCAATTTTATAATATGAATATTATTAAAAGCATCAAATTTGTTTAATTTTGTATTGTAATACGCACTATCACAATACATTGTGGCACTATCGTGATATAGTTCTACTTCTCCCACAAGAACTTTAACGTCTGGACCTAAATATTCTGTAACTTCCAGTGAATTAGAATGTAATATTTCAATTTTGTCTTCTTCTTTATTTTTATCTTCTTGCGAAAAAAGATTATTAAAAAAAATAAGAATTAGTATTAAAAATAAAAAAAATTTTCTCATTTAATAAATTTTCTGAAAGTGATGGTATATATTATTATAATTTTATTTTTTGCAAGGTTACAAAATTTGTTCAAATATATACAAATTTTCCCTCTTAAATATTGTTAAAAGCTATTAAAGTTTTTATTAGTATATAATAGAATTTTGATAGCGTTGCAAAAATCATGATATTGTAGTTATCTACAAAGAAGTCTGATAATAAATTATTTAAAAGAAAGGTAATAAGGTTTTGTTTCTAATCTGCTTGTTTTCTACTTAGTTTTTAAATATTAGTAGAAAATTGATTTTTATAATGATAAACCTTATTACCTTATTTATATTGAGAGATATAACAAGAACTAAATAATTAGAGTATAAAAATATTCACCCCCTCACTTTTGGTGAGAGGGCGAATCTATATAATTAATATAATTTATTATTTTACTTTTTCCAATATTGCTCCAAGTTTTGCATCAGCTTCGGCTCGTTCTGCGTCTTTCACATTTTCTTCAAAATATACATTTGCTTCAAACGAGTTTCGGATACCAGTTGCCCATTCTGCAAAAAATCTTTCGCCAGGAAATTCTATTCCAAGTTTAAGGTCTTTTTTGGCAGGGGCTTTAATAACTCCGTGAGTAAAAATAGGTAAAGCGTCATTTTTCTTGATTTTAGGTCTTTCGCTTTTGCCTACATATTCCCAACCGAGTGAATTTACAAATTTATTGATAATGCTTGCCGAAATTCTGGCTACAATATCCACATTACTTGTAAGTTGGAATGTTTCTACGTGTTCACGGGTTTCGTCTGCAATAATTTTTTTCAGATTAACTCTATTTTTATTTTTGTTAAGTTCCTGAATAACAAGGTCTGCAATATTTTTACGAAGTCCAAGTTGTAATAAAACTTCATCAGATTTTAATGCTTCAATATGTTTTAGCCAGCGACTAAGCAAGTTGCCTGCAAAAATATATGCTTTATCAAATTCGTCTTGTGGTTTGACATCTCCGCTTTGTGCTTCTATAAGTGCCTGAATATCAACGCCACTATCATCTAATATTTGTTTAAGTTCTTTTTCGTCATCTATTCCAAACATTTCTTTTAGTTTTCCAAGAATGCTTTGAGCATCTTCACCTTCCTCTATTTCAATAAATTGACTAAGCATTTCAATTAAGTCAAGAGGGATTGTTTTGTCTTTTGATGATGCTTTTTGAGCTGATTGTTTTGGCACGTCAATTTGTTTGTCCATCATTAAATCAAAATAGATTTTCCAAGAAAGATTGTCGTTTACAACAAGTTTATCTACAAAATTACCAAAAGTATTTTTTTCTTTTTGCATTTTCATCAAGTTCATAAATACTTGTGCAGCATTTACTCTTGCTTTTTTGAGTTTTTCTTCAATAGAACCTCCTTGGTAGAATGTTTTTAACTCGTCGTAAAGTTTGTGTTTTAGTTCTTCAATCTGTCCTTTTATTTGCTCGTGCTTAATAATTGGATTGCAGGTTGGTGTAAGATATTTTATAATATAATCCAAACCACTTTTATTCAAATCTGTTGATTCTCTCCATGCTTCAAGCGGGTTATGAAAATGTCTGATAACATCTTTATGATTTACCCATGCTTTTTGCATGTCTTGCATTTTTTCAACATAATCGTCTTTTACTTTTATTTCTTTTCCTTCGGTATCAAATCCTTCGTATATTGCTTTTGACCATTTTGGGTCTCTAAGAGGAAATAGGTTTTTGAACGAGCCAGAGCCATTCCATTTTTCTATCCAGCTGTCTCCCACCGAAATACCCATTTGGTCTGCAAAGTTTGCACCCACACGTGCAGTCCACTTAGCATTGTGAGGTCCAAGCTCTCCGGGTTTTTCTGTTGCGGGGTTTCCGGCAAGTTCAATGTTGAATTTTGTAAACACCACAAGTAGCGGAATAAGGTCTTCTATATCTTTATTTTGAACTAAAAGTTCTAATCTTCGTTCTCTTTTTTCTCTTTCTTCTGGCGAGCCTCCGTGAGAATTTTTAATCCATTCGTAAAGGAATTTTGGAAGGTCGGCAACTTCTGGTTGCTTGTCGTCCATGCAAAAAAGAAGTGTACTTACCTCAAAATTAATATTATAACGGTCAAAAAGGAATGCTACTTTACCCCGAAGGAAAACGAGTAATTTGTCGTCGTTTTCTTTTTCTTCAAAAGTTATTTCAGGAATTTGCTGACGAGAACGTGCTCCGGGAAAGTCCAAAATGTCTGCATCTTTGGTGAATTTTCTGTCTGGGTCATTTGCAGTTTCATCGGATAGTGGTAATACTACTTCTGCTGTTAAAGCACTTAAAATACTTCTATTTAGCGATGTAATAAATGTGCCTCCGTCGTAAAGTTTTACTTCTGGTTTGCCTGCGTCTTTGTATAGTTCTCTAAGTCTCTCTACATCAAGAATTGTGTCCATTTGTGGAGTGAGTGCAGCAAGTTCGCATCTTACTGATGATAAGAAGTTTACTTGTTGAAGTCCGTAACTTAATTTTTTAAACAGTTCGGTAAAGAATGGTTGTTCTCCCCACAAAAATTCAAGAATTTCCCAACGAGCTTGTGCATCAATATAAGGCATTACTTTGGCGATGTCGTCCCAGTAATTAATTGTGTTTAAATCTCTTATGAAAATATTATCTCTAAATTTCCCGTTCAAATACTCTTGCACATCGTAAACTTCGTCTTCTGAAAATCCTGGAATTATGGATTGCGACATTGTTGCAACTAAATTACCAATTTTCTTTTGTATTGCGTCTCTGTTTATTGCATAAGTATAGTGTGTAATATCTGACATATAGCCGTTTGCAATAATTTTAACAATATCTGCTTGGCTAAAAAGTTTTAGCTCGTAAGGTTGCCAACCTGCTTGATAATTGTCTTTGGTAGTGAAGCGGGAAACCAGTCCAGTTGCTTCTTTTCCACCTCCGGGAGGATTTATTTTTTCAATAAAATCCACTTCTTCGTTGGTATCTGGCACTTTTACCATTAGCGAAAATGCTTTTGGTCTTTTGGCAAGATTGGAAACAAGATATGATTTGCCTACTTGGCTTTGCCCAAATATTGCGATTGAAGGACGTTTTGGCACTGCCGCCTCAAACCTATTGGCATGACGGCGAAATGTTTTTAAGTTTGAAATGGTAACGTCTTGCTTATCGGATTCGGCATTGTCTGCAACCCACTTCATTCCATCTTGAATTACTTGCTTTATCAGCTTACATTCCTGAATTAAGTTTTGATTTTCTGACATATATGTTGGTTTATTTGTTTATTAGTTTATTTGTTTATTAGTTTATTAGTTGGAGGTTCTTAATTTTTATTCTCATTTTTCCATCAGCTGCTTTCATTTTCAAACGTCCCAATTTATGGGACAGTTCAATTTCTTCTTTTTTTATCGTTCCAATATTTTCTTGGACGAAGACTTTCTGTAAGAATTTGAATTATATCAATTACAGAAAAAAAACATTTTTCTACTTCATTATCCCAGAACTCTTACTCGCTTATCGTTAAAAAGTTTTATTTTATTGTTCATAAATAAATTCTATACAGTTTTGATTTTATGAGATGTGTTTTATTGTGATATTGTTTTTTATGGTTTATTTGGTTTTAAAAATATTAATTAGAAGTGTTTTTTCTGTTTTATTTCGAGTTTTATATCATCTTGTTTTTTCACCAAATCTAATAATTCTTTTCTTAAAAAGAGCAAAATAAAAACAAATGGTATTGCTGCTAATAAATTACTTATAAATTCTATATTAATATTCCAAATTAGGGTGTTTAGTAATCTTAAAATAAAATCAGTTACTCCAACAACAATAATAGAAAGGATATATACGTAAAGATAAATTATATTTTTAAAATCTGATGAATCCAATCTTAAAAGTTTTACTCCTAACACAATATATGCAACTGCTGTAACTAAAAGAATAATAAAAATAACACCAGATAGTATATAAGGAAACAAACTATTAGCTATTGTTGCCCCCCCTGCTATAGATAAAAGATATATTATCCAATTAATGTTTTTTTTTAATGTAGATAATTTGTGTAAATCCACTAAAATATACTTTAAACTTAACCACATTATAACTATGCACCAAACAAAGCCTAACTGAATTATTATTATTATTACTGGATTTATTAAATGAAATATAGGACTATAAATTAAACTAATACTAATATTTATTAGAATTAATCCTATACAACTTACTATCCCTTTTTTTATCTTTAACAATTTTTATTATTAAGAATTTTATCTTTATAATATTTTTCCATTTTTATTTATAATTAGTTGTTCTTAGTTTTCTTATTTCGTTTGGGTGCCTTGCTGTGTGAATTATCCCAATAATTACTATTATATTATTTGTTGTTTTGTATATTATTTTCCAACTTTTCATAACCAAAGCAAAGCGATACACATTATTTTTTGTTTCTAAATATGACTCTACTGGAAATGCTTTGGGGTTTTGTTTTATTTCTAATAATTTTAATCCAAGCTCTTTTGTAAATTTAGTTGCATTTTGTGGTGATTTATTTCTTATATATTTTGCTATTTTCTTACTCTCTTCAATAAAACTTATTTTTTGTTTTATTTTATATTTTTTTACCACGTTTTTATATCTTCTAATAATTCATCAAAACTCATTTCACTATCTTCGCTCATTTCTGCATCATATATCATTTTGCGAAATTCTCTCAAAGTCGTTCCATGTTCCGGTATAAAAGTTTCTAAATCAATATTATCTGTAAATTGCTTATTCCATTCCTCAAAAGCTTCTGTTTCTGATATATTGTTTTTAGAAGCTGTTTCTATAATAAAATACTCCAATTCATTTAGCAATTTTTTATCGTTTATTGCCAAAATTTCTTTGTATATTTTATTTTTAAGTTCTTTGTATAAGATTTTCATAGTTTCAAAGCTTAATTTATTTGTAAATATAAATATTTTAAGAACGTTATCTTTCTATAGTTGCAATAAATTATTTTATTTTCCAAATACAATTCATCTTCTCACTTAATGTGAGAAGATAAATCATAAATTTATTTAAACGTTTGCTCTCACAAGGTCTGCGGCTTCTTGCAAAGTTATTGCAGATTGAACTTGTAGTCCTGCGTTGTCAATTAGTTCTTTTCCTTCTTTGGCGTTTGTTCCTTGTAAGCGAACAAGAACAGGAACTTTAATATTTCCTATTGATTTGTAGGCATCTACAACTCCTTGTGCTACTCTGTCGCAACGCACAATTCCTCCAAAAATATTTATAAGAATTGCTTTTACGTTGGGGTCTCTTAGGATAATTCTGAAACCTGCTTCAACGGTTTCGGCGTTTGCGGTGCCACCCACGTCGAGGAAGTTGGCAGGATTTCCGCCTGATAATTTTATAATGTCCATTGTTGCCATTGCAAGTCCGGCACCGTTTACCATACAGCCTACGTCTCCATCAAGTTTAACAAAATTTAGTCCATATTTTCCAGCTTCTAATTCTGTTGGGTCTTCTTCGGTTGTGTCTCGCATTGCTGCAAATTCTTTTTGTCGGAAAAGTGCATCGTCGTCAAGTTTTACTTTTGAATCGGCTGCAAGAATAAGGTCGTCGGAAGTTTTGAAAACAGGATTGATTTCAAACATTGTAGAATCGCTTTTTTCGTAGGCGTTGTAAAGCGACAACACAAATTTGCTCATTTGCTTGAATGCTTTTCCACTAAGTCCAAGATTAAAAGCTACTTTACGTGCTTGAAATGGCAAGATTCCTGTAATAGGGTCAATTTCTTCTTTAAAAATTAGTTCTGGTGTTTCAGCAGCAACTTTTTCAATATCCATTCCGCCTTCTGGCGAATACATAATTATGTTACGTCCTGTTTCTCTGTTGAGTAGAACACTCATATAATATTCAGCAATGTCAATTTTACCGTCTTCGTTAGGATAATAAATACTTTGCTCAATTAGTAATTTATTTACTTTTTTGCCTTCGGGTCCTGTTTGGTGAGTAACAAGTTGCATTCCAAGTATTTCGCCTGCAAATTGTTCTACTTCGGATAAAGATTTTGCGATTTTAACGCCACCTCCTTTTCCTCGCCCGCCTGCGTGGATTTGTGCTTTTACTGCCCAGCTTGTTACGCCTGTGCTTTCTTGAATTTTTTTAGCAGCTTCTACTGCGTCTGCAACTGTTTCGGCAACCATTCCTTCAGGAACTGCAACTCCAAATTTTCTAAGTATTTGTTTTCCTTGAAATTCGTGTAAATTCATTTTTTATTTTTTAATTTATATTTTTAGATATATTTTGATTTGTCAAATTTGCATTTAATATAATCACGCTAAAGTAATTTTTTTTATTAATATTTAAAATTTTTATTAATATTTCCACGTTTTTATTTTTATTTTTATTAATTATTTTGGTCTTAAATTATTGATTTATATAGATATATAAACTTTATATTTTTTTTAAATATTTTTCAAAAAAATTGTCTAAATTTTTACTCCAATAACCAAAACGTCGTCTATTTGACTTAATTTGCCTTTCCAATTATCAAAAGTTTCCATCAAAATATTTTTTTGCTCTTGCATTGTTTTGTTATTTATTTCCACGAGCAATTTTTTAAATCTTTTGGACATAAATTTTGATTCATCTTCTCCGCCAAATTGGTCGGCATATCCGTCGGAAAATGTGTAGAGATGGTCGTTTTTTTGTAGCTGAAATTTTGTAGTTGTAAATTCGGTTTCTTTAATAAAATGGGCGATTGGTTGCCTGTTGGCTTTTAATTCTATGATATTATCTTTATATTTAATATTTTTATTATTACTTTCTATTTCAGGGTTTTCATTTTGATTTCTAACAATATATAGAGAATTATATGCTCCTGAATATTGCAGTTCTAATGTTTCTAAATTAATGATATACAGAGCCATATCCATTCCATCTTGTGCACCGCCTTCGGTTTGGTGGAGAGCTTTTTTAATTTTATTTCTAAGGTTGTCAAGTATTTTGCCTGAGATGTCTAATCTTCGTGTTGTAACAATTTCGTTGAGAAACGAGCTACCGAGCAGGCTCATAAATGCTCCGGGAACACCGTGTCCTGTGCAGTCGGCAGTTGCAAGGATTACAAAATTTTTAATTTTTTTGAGCCAATAAAAATCTCCACTAACAATGTCTTTTGGAGTGAAAAGCACAAAGTGTTCGGGTAAAATTTCGTCAAATAGGTTTTTTGCGGGCAAAATTGCTCTTTGGATTCTTTCGGCATAAGTTATGCTTGCAATAATTTCGGCTTTTTGGGCATTTGCAAGGTCTCGCTGTGCTTCTATTTCTTCTTTTTGTTGATTTATTTCTGCATTTTTTTTATTCAAAAGTTTATTTGCTTTTTTCTTCTCATTATTTGACCTTAAAATATAAACGACAAAAGTTAGCAAAAATAAAAAGACTAATATAAATGTATATCTTAAATTTCGTTCTCTATTTAATTTTAATTGATACTCTTGTTCTTTCTTTTCTTGCTTTAGTTCTTTTATTTCATCTTCTTGCTGTTGCAGATATTCCATGTGAATTTTTGTAATTTCTTTTGCCTTCTGGGTGCTAAAAACACTGTCTTTAAGGTTTTGATATTTTAAAGAATAAAGGTAGGCTTGTTTATATTTTTGTTCTGATGAATAAATTTCTGATAATAATTTATATGATTTCAGGGTGCTTTCTTTTTCGTCTAATTTTGTGCTTATTTCGAGGCTTTTGTTGGTATAATAATTTGCTTTTTTATAATCTTTTTTGTCAAAATAAATTCTTGCTATGCTTCTAAAATTTTCGGCAATCAGAGATTGAAAATCTATTTGAATATTTAGTTCCAGAGATTTATTGAGATATTCCATTGCAAGTTCGTATTTTTTTTGCAACAAATAATTTTCGCCAATATTATTATAACATGTTGATATTCCAGCTGTATCATCTAACTCTTGTTTTATTTTTAAGGATTTTTCAAAAGAAAAATGTGCTTTGTCGAAGTGTTTTAGTTCTTGATATACATTTCCAATATTCAGAAAAACTGCAGAAATTCCGTACTTATTGTCAAGCTCTGTATAAATGTCTAATGATTGTTGATAATATTGTAATGACTGTGGGTAATCTGTTTGTTTTCTGTAAGTTTCGCCAATATTATTGAGGCAGGACGCAATTCCAGAAGTGTAATTTATTTTTTTGCGAATTTTTAGAGCTTTTTGGTAATATTCAAGTGCAATTAGGTAGCTACCTTGCTCAAAATTAAGGCTTCCAATATTATTATAACAGGCAGAAATTCCTTTTTGGTTGTCTGTTTCATTATAAAAAATTATTGCTTCTTCAAAATATTGTAAGGCTATTTTGTATTCACCAGTGTAGTAGCATTCTGTTCCTTTTTTTAAATATAATTCAGCAATTTCATTTTGCAATTTATTTTTTGTAGTATCTTCAGTATTAAGTTCTATGAGGGCTATCAAGCTGTCTGTTTTTGATTTTGTTTGGGCTATAATTGTAAAACTATATGTTATAATAAAAAAAGATAGTATTATTTTTTTCATAATTTTTTATTAGTTTTTTGATTTTCAGTTTACAGATTTCCAATTAATTATTTGATAAAAAATCACAGTAATTTTGCTACATTTAGCTTAATATTTTTAATATCTAAATCCTATTAATACGATGTCGTCTGTTTGTGGCAGTTTTCCTTTGTGGTTTTCAAGTTTTTGTTTAAGAATTTCTTTTTGTATAATCATTGGTTTTTCATTAATTTCTAAAAGGATTTTTTTAAGTTTTTTTCTCATAAATTTACGTCCATCTTTACCTCCAAATTGGTCTTGGTATCCATCAGAAAAAATGTAGAATGTGTCATTTTTTTCTAATTCTATAATATTATTTGTAAATTTTTTTGGGTCGCTAATAAGTGCGTGTATTCCGACTGGCATTTTATCTGCCTTAATTTCAGTTAGTTTATTATTTCTAATAAAAATAAGTGGATTGTATGCTCCTGCGTATTGCAACTGCTGTAAATCGTTGTCTATTATACATATAGCTATATCTATTCCGTCTTTATTGTGTATTTTCTTGTTTTTTTGTTGTAGGATTGTAATAATATTTTCTCTCAAATCGTCGAGTATTTTGCTTGCAGAAAAGCCTGTTCGTCTTATTTTTCTATAATTTTTTGCAATAACTTCGTTGAGCAAAGACACTCCGAGCAAGCTCATAAATGCTCCCGGCACGCCGTGCCCTGTGCTATCGGCTGCAATAATTATTGAATAGTTGAAAAGTTTTTTGACAATATAAAAGTCGCCACTCACAATATCTTTGGGGCTGAATAATACAAAAATATCACTAATATTTAATAATTTTTCTGTTTTTAGTATGGCAATTTGTATTCTTTTGGCATATTCTATACTGTCAGTAATGTTTTTATTTTGTTTTTTTGTTATTTCAATTTGGTCTTCAAGGCTTTCATTTACTGTTATTATCTCTTCTCTCTGTTGGGTTAGTTCTTCATTTTTTTCTAAAATTTCTATTTGTTGTTGTTCCAGTTCTTCTGTAAAGTCTTCGAGAACTTTTGTAGTAATATTTAGCTCTTCTATTTTTTCGTCAAGTTCTAATTGTTTAATTCCTAATTCCTTATTTTGTTTATTTATTTCATTTTGGGCTTTCTTCTGTTTTGTTACATCTGTACTTATTGCTATAATATTTTTTATTCCATTATTTTTATCTAAAATTGGTGTAAGAGTAGTTTGGCTATATATTTCTTGATTGTTTTTATTTTTTTCTTTACTTATGTATGTTTTAGATTTTTTTATTTTGATAACTTCTGCTAATGTTTCATTTATTTTAGAATAATTTGTTGCAGATTTAATATTTTCACCTCTAATTTCTTTTAACGTTTTCAAATCTAAGCCATATATTTCAGTAAAAGCCTTGTTTACCCATTCAAAATTGCCTTCTTTGTCCATAATTATTATGGCATTGTCTGTTTCTGAGGCAACTATTGAAAGTCGTTCTATCTCTTTTGCCTTTTCTTTTCGTTCTGTAATATCATGTATTACTTCTATTGCTCCGTCGTAATTATTATTTTTATCATAAATAGCTGTTGCCACTCCTATCAAATAGCTTTTTTTGCCGTTCATATTAGGCACATAAGTTTCTGCTTGTAATACATTACCATTTTTTTGTATAGAAGAATAATTTTCATTCAAATACTTATCATCAAGTTTTGTTAAATCTACAAGAATTGGTCTTCTTTCTCCGTAGAAGGGTATTGAATATTCGTAATTTCCTTTGCCAATTATTTGACTTGCAGGAATGCCAGTTAATTTTGCCATTGCATTATTCCAAAAAAGCACCTCTCCATTTTTATCTATAATCATTACTGCGTCTGGAATTGACGATAAGATATATCTTGTGCGTTTTTCTGAATCTTCCAGTGCATCTCTTTGGGTTAGAATCTCTTCTTGTTGCTGGTTCATTTCTTCGTTTCTTTGCTGTATTTCTTCAAATGCTTCGGATAATTCTAATGTTCTACTTCTTACTCTTTGCTCTAAATTTTCGTTTACTTCTTTTAGCTCTATTTCTGCTTTTTTTATTTTTGTTATATCAGAAACCATTGCATAAGAGCCAACTATTTTTTGTGTTTCAAAGTCATATTTTGGAGTTGCACTAACAAGGCAACATATTTTTTGTCCTTCGGATTGTTTAAATTCAAGCTCGTAAGATGCTGTTTCTCCTGTTTTTCTACGTTCAATTTGCTCTTTTAACAAAGTGATATTTTCATCATCTACAAATTCATATAAATGTCTTCCAATAATATCGCTTTTTTTAAGTATTTTTTTCATTGCAGGATTAGCATCTAAAATCATCTCATCTTTGTCTAATTCTATAAATCCATCAATTGCTGTGTCAAGAATTGTTACAAATTTTTGTTTGCTTTTTTCGGCATTTTCAAAAGCAATTTCTCCTTCTTTTTTTATATAGTAATGACAATTTTCGGGCTTATTCAATCCATTTTTTATGGCAATAGCCATTCCTTCGCAGGTATTGTAACCACAAGAAGTACAGTTTTTTATATCGTCATCGGTATATTTGTGCATCTTCTCATAAATATTTTTTAGCTCCACTTTGGTAGGATAGCTTAAATTCACATTCTCCCACCTATTTACATAAGTTCTTTCGTATAATCCATCTTTCCAATAATTATTTATAACTTCTTCTATTTTTTTCTTGCTTAGTTCTTTGTTATTGCTATTTTCTTCTAAATATTTATTTTTTAGTTCCTCACTACGTTTTTTCACCCAATATTCTATTTCGTCCTGTGGCTTGTTTTTTGTAACTGTTAGTGGACCAGAATTGCAGCCAAAATCGCAACTAAGACAATCTATAAGCAAAGGAGACATACCTTTGTCTATCATTTTTGGCAAAGTTTTCAAATAATCATAAACAATTGGAGTTCCTTCAATTTTTCGGGAGTTCTTTTCTATATTCGGAATCCATCTTTTGGCTGTTTCTAATAATCCTCCGGGCGACGAAAAAAGAACTGCTCGTTCGGCAGGTGGATTGTCAAAATTACTTTTGGGATAGTCTTTTAAATTTATATTATTTTCTGATAAAAAATTTTGAATAGAAACATGTGCAATATTATAATCGCCAAGTCCTGTTTCTTCAAACTCTCTTTTTTTGGCATTGCAAGGCGAAATAATTGCAACTTTATAATTTTTGTATTGTGGATAAAATTCTTGAACCATTTTTATAGTATGCAGCATTGGGCTGTCTGTCGGTGCAAGGTATTTTATAAGCTCTGGCTGATAAAGTTCTATGTATGTAACTATTGCAGGGCAGGGCTGGGCAATAACTGTTTTAGGTTTTTCATTTTTAATATATTCTACATAAGATTTTGTGGTTAGCTCTGCACCAAAACTTACATCAAAAACAGCTTCTACTCCAAGTTCTTTTAACCAAGTGTTCAGGTTCAAATATTGCTCTGGAAATCCTGCTGCTACGGCTGGTGCCGAAATTGCAATTATTTTTTCTCCTGCAATTATATCATCAATAAATTTAGAAAAATCATCTATAAAGCTTCTTGCCTTATGGGTGCAAGCCTCAATACATTTGCCACAAGCAATACACATATCTGAATTTATTGCAACAATATCTCCACTACCATCGTTGCAATATTTAACTGGGCAGGCTGAAATACAAGCATGACAATTTACACATTTAGTTTCATCTACTGCAACAACTTTGGATAATGATGTCATATAAATAATGTTTTTTTGATAAACAAGAAAAAATAATTTTTCCTATTTTAAAATTATACAAAGATAGGTAAAAAAATAAAATTATTTTTAAAATATAAGAACGTATTACATCTACAAAAGTAGTATTTTTTTTTAACAAATTGCAAACTATTATCCATTTGATTTATATTTTAGTGTAAATAATCAAAAACTAAAAATATAACTGATAATATTTGTTCCCATCTGCAGTGCCTTCTGCCTAACTTCTGGCGAATCGTTGTGGACGTCTGGGTCTTCCCAGCCATCTCCTAAGTCGCATTCGTATGAATAAAAACAAACAAGCCTATCTTGGTAAAAAAGTCCAAAACCTTGTGCAGGTTTGTTGTCGTGTTCGTGGATTTTTGGTAGCCCGTTTTTAAAATCATATTTTTGATGATAAATTGGGTGCGAAAAAGGAACTTCAACAAAATCTAATTCTGGAAATACCTTCTTCATTTCTCTCCTTACGAATGGGTCTAATCCATAGTTATCGTCTATGTGAAGAAAGCCTCCTGCTTGCAAATACAGACGAAGGTTGGCTGCTTCTTGTTCCGAGAACAATACATTTCCATGCCCGGTCATGTGAACAAATGGGTAGTTAAAAATTTCCATGCTACCAACTTCTACGGTTGTAGGTTCTTTGTATATGTTGGTGTTAATGTTTTTGTTACAATATTTTATTAAATTTGAAAGCGAAGTTGGATTTGCATACCAATCGCCTCCACCGTTGTATTTTAGCAAAGCTATTTTAACTGATGTTTGCTGTGCAAAAGTGTTTGCAAAAGCAAACAAAAATATGATTACAAATATTTTTCTCATAATTGTTTTTTTAAAAAAAAGACCGATTGGCTTACAATCGGTCTTTTGAATTATTTTATGTAAATTATTTTACAATAGTTATTGTTTGTTTTACAGTTTCTTTTTGATTAGATATTTCTAAGAAATAAATTCCTGCGTCAAAACTTGATACATCAATTTTTGTTGTTTCATTTTTTGAGTTTACAGTGTAAACTAATGCTCCAATTGCATTATAAATATTGATAGATGAGTTTTGTGCATTTTCAATATTTACAAAATTTTGTGCTGGGTTTGGATAGATTTTAATTTTACTATTATTTTCATTTATACCCACAAAGTCGTGATCTACTGCTAATGTAGCAACTTCACTTTGGCCACAACCATTAAAAGCAAATACTTCTATATCTTGTGCTCCCATATTAAATCCAGAGAACTCTACTTCAATTTCATTAGAATTAGTTTCCTCTAACTCCCAGAACATAGAGGTTGTAGACCATTCAAAATATGTATTTTCTTGAGCTGTAACAGAATATGTTTGAAAACTTGGAATTACAACATGTTCGGGACCTTCAATAACATCAATATTGCTTGGTGTAGTTTCTGCAACAATTATGTTAGTTTCATAAATGTTTTCATTTGGAACGTCGTCTGTTATAGTTAAAGTAACATTTTTGCTACCTCCCGAAGAATATTCTACTGTATGAGGTCCTACTCCTGTTGCGGTAGCCGGAGTGGCATCAGTTCCAAAATCCCAAGAATAACTTTCTACAAAACCAGTAGAGTTGTTAGTAAAAGTTATAGCAGTATTTATACAAAATAAACTGTCTGTTCCTTCTGAGTCCGAAGTATTGAAACCTGCTAATAATTCAGCAGAAGGTTCTCCATAGACAAGCATTCCGTCTGACCATTCTCCTCCAAAAGTGCCAGCAAAACCTTTGTCTGCACTCACCATATCAATTGAAATAAATTGGAAGTTTTCATAATACTCGGCAATATTAGTCCACGTAAGTCCACCATCAGTAGATTTAGAAACTCCCATAGCTGGTGTTTCATAATCACTTCCTACTGCCATAAATGTATTTGCTTCGCCTGGCACTGCAGAAATTCCTGAGCCATAAACATCTCCTGCAGGAGTAATTTCTGTCCAAGTTTCTCCACCATCAGTTGTGCTATAAAATGTTACGGGGGTGCCAGCTGTATTTACTGCTAAGCCATTTAATCCTCCATCGTCAAATTCTATTTCTATATTTGTAGCAGTTCCCACAAGTATCTGATATTTATTCCATGTGTATCCTTTGTCTAATGATTTATAGACATATCCATTATTTGTTGTGTACCAAATAACATCTCCAATTGCAGTATAAAAACCTACGATACCATATTCAGAAGCATCTTCTGGGTCTGGAATATCTGCACCATCTACTCTTGTCCAACTATCACCACCATCGGTAGTTGTGTATAATTCATATTCTCCTCCTTCTGGGTCGCCTTGCACAAAACCATCATTTTCATTAAAGAAATGAACAACATTAAAAAAACTTGATGCTCCTGCACCATTTAGAATAGACTCCCAGTTTTCGCCACCATCAGTTGTTCTTAAAATATGATTATCAGTTCCCGAACCATACATAGCAATATAAGCAATATCTGAACTAAGTCCTTGAATCATAGAAAAAGCTGTTCCTCCTAAATTTGTTACAGATTTAGCTGTCCATGTAGCTCCACCATCGGTAGTTCTTGTATAATCTCTAAAATCAGCAGAACCTCCACTTCCATCTCTACCTGTTGCCCATGCAACGCTTTCGTTTACTGCACTTATGTAACCAGGATATTCAGATAAGTTTGAGAAGTCGGTAAATTTTCTAACAAAATAAAATGCTTCTTCTTTATTTACAGGAGGTTGTATTCCTATTATAGCAGAGTTATAATCATTAAAATCCAGCCCCGATGGGTTTAATGAGCCAACAGCAAAATAAGCATTTGCAGAACCTCCCCAGCCCCAGTTTACATGGAAAGCGTCAGAATCATCATAGCCATCAAAAACGAAAGCATGGCCGCCCGATGCTTCACTACTTCCTGAATAATATACAGGTCGAGAATTGTCTAATTCATTTTTTAATAAATCAATCCATTCTACGTCAGTATATTCTTCTTTATTAACATAGTCTAAGCTTTGATCATAGGCAAAATAATTGGCAAGAGCAATAGCAGCATCTTGGCTTTGTGCCCCCGAACCATCTTGTGCATAATCCATATCTACAGAAACTCCACATTGGTATGTTAACCAAGAAACAGCGTCGCCTCCATCATTATTTGGCATTTCAGCCCATGCAAATTCTCTTTCATCAAAATAAGCAGTTTGCACTCCATAAGTAGGGTGTGTATATTGATGCCAGCTTTTTCCTGTTACAGGATATTCATGATAATTCATAATTTGTGCCATAGCAACTGATACACAACCATTAGGCACACTTCCTCCTGGACAATAGTCATTATAATTCCCTGATTGATTCCAATTTGTTGTTAATAAAGGAGTTACAGCCTTGCCTGCTTTTGTTAAATTTTCGTCAAAAATGTTATTCCACATTTTTTTTGTTTCCAAGTTGTCCATATCATTTACTACGATATATTCAATTTGTTTGCTGTAGTTTTCCATCCACCAAGCAACTTCTGCATTTGTGATATTTTGTTCAAATTGCCCTGTAAGAGAATATGCCAATATTGGTTTTACTCTATCATCTGCCGAAATAATAACAAAACCACCTTCTTCAAAATTTACTATAAAATAAGTTGTAAGACCTTTGTGTGAATTGGCATATACCGATTCTACATTTAAACCTCTTACTCCGTCTGCTCTAAAATTATAATATTTTTGAGCTGCTTCTACTGCTTGTTTTTGTGTTATTGGAGTTGCAAAAACACTTCCGATTATTAACGATAAAAACAATAAAGAAAATAATTTTTTCATAGATTAATGAATTTTAATTGATTAATAATTAATAATAATACAAAAATTATTTTTAAATAAAATAATTGTAAAATTACAAAAAAAAGGGTTGGTTAAAAATTAAAATAATTAAATACTCTGCAAAGATATTTTTTTTTTTAGAAGTTGCATATTAATTTATTCTTTTTTTTGTTGCAACTAATTTTAAATTTAAAGTCTTTAGAGTAAAATAATTTAGTTTGACAAAAACTTTTTTATTTCATTTTTTCTTAAAAAAAATTAGCTTTGTAAAAATTTATAAAAAAACAGAATTGACTAACCTTTTTAAATTATTTAATATGAAAAAAATCAACCTATTAATTTTCAGTTTTGCAATAACACTTCATATTTTTGCAAACCCAGTTTCTATTGATGTCGCAAGAACTGTTGCAAAAAATTTTTTCTACGAAAAAACAAATACCAAACAAAATAAAATCAATTTTACAGAAAATACAATATTTTATAACAATGAAACCAGTTATTTTATTTTTAATATTGAAAATAATAATGGCTTCATAATCGTCTCAGCAGAAGACAATTATAACCCAATAATTGCCTATTCATTAAATAATTCTTTTGAAACAGAAAACCAACCCGATAATTTAAAATATTGGTTACAAACAATTTCTGATAAAATTGAATACATAAAAAACAATAATATTACTGCAACTAACAAAATCAAAAATTTATGGTCGGCATACAACACCCCTTATAATAGTTTTCAAAAAAACAATTCTAAAATCACTATTATTGAACCACTTACAGAACACATAAAATGGAATCAAGGTTCTGGGTGGAATGCACTTTGCCCAGAAGACCAGTCTGGACCATCGGGGCACGTATATGCAGGCTGTGTAGCAACTGCAATGGGCATTGTTATGAAATATTGGAATTATCCAATACAAGGTTCTGGTTCTCATGGATATACTCCTGATGGATACGATTATCAATTTGCAGACTATGGAAACACAACATATTTTTGGTCATATATGGAAGACGGTTCACCAAATTATTATAGTGCCTTGCTTCAATATCATCTTGGAATTTCGGTAGAAATGATGTATGGAGCAAATGGCTCAGGGGCTTGGTCGGAAGATGTGCCTTACGCTCTTGAAAATTATTTTAATTACAGCTCCAATATTGAACATGTAGATAGATATGGATATTCCGACAACGAATGGATTGCAATTTTAAAAGAACAATTAGACGATGCTAAACCGATGTATTACAGCGGTTGTAGCAATTCTGGTTGTCACGCTTTTGTTTGCGACGGATACGATTCCGACAATTATTTTCATTTTAATTTTGGGTGGGGTGGCTCAAGTAATGGTTTCTTTCTTCTTGATAATGTGGGAGGTTACAGCAGTTGGAATGCTGTTGTTAGAAACATAGAACCCCCTGTTGAATATTTGCAACCAGTAGCAAATTTAGAGGCTGATTTAGATTTTGAAACAGAAAATAAAGTAAATATAGATTGGCAATCATCTAATAATAAAGAGATTACATCTTATACACTTTACAGAAATGAAGAGATAGTTGCAGAAGATATTCCAACTACCACATCTACTTTTACAGACACAAACGTGCCAGACGGCGAATATTTTTATGGAATTAGAGCAATCTATTCAGACGGAGATGCTATTTGTGCATCAGACTTTGTTGAAGTTAAAACTAATTTTGAAGTAATTTTTCAAATTAGAAAAAATGATAATACAATGTTCTATTCTCCGCTACTAACAGTAGATTTTAACGGACAAACTGCAATAGAAAATTTTATTGGTGAAGTTACCTTTCAAAATGTGCCACTTGGCGAAAATCAAAACTACACTGTTAGTTGTCCAGATTACGAGGAGATTAATGGACTTGTAAATATTAACTCAGACAACAAATTTACTATTATTATGGAAAGTTCTGTAAATGTAGAAAATAATCAACAAAGCAACATTTCAATATTTCCAAACCCTTCAAAAAATGGAATTTTTCAGGTAGAAGGAATCAGGAAAAATTCACAAATTTCAATTTACGATATTACTGGCAAAAGTGTGTATAACAAAACTTTATCTACTCAAAAAATAAATCTTTCCAACTTAAATAAGGGTATTTATTTAATCAAAATACAAGAAAATAATGTAATTTTTACTGAAAAATTAATAATTCAATAAAAAAGTAAAACTCAATTAATTGTCAGACACTTGAAAATGTCTGACAATTTTAACACAAAAAACATGACTTTTACAGACATATCTGCAATTATTTTCTTTTTTGTATTCACCCTATCTGGATTTATCATAAATTTTGTGAGAGGGAGCAAACCTGAAAATATCCAATTTACAGATGATAAGAAAAGTCTATTTTGGTTTAGAATTTTAGTCCCAGCTGGACTTATTGCAAGCGAAATATTCTACTTCTTACGAATTGGCAGTTTTTCCAATTCTAATATTTTTGTAGTAATTGGCTACACACTACTAATTGGAGGACTTGCAATTCGCTGGTTTTCAGTTCTTAGCTTAGGAAAAGAATTTAATGTAAGCCTTTCAATAATAAAAAATCACAATCTAAAAACTAACGGAATTTATAAATATATCCGACACCCCAGCTACACAGGATTGCTCGTTTATTATTTGGGATTAGCAATACTGATGCAAAATATTTTTAGCATTATTTTATTAACTATCTTACCTTTTATTGCTGTTTTCAACCGAATTAGAATAGAAGAAAATCTACTTTCCATGTATTTTAAAAATAATTATAAAATATATTCCGAAAAAACTAAAAAATTATTTCCATTTATCTATTAAAAATGAAGCTAATCGTAGAACTACTAATTTTTGCATTACCCGTAATTTTTGCAGCAATTCTGCACATGGTTGTAGTCAAATTAGATATTTTTGCATTTCTAAAATTTCCGATAGACCACAACAAAAAATGGCGAGGAAAACCAATTTTTGGCAAAAATAAAACCTACCGAGGACTCGTAGTTATGATATTATTGTCTATAATTTTCACCTTTTTATATAAATTATTACTTAATAATTCCACAAGTTTTGCTTCGTATAATTTGCTTGATTTTGAAAATTATGGATTTATTTTTTACGGTTTATTATACGGGTTTGGATACATAATTGCCGAATTACCAAATAGTTTCGTCAAAAGACAACTTGGCTCACAAGAAGGCAAAGCCAAAAATATTTTTATGATAATTGCAGACCAATTAGATTCAACAATTGGAGTTATGTTGTTTTTTATTCCTTTTTCAAATTTCACTTTTTTGCATTTTGCTGTAGGTTTACTATTTTTCGCAATAATTCATTTATCAATAAATTATTTGCTCTACATTTTAGGAGTGAGAAAAGAACCTTTTTAATTATGAAAAAATTTATAAATTTTGAAGAATATAATAAACAAAACTTTGGCAGTAAAGCAAATAATCTTTCCACACTTTATCAAAATAATTTTAATATCCCGTATGGTTTTATTATTCCTTCAAAAATTATTCAAACCCAATTTTCTAATACTTTTTTATCACAAAATAACACTATTCATGCTGAAAAAAAACACTTAGAAAACAACCCACAAATATTTGAAAATCTGATTTTGGAAGCGTGGGAAAATCTTCAAAATACAAATAAAAAAAATTCGTCTGTAGCAATTCGTAGCTCAGCAAACATGGAAGACGGAAATAAAATGTCTTTCGCAGGAATGTTTACAAGTGAGCTAAATATCAATAATTTAGAAGATTTTAAAAATGGTTTTCATAAATGTTTGATGTCTAAATATAATGATTCTGTAATTTCGTATTGCAAAAAAAATGATGTAAATCCGCAACAAATCAGGCTAAATATTATTGTGCAAAAAATGATTAATGCAGATTTTTCGGGTGTTACTTTTAGCGTAAACCCAATGACCGGCAACGAAAAAGAAATGGTTATTGAAAGCATTGCAGGACTTGGCGAAAATTTAGTTCAAGGTTTGGTTTCGCCAAACAGATACGAAATTAATTGGTATAACGACAAAATAAAAATTATAGAAGGAAAAAAAGAAAATTCAATTTCTGAAAAAACAGTTAAAGAAATTGTGAAAATAAGCCTTGAAATTCAAAAATTTTATGGGAAGCCTCAAGACATAGAATGGGCGATAAAAAACAATGAAATTTACATTTTACAATCTCGCCCACTCACTGCTATTCAATACGATACGCCTTGCGACTGGACAAATGCCAACCTAAAAGACGGAGGAGTTTCGTCCGAAATTGCTACCCCATTTATGATTGGACTATTTGAACATATTTTTGAAAATACTTTACCAAAATATTTTGAAAAGGTTTGTATTTTACCCAACTACAAAGTTGAAAAATGGTTTACACAATTTATGTTTTATTCATATTGGAATATTTCTGCATCTAAAGATGGACTAAAAAAAATTCCCGGATTTGTAGAATTAGAATTTGACAAAGATTTAGGCTTAGAGCCAAATTACGAAGGGAAGGGACATATAACAAAAACAAATTTAAAGTCTATTATACAAGGAATTAAAGTTTTATTTGCATTAAAAAAATCAATAAAAAACACCATTTCTAAATCGGATACAGAACTAAAAAATTTAGATGAATTAATAAATAGTTACAAAAAAATATGTTGGAAAAATTTAGAAAAAAAAGAATTAGTTCAAAAATTAAAAACCCTTGTTTTTGAGGATTATTTAAAAATGGAAGGCTCATATTTTTATGTTATATATAATAATTCCAATAACACAACAATATTTAAAGATATTTTTGATAAAAAAAACAAAAAAAATACTCTAAATTACCTAAAACTTATTACAGGACTACAAAACATATCACACTTAAAACCAAGTATTGAGCTTTGGAATATTAGCCGAAAAATTATTAAAATACCCAAAGCAAAAGAATATTTTTTAACCAATAAAAGTGAAATTATAAACCAAGAATATATATCTGGAAAAAAAATTCCATTTAAGCAAAAAATAAAAGAAGTTATAAATAAATATGAATATCATAGCGAAAAAGAATTAGATATAAACGAACCCAACTGGGACGAAAACCCAAAACAAGTTTTTATCACTCTCACAGATTTTGTGGCTAAAAAAGATTCTGAAAGTATTGTAGAACAAACTAAAAATCAGGAAAAAATATTCAAAAATGAATTTGCAAAAATCAAGTCTAAAAAACTTATAAAAGCACTAAAAGTTCATAGAAAATTATTATGGTTGCGAGAAGAATACCGAGACCGTTCGAGTAAAATGTATCATATTATCCGAAAAACTTTTTTGGAGGTTGGTAAAATTCTTGTTGAACAAAATAAAATAGAGACCATTAACGACGTATTTTTCCTTTTTCCACAAGAAGCAATCAGCTTATTAGAAAATGATAATAATTTATCAGATAAAATTATAAAAAATAAAATAATACATCAAAGTTTCCGAAATTTTGAAAAACCAAACGAAATTTTTTCTCAAAAACATATTTTTTCAGAAAAAAACAAAGAAAATTATGATAAAATTTTAAGCGGAATTGCCTGCTCTTTTGGCATTGTGGAAGGCGAAATTTATATTGCAAAAACAGTTAAAGATGCCGAAAATATGCCCGAAGGAAAAATTTTGCTAACAGAATTTACAAATCCTGCGTGGACAATTTATTTTTCAAAAATAAAAGGACTAATTACAGAAACAGGTGGAATGTTATCGCACGGTGCAATAATTTCGAGAGAATATGGAATTCCTGCGGTTTTGGGAGTCAAAAATGCAAGAAAAATATTAAAACATGGACAAAAAATTAAAATTGACGGCAGTTCTGGGAAAATTTACATTTTATAAATCATAAAATTTTGTAATAATTTCTCTAAATTTTTCGGGATTTTGTAGCCATGCTGTATGCCCGCTATTTTCTATTATTTGACGCTTAGCTGTGGGATATTTATTAAAAACAAACTTTTGAGTTTTAGTATAAATATCATTATCTCCATAAGTTATAAATATTGGAAAATCAGGATTTTGCAGACCTTTTATTTCAGTATATTTTAACGCATTTTTTCTTGTTTTATTGATTGCTTTTGCACTAATATTAGCAAAAATATTATAATTATATTGTAAATTATTTTCATTTTTTGTGTAATTTTCCAATATTTTTTCATATAACTTTTTATATGCAAAACTATTTCCAAAAATACCTAAAACAGAATAAAAAGCGATTGACAATAATGTTATAAAATTACTTGATTTTTTATTGAAAGTAATAGCCTCTTTTTCAGCCTCTTTCCAAATCTCAGAAGTTCCGGGCATAGAACTACATAAAAACAAACTTAATATTTTTTTATAATTTTTGCTTGCGTAAATTTGTGCATAAAGTCCTCCCCAAGAATAGCCAAAAAGATGAAATGATTTTATACTAAAAAAGTCTATAATTATATTAATATCAGAAATATAGCTATCTATTGAGAAATCGCAATTTTCACACTTAGAATTTCCTGTGCCTCGCTGGTCAAAAGTTATTATTCTAAATTTATTCTTCAATATATCAACAACTTCCACCATTTTATCAGGAATACCAGGACCTCCATGGAGCAAAATTATTGTCTCTGATTTAGTTTCAGAATAAACCCTAACATTTAACAAAATATTTTTGTTTTTGATGTATTTTTTTATCATAAATTATTTAATTAAGCATATCTTAAATCGCTATTTTTACAAATAATAAAATAATCTGCTGTAAAGCAAGAATTTAGCCATAAAACAATTTAACAATTCTTCTTTTAAGGACAAAATCTAAATTAATTTTACAGTTCCGTTATCTCCGTTAAGTTCCACAATATCACCATCTTTAAAGATAGAAGTAGCCTGCGAAACTCCCACCACCACGGGAATTCCTAACTCTCTACCCACAATTGCGGTGTGCGACAATAAAGACCCTTTTTCGCTAATCAAACCAGCCGCCTGTGCCATAAGAAAAACCCAACCGGGGTCTGTCATCTTGGAAATCATGATTTTATTGGCAACAGAAATACTAAAATCTGGCTTTTTTATTACAACAACTTTTTCGGTAATTTTGCCTTTTGAAACCGCAATGCCTTTGTAAATATTTGTTTGCGAAAAATCTATTTGTTCATTATCTTGCTCTAAATCAGGGGTTTTATCTCCCATATACATTATGCGGTCGGGCAGTTGCAAATCTTCATATTTTTGAAATAATATTTTTTTTTCGGCAACCAATTTCTGTTTTGATTTGTAGTTTTTATTCAGACAAAAATCTTCTAAATCTTTTATTTCAAGATAAAAAACATCTTTTGAATTAGAAATAATATTCTTTTCTGTCATCATTTTTCCAATTTCTTCAAAAATATCCTTCACCACTCCATAAGCACGAGTTCGGCAAAATCGCATATTTTCTCTATTTTTTAAGCCAAAAGACGCAAGATTATAAACTACTCTAAAAACATATCTTTTTGGATTCCAATATTTTAAAGTTTCCAAAAACTGTTTAAATGCTTTGCTATGAATTTCATTTTGTTTATTAATAAATTCTTGTTCTGATGCAGAAGATGAAAGTTGGTTTTTTAATAATTTTATAAATAAAATAGGATTTTGACGAAACGAAGGTCTTTCTAATTTTAGCTCTTCAAGAGTTCTATCTCCATATTTTTCCAGATATTTTTTAATTTTATTAAATAAATTTTCATATTTTTTTATATCATAAAAATTATAAATTTCTTCTGCCGAAAGGCTAAATAATTCTAAAAAATCTGAATTATTTTTAATAAAATCTTTAATTTCTAACATTTTTAAAACAGCCTCTGCTGACTCTACATTATTTGTTCCGCACAGCAAATCGTTTGCAAATTGCTCTTTATCAGTAATTTTATATTTTATACTCAAATCCTGTAAAAAGCCAAAACTCTTAAATGCCAAATAATCATTAATTAAAGTTCTATACCAAGGTTTAAATAATTTTTGAGCAGAATGCTGATAATGTTCCCACAATTCTTGTGGCGAAGACATACTATTTTTATATGACTTTAAAAATTCATAATTCTTATCAAATTCTGTAAAAAAAATTTTATTACTTTTTTTGTAAGTTATCAATAAATTAAGAATTGAGACAAAAAGTTTATATTTTTTTATAAATGAAGATTTTTCAATCTTTGCCTCCGAATTATTTAATCCAACGGCTTTTTCCCACGATTTTATAGATTTTTTTGAAGTATGAATTAGCCCCATCATTTTATACCAATTATCTAATCTATAATATATTCTGCCTTTATAATGAGCAAGTAAATTATCAAAAATTTTAGGATTCTTTTTCAAAATTTTTGGCGAAAGCCAGATAGCTTTAAAAGTATTGGTGAATACATTTTTATAAGCATCTAAGGCAAAACTAAAAGTTAGCGGTAGGCTAATTTCAGGATAGCTCTCTACAATATTAGTATTGTCCAAAATTTTTATTTTATCCAAAACAATTGTTGTAATAGAACGCATTTGAAGTATATGCAATTCGTTTTTTTCGTCAAAAGAAAATTCTATATCGGCAGGAGTTTTCAATAACTCTTCGCATTTTTGGGCTTGCTCTTCAACTTGCAAAATTTCTTGATTGCTTAAAGTGCTTTTTTGTGATTTTTTTTCAGATAAATCACTTAATATTAATTTATTATTATCAAAAATAAATTCTTTTTTTTTGTTTCCTATTTTTTTACTAATATATTTTGTAGCTCTGTTGATTAAGTATGTATCTGTTTCAACCTTCTCTGCAACAATGCCTTCGCCCAAACCATAACCTGCAACAATTATCGCATCATTCAAATTTCCCTCTGGATTTAGGGAAAAGGCAACACCTGATTTTTTGGCATCAACCATTTTTTGCAAAACAACAGCATATTGTATATTACTAATAGTAAACCCATTAACAAGTCTATAAGACAACGCCCCAAAACTCCAAGCTGATGCAATGCTTTTCAAAATTTTGGAAAAAAGTTGTTCCGAATTTACATACAAATAACTCGTATGCAAGCCTGCAAAAGAATATTTTGCCCCGTCTTCCGAAATTGCCGAAGAACGAACTGAGATAAAATAATTCTTGCCAAATTTGGAATCACAAGCATTGTTTATTTCTGTTTTTAAACTGGCAGGAAATTCTAATTGCTCAATTTTTTTCTGAATTTTTTGTGATATAGAAAAAAGTTTTTTTTTATTGTTATTTTCCACCAAACTACATAAGTTTTCTATCTCTTTTCTTATAGGTTCCAAAATTTTATTTACAGCTTGTGCTGATAAAATAAAAAAGTTAGGAGTCTTAATTCCAGCAATTTCTATTTGTATTAAACGAAAAGCTTTGCCTCCAATATCCTCTATTTTAAACTTTTTTTTATCCGAATTATTTGAAAAAATAAGATTATTCATTAATAAAATGTGTAAATATTAAGTTCGTAAAATAGAATAATAAAATTCAAAAAGCAAAATATTTTTTTGTTTTCTGAGTTATTAATTTAACTTTGCAATTCAAAGCACTTTTAAAATCAAAAAAAATGAAAGCAACCGAAAAACATTTACAGGATATATCCGAAATTCGCTCAATAATGGAAAGATCATCAAGTTTTCTAACACTAAGTGGTTTATCAGGTGTGTTTGCGGGATTTTTCGCATTGCTTGGTGCAGCTTTCGCCTATTGGGCTATTTATATAAAATATATCCCAAACAGAGAAATCGGAATAATAAATAATATCCCCCCGTCTAATGAGCTGATTATCTTATTATTTGCAGATGCATTTATAGTTTTAGCATTTGCCCTATCAATAGGTTTTGTTTTTACTTGGCGAAACACCAAACGAAAAGGCTTGAAAATTTGGGATAATAATTCAAAAAGATTGCTGATAAATTTATTTATTCCTTTGATTACAGGAGGATTGTTCGGATTACTATTAATTTGGAATAACCATATAGAAATTCTTGCGTCGGCAACACTAATTTTTTACGGGCTTGCTTTGCTAAATGCCTCAAAATACACAATTCACAATATCAGATTTCTGGGTATTTCTGAAATCATTTTGGGATTAATTACTGGTGTGTTTGTGGAATACAGTTTGCTATTTTGGGCAATTGGTTTTGGAGTTTTACATATAATTTACGGAGCTTTAATTTATTTTAAATACGAAAATAAATAAGTTTTTAGTTTTTAATGCTTAGTTAATAATTCAACTACAATTTTCCACAAAAAAAAAAATTGAAAAACATAATATCAAATATAAATAAAACCTTTGAAAGTCGTGTGCGACTGGGCATTATGTCTGTTTTGATGGCAAATCAAAAAGCAGATTTTAATATGCTTAAAGATGTGCTGGAACTAACCGACGGAAATTTAGCAAGCCACCTTAAAGCTCTTGAAAAAGAGGAGTATATTGAGGTAGAGAAAAAATTTGTTGCACGCAAACCAAAAACTATTTACCGTGCAAGTCTAAAAGGAAAAAACGCTTTTCAAGCTCATCTAACAGCACTTGAAGATTTAATAAAAGGTTTATGATTTTTTTTAATTACACACTTTGAAACACAAAGCACTTTTTAAATATCACAAAATTGTCAGACACTTTAAAAGTGTCTGACAATTATAAAACTCCATTAAAATGATAAAAAAACTAATCCAATCCAAACGCTTTTCGCTAAGTATTTTCCTTTTTGTAGTCGCAATATTTTGTTTTTCATTAACTATTTTTAGGCAATATAGAACTCAAGAAAATATGTATATTTTCCTTAATTGGAACTTATTTTTAGCATTTATACCTTGGGGACTTAGCTCATTATTAATTATTTATCCCAAAATGCAAAAAAAGATATTTTTGATAATTATTTTACCCTTGTGGTTGCTGTTTTTTCCAAATACAATCTATATTTTAACAGATATTATTCACCTGCGGCATACTAATTATCATATATTTTGGTATGATTTATTTTTGGTTTTATCATTTGCTCTAACAGGATTGTTTCTTGGTCTGATAAGTCTTTTGGATATAGACAAAATATTGACAAAATACTTTAAAGTTAGAATTAGAAGCCTAATAATTATTGCAATAATTTTTGTAAGCAGTTTTGGTGTATATCTTGGAAGGTTTCTCAGGTGGAATAGCTGGGACATTATTAATCAGCCTTTTGCACTTTTGTATGATGTGGCTCACAACATAATTTTCCCACTCCAGCACATAAAAACATGGATGGTTACAATTCTTCTTGGAATACTTTTTAACATAATTTATTGGACAATAAAATTTATACACTATGAAAGTAAAAATGATTTTACCGGCTCTAATTGAGGCAAAAAGCCCAATGTGGCGACCAATAAAATACTCACTTTTTCCACCTTTGGGACTTGCAACACTTGCCGCATTTTTATCGCCAAACGACGAAATTACTTTGGTAGATGAGCATGTAGAAAATTTAGACCTTAATGACAAACCCGATTTGGTTGTTATTCAGGTGTATATAACCAATGCTTTTAGGGCTTATAAAATTGCAGATTTGTATCGCCAAAAAGGTTGTTATGTGATACTTGGCGGTTTGCATGTAACAGCTTTACCAGAAGAAGCTGCTCTACATGCCGATAGCATTTTTCTTGGACCTGCCGAACAAAGTTTTCCCGAATTTTTGGTTGATTTTAGAAATAAAATGCCACTAAAAGTGTATTTTTCAAAAAACAGAACCATTCAGGGACTTTTGCCAATAAGGCGAGATTTGATAAAAAGACATAAATATTTTGTGCCAAATTCAATATCGGTAACTCGTGGTTGTCCACATAGTTGCGAATTTTGTTATAAAGATGCTTTTTTTGAAGGAGGAAAATCATTTTACACACTTAGAGTTGATGAGGCTTTGGCTGAAATTGACAAACTTCCGGGAAAACACTTATATTTTCTCGACGACCACTTATTTGGTAATAAGCGGTTTGCAACAGAATTATTTGAAGGAATGAATGGTATGAACAGAGTTTTTCAGGGAGCGGCAACGGTGGAATCTGTAATAAAAGGAGATTTGCTGGAAAAAGCAGCAAAAGCAGGTTTGCGTAGCCTTTTTGTGGGATTTGAAACACTAAATAACGAAAACTTGAAGCAAAGCAATAAACATCATAATATTGGGAGAGATTATGAATTGGCAATAAAACGATTGCACGATAATGGCGTTATGATAAATGCGAGTTTTGTTTTTGGACTCGACAGCGACAACAATGATGTGTTTAAAAGAACTGTTGAATGGGCTGTAAATAATGGTATTACAACTGCTACATTTCATATTGCAACTCCGTATCCTGGCACAAAATTTTATGATAAAATGCAAAAAGCAGGAAGAATTACTACAAAAAATTGGGACTTATACGACACAAGGCATGTTGTTTTTAAAACAAAAAACATTTCTGCTACGGATTTAAAAAACGGCTACGATTATGCCTACAAAGAATTTTACAGATACAAATCTATTTACAAAGCAGCAATGCAGCATAAATCATTGAAACACAAGACAAAACATTTGTCCTACACTGCTGGTTGGAAAAAATTTGAACCAGTTTGGAATTTCATAATCAAAACAGAAGGTCTGAAATATACACGACCATTTTTGGAGGCAGTTTTATCAAAAGTTAGATGATAGTATTTTATTATCAATACTTTAATAATACATATTAAATAAAAGATGCCCAAGCAAATTCATAAAAACTAATGCAGAATAGACTGTTCCTGTTGTTTCCAAATTATTATTTTTTTCTGTTGGTTTAAAAATAAATCTTAAATAAAAAATATTTGCATAAATAAATATAGCTATACTCAAAATAAAATAACTTGTGGGCAAATCGAGTAAAAAACCTGCATAAAAGCTTAGTGCAGAGGTTATATAAACTGCAATTAAAGGAATAAATGTAGCTCCGCTTGAACCAAGAATTTTAGAAAAAGTTTGATAACCATCTTCTTTTTCCTTGTTTCGTATTTTGCGAGAAGTTTCCCAAATAGTAATTGGAACAGAATACATTAGCAAAAATGCAAAATGTGTTATTGTGAAATTTTCGTAAACAGCTCCCGAAGCCAAAGCTGTATGAAGCAGATAAAAATTTATAAGATAAGGCAAAGGCTGATGTGTAAACATTGTGAAAAACAAATGTTCTAAATGAAATTTTTCGGCAAAAAACCATTTAAAAGTAAGAACCGCATAAATTAAAACAATGGCAAAAACAAGAAGTGTGTTTTGAGCAAAAATAACATTTATAAGAATCAGTATGCTTAGAGTTGTTATTGCAATTAAGTGTAAATCAGACTTTAAAACATCGCCACGTGGAGCAGGACGATTTGGAAAAATTTCTTTGTCCAACTCAAAATCTTTTAGTTCGTCAAAAGTTCGCATGAGCAACATAAATAATAATGATGATATTAGTCCAATAATACTATATTTATCAAACACAATATCAGTACCTTGCAATGCCTGAATGGAAAAACTCATGCACAAATAAAGAAAGGTTACAAACGGAGCATAAATATGCACAGGAAAACGCTCTTTGAAATAAATAAACAAACGAACTGGTAATTTTTTAGTTTTTTGCATAATCTTTTTTATTTTTCAAAACCCAATACAAGCCTTTTGCATTAGATTTCATTTTTTTTATAATTAATTGAATAACAATATGTTCTAAGAAAGATAAAATTCCCCAAGTTACCATAAAATAATATCCGTAAACATTAAATCCAAACACAAAAAGTGCAAAGAAAAACAATCCTTGTATGTAACCACCTATTTTCCATGAATATAAATGAAGACTTGGAAAACGTCGGAATTTTATTAGCGAAATAATATTGGCAAGTAAAAATAATCCCAAAAATGTTGAAAAACTTAATAAATGTGGGGCAAATTCTTCTGCTTTAAAAGTATAAATTCCTATAACTGCAAGGATAAAAGTTCCCACATCGGCAATAGAGTCCAATCTTGCTCCAAGCTCTGTTTGCATGTTAAATTTGCGAGCAATAAAACCATCTAAAATATCTGTTATTAAGTTTATTACCAAAAAAATTACAAATAAATTTTCGTATTTGCTTATCGCAAAATATAGCACAAGCGGAAACGAAATTATCCTATAAAAAGATAAAATATTTGGAATTGTTATAATTTTTGATTTCATTAATTTTTTTTCAATTTTCAAAAAAAATATTCCGAAAGATAAAACAAAAAATGAAATATTAAACAATATAATAAATTATAAAAAAAAGTTTTTACCTTTGTTGTATGAATAATACAAATCAAATAGCTATAACAAACTGGCTTCCAACAACTTTGAAAGAGGTGAAAAACAAAAACTGGGACGAACTTGACGTAATTCTTTTTACTGGCGATGCCTATATAGACCACCCTGCTTTTGGAGCTGCTGTTATTGGTAGAGTGTTGGAAAACATTGGTTTACGAATAGCAATTATTCCACAACCAAACTGGAAAGACGACCTTAGAGATTTTAAAAAACTGGGAAAACCACGACTGTTTTTTGCCGTAACCTCTGGAAACATGGACTCTATGGTGAACCACTACACTGCAAGCAAGCGACTTAGAGCCAACGATGCTTATACTGCTGGCGGCATGTCGGGATTTCGTCCGGACTATGCAACAACTGTTTACAGCAAAATTTTAAAACAAATTTACCCCGAAATTCCTGTAATAATTGGAGGAATAGAAGCCTCACTACGCCGTTTGACTCATTATGATTATTGGTCTAACACTCTAAAATCAAGTATTTTACATGAAAGCAAAGCCGATTTGCTTGTTTATGGAAATGGCGAAAAAGCAATTATAGAAATTGCAGAACTGATGCAAAAAGGCGTGCCAATTAGTAACATAAAAAATATTAGACAAACTGTTTTTATTACTAAAAAAAATTATAAAAATTTAAAAGATGATGTTATAAAAATAAATTCTCATGAAGACTGTTTGAAAGACAAGAAAAAATTTGCCTCCAATTTTAAAACAATTGAAATACAATCAAACAGTGTTTATTCTAAACAAATTGTTCAAGAAATTGAAGACAAGCTAATTGTTGTAAATCCTACTTTTTCTAAAAACACAACGCAAGAACTTGACAGCGTTTACGACTTGCCTTACACTCGATTACCTCACCCTAAATACAAAAAACGTGGAGCAATTCCTGCTTTTGAAATGATTAAATTTTCGGTAAATATTCATAGAGGTTGTTTTGGCGGTTGCAGTTTTTGCACAATTTCGGCACATCAAGGAAAATTTATTGTAAATCGTTCGGAAAAATCTATTTTGAAAGAAGTAGAGCAAATAAGTAAAGCCAATGATTTTAAAGGGATTATAACAGATTTAGGAGGACCATCTGCAAATATGTATAAAATGCAAGGCAAAGATTTGTCTATATGCGAAAAGTGTGTTAGACCCTCGTGTATAAATCCGAACATTTGTAATAACCTGAATACCAATCACTCCTCACTTACTAATCTTTACAAAAAAGTTAG
>Ga0193956_1000047_pt1 | contig 51624 bp, 37 predicted proteins | sample BB_7_MG_FD_140358 | JGI IMG/M metagenome (GOLD analysis project Ga0193956, IMG submission 140358) | Microbial mat bacterial communities from the Broadkill River, Lewes, Delaware, United States - BB_7_MG | ecosystem: Environmental > Aquatic > Freshwater > River > Microbial mats | place: USA...
ATCGATCGCACCAAAACCACCACCACCCGGCGTCTCAATTCGCACCCTGTCACCAACCTGCACCTCAACCATATTTTTACCACCTAAATCCGTCGACTGACCCTCCGCAGAAATCAGGCTATTTACGCCGCACGATCCTGCTCCACCGCCATCGACACCATAAGGGGTAAACACCCGTCGTTCAGAAAGGATCGCCGCTTGCAACGATTGTAAGAATTCCAGCTCGCGCACCAAACCATCGCCACCGTTAAACCGACCAGCGCCTCCTGATCCTGCACGCAGACCAAATTGACGCACCATGACTGGATAACGATTTTCTAGAATTTCAACGTCGGTAATACGGGTATTGGTCATGTGGCTGTGCACCCCCGAACAGCCATGCCATGTTGGCCCAGCCCCCGCGCCGCCACCGATTGTTTCGTAGTAACCAAAATCATCATTACCAAAGGTGAAGTTATTCATGCAGCCTTGCGATGCCGCCACCGTGCCAAAGGCTTTAAAAATGACATCGACCACCCGTTGCGAAGTGAGAACATTACCTCCCACCACGGCTGCATCCTCATCTGGTGAGAGAATCGACCCTTCAGGCAACACCACTTCGACCGAGCGCAAGCACCCTTGGTTAAGGGGGATCTCTTCGGCAACGAGACACCGCAAGCAATACAGCACCGCCGACATGGTCACCGCTTTGGGTGCATTGAGGTTGCCCCAATGTTGTGGCCCCGAGCCAGTAAAATCAAAACGAGCCTCACCAGCATGACTGAGATGAAGCGTAAGAGCGATGGCCGTGCCATCATCGAGGAGGTCTTCGGCCTCGACAACCAACGAACCGTGTTGTTTCTCCTGCTGTTGCGCTAGCTGACACAGTCCTTGCCGCACCGCCTGTTCGGCGTGATCTTGCAGATAGCCCATATAGGCGTGAACGGTATCCAAACCGCACGTGGCGATCAGTTCAGTTAACAGACGAATGCCACATTGATTGGCCGCCACCTGCGCTTTAAGGTCGGAGATATTATCGGCTAAACGACGACTTGCTGGAATGGCGTTGCCGCTATCATCAACATTTGGCTGACTAAGAACCGCTTCTATCTGTTGCTGTTGAAATTCTCCTGCGCGCACCAACTTTAGACCGCGAATAGCACAGCCCTCCTCTTTTAAACTGCGCGAAAATGGCGGCATGGAACCGGGAGTGATGCCACCAATGTCGGCATGATGTCCGCGATTAGCGACCACCATCACCATTTTGCCGCCATGCCACAACGGTGTGATAACGGTCATATCGGGCAGATGACTACCCCCCTCCTGAGGATGGTTACACAGCCAGACATCGCCCTCGACCATATCGTCTTTAAAACGGCCAATCTGCTGCTGCACCGCTTCACTCATCGCCCCAAGATGGACAGGAGTGTGCGGCGCGTTGGCAATCAACTCACCCGTGGCACTAAACAGCGCACAGGAAAAATCGCAGCGCTCTTTGATGTTGGTGGAGATCGCCGTGCGTTGTAGAGTGTGGCCCATCTGCTCGGCAATCGACATAAAACGGTGGCTAAACAGCGCCAACTGAATGGGGTCGAGGGCGGCGGTCATGTTAATGGTTGCCGTTTCAACCGCAATCACCACATCACCCTGATCATTGACCTGAGCGCAACAGTTTGGCTCAACAATAATGGTGGCGGTATCTTGAATAATAATCGCTGGCCCAGCCACTTCAGCACCACAGGCTAACGGTTCTAAGCGGTAAATTGGCACCATCGACCACTGGCCACCAAGGTAGCAACGCCCTTCGCCAAGTGCCAAAGTATCCACCGTTGTCCCCACACCTTTTTCATCCGTGTGGGCCACCGCAACCGGCGCACCAGTGTGAGTGCTAACGCGCACCCGCACATCATCGACCTCAATAATACTATCGAGTTCAAAACCAAACTCACGGCGATAGGCCTCGACAAAAGCGCGACGGTAATCGCCATCTTCAGGTTGGCGTACCATCAATGCAGTGTCGGTACCGGCATAACGTAAATTAAGATAGCGTTCGATCTCAACCTGCGGATCACTGGCTGGCGCGCAACCAAGATCGGTACAGGCCTGTTGAATCAATTGGTCGAAACAGTGATCAAAAAACGCTTGCCGCTGTTCGTTCAGTTCGCCACTCACCGCCTGTTGCTTTTCACGCACTTGGCAAGCGATCCCCATGCCGTAGGCCGATAAAATCCCCGCATGACGATGGATAAAAATGGTTTTCATCGCCAATTTTTGCGCCATTGAACAGGCATGTTGACCACCCGCACCACCAAAACAGGCCAACGCATGATCAGTTAAGTCGTAACCACGCTGTACCGATACCGCACGAATTGGCCGCGCCATCACTTCGTTAGCGACATCGATAAATCCCGCAGCCACCGCTTCAACGGTCATCGGTTGGCGACCATGCTCGGTCAACCAGTGATTAATTTCAACGGTCAACTCCTCAAACGCCTGCCGTGCCCCCGCTACATCGAGAGGTTGGTCTTCATTGGGGCCAAAAATATGGGGGAAAAATTGCGGTTGCAAACGGCCCAACACCACATTGGCATCGGTAACAGTGAGATGGCCATTTTTGCGATAGCAGACTGGCCCCGGATGGGAACCCGCCGATTCCGGCCCAACCTCAAACATGCCATGACGGAAAAACAACCGCGAGCCACCGCCTGCTGCAACGGTTTCAATTTGCAACTGTGGCGCGGCAATACGCACACCCGCCACTTCGCAGTTTTGCGTTTGCTCGTAGCTGCCCGCATAACGAGACACATCGGTAGACGTTCCGCCCATATCGAAACCGATCACTGCCTTACCAGGCAATGCGTGGACGCAGGTTTGCGCGTAACCGACCACCCCACCAGCGGGGCCAGAGAGTAACGCACTACTGCCAGCGAAAGCTGCCTGTGGCACCAAGCCACCATCAGAGGCCATAAACAGCAGCTCAGTCGTGGCCAAACCATCGACGAAACCAGCCGAAAAACTTTCAACATAGCGTTGAATATGCGGCGTCAAATACGCATTGACCACCGTGGTATCGCCACGGCCAACCATCCGCACCGTCGGCATCACCTGATGCGACAACGAACAATGCTCAAACCCCAGCTCGGCAACACAGCGACCAATCAATTGCTCATGGTCAGGATAAGCATATCCATGGGCCAAGATCACCGCCACACTGGTACAGCCCAACTCCTTGGCACTGTGAAGCTCAGTCAACAACGCAGCGGAATCCAACGCCTCAACCACCACATAATCGCGACCATTGGTGCCGACAACGGTATCCATTTCGCCAGCCAAAGCAGGTCGCACCCGCTCATCGACCTCAATCACATGAGAATAGAGCGGCTGCGGTCGCTGAATATTGAGATCAAACAGATCAGGCCGTGTTTGATTGCCAATCTGCAACAGATCAGCAAAACCACGCGTGATCACCAGCGCTGTTTTCGCCCCCTTACGCTCCAAGAGCGCATTGGTGGCAACCGTGGTTCCCATACGAATAGAGGAGATCGATTCCGCACGGAGTTGTTCAGCAGGCAGCGGCGTCCCCTGCTCCTGCTCTAAAATACGGCGTATCCCCTCGCGTGGGGCATCGGGGTAATTAATTGGGTCATCAGAGAGGAGCTTGAGGACGGTGGTACGACCATCGGCGAATTCAGCGTAGATGTCGGTGAACGTGCCACCACGGTCGATTGAGAATTTTATGTTTTGCATTGCCATTGAGGTGCCTAACCTTGTGCTAGTTGATTGTGATCTGTTGGTGCCGTTGCAAAGTGGTCACCGACCACTGGAGTAGCCATACGAGGTACGCAACTCACGCAATGGAACAATTTAGGTGCCACTAAAAAACGAGAGAGCGACAGTAAACCAAACCCCTCTACACCATTCCCACGAATTAAAACCGATTTGGAGGTCGAGAGGCCGACGAACCGCCAATGTTACGCGAGAGGGAAACCGACTCATTGTCGGTAGAGTGCGGCCCGCTGCAAGCGTGAACTTCAAGGCCATTTTTTGCTTACTTTTTGGGGGCCTTGCAAAAAAGTACGTCGCAGTGTGAGGGCGAGACCTCACGAACTTGAACTTGATTTTAAGGGTGTGGAACCGAATCAACACGAACCAACGGATAACAACGTTCAGAGGCTGAAGTAAACTGGGGTTGCGCCCCCAGACCTCGCCCACCTTTTTGCGCCATCAAAAAGGTGGCAAAAAATGGCCCCGTAACTGTCTGGCCCTTCGGGGCCCCTCACTCCAATCGCTACCAGCGAGAAACCCGTAAAAACTCGCTGCGCTCAAACAGTTTACGGGTGGACGTTCTCGCTGATGCTCATTGCGTTCGGCGGCGACAGATAGGGGAGTTTGTTGCTAAATAAGATTAAAAATCAACTTACCCTTGCTTCAACCCTTTACTCACCACCTCAAACAGATCCGACGAAATCCCCGCTGCTGACAACAACTCCTCCAACGCTAACTTCATCGCCCCAGCACGCTGAGCATCATAACGCGGCCAGCGCAACAACGGCGTCACCAAACGCGCCGCTATTTGCGGATTAAAGGTGTCGAGCACAGCAATCTGCTCCTGCAAGAAGCGATACCCCGAACCATCGGCGGCATGAAAGTTAACCAGATTACCGTGACAAAATGCGCCAATCAACGACCGCACCTTGTTGGGATTCTTCAAATCGAAAGCCTCGGAATCGAGTAAGTCAACCACCTGCTGCAAACAATCGGAACGACTGGATCGCGCTTGCATCGCCAACCACTTATCAACCACCAATGGATCACACTGCCAACGCTGATAAAACTGATCGAAAGCGGCTTCGGTTTTCGCACTGGGGATATCGGCCATAATGGTCAAGGCCGCACTAACATCGGTCATGTTATCGCCACGCTGATATTGTTGGTAAACCAGATCAAGCATCGCGCCATCATCGAGGCACCCTAAGTAACTGAGGCAAACATTTTTGAGACTGCGCTGACCAACAGCAAGAGGGTCAAGGGAATATTCGCCGTCAACATGGCAGCGCGCATAGCAGGCACTAAACTCCTGTTGCAACGTCCGCGCGAGAATTGTGCGCATAAAATTGCGCGCACTGTGGATCGCGTGCGGATCAATTTGCACCATCTGCTCGGCGACATAACTCTCTAACGGTAGAGTTAACGATAACGCTAACAACGACGGATCACTGATTTCATCGGTTAAGAGCACCCGTACGGCTTCGATATAATCGTTATCGAGGGCCAGCGGTCGATGGTTTTGAATGTCGTCAATCAAATCCATCATCAATTGCAACGCTAGACGTTGGCCGGCATTCCAGCGATTGAACGAGTCACTATCGTGAGCCATCAGAAACGCTAACTCACTGACACTTTGCTCCATCACCAATTTAACGGGTGCTGAGAAATCGCGCAGCACCGAAGGTACGGCATCAGCAGGGACACCGATAAAGGTGAAGCGCTGCTCTGTTGCGGTTAATTCCAACACCCGTTCCGTTGGCGCACTGCTGTCATCTGCGAAGCGAAGTGGCAACTCTTGCCCATCAGCACCGATCAAAGCCACACGAACGGGGATATGGAACGGCTGCTTATCGGTTTGCCCTGCGCTATCACCGCACTGCTGCTTAAGGATTAAGGTCAGGCTCGACTGCTGCGGATCATACACCGATTCAACATGAAGAATCGGTGTACCCGCCTGCGCGTACCAGCGCTTAAATTGCGTTAAATCAACGCCTGAGGAATCCTCCATCGCCGCGGCGAAATCATCAGTGGTCACTGCTTGACCATCGTGACGGTCAACATAGCAGCGGATACCGGCCATAAAACGCTCACGGCCAAGTAGGGTTTGCATCATACGGATGAGTTCAGCGCCTTTGTTATACACGGTCATGGTGTAGAAATTATTGATCTCAACGTAGGATTCTGGGCGTACCGGATGAGAAAGTGGCCCTGAATCTTCGGCGAATTGATGGGTTTGCAGCAAACGCACCTCTTCAATACGCTTGACAGCAGCGGAGTTCATATCGGCGGAAAACTCTTGATCGCGAAAGACCGTTAAGCCCTCTTTGAGACTGATCTGAAACCAATCACGGCAGGTGATGCGATTACCGGTCCAGTTATGGAAATACTCGTGACCGATCACCCCTTCGATATCGAGATAGTCCATATCAGTGGCGGTATCGGGACAGGCGAGAACATATTTAGAGTTAAAGATATTCAAGCCCTTATTTTCCATCGCCCCCATGTTGAAATCATCGACGGCAACAACCATGTAGCGGTCAAGGTCATATTCGAGACCGAAGCGCTGTTCGTCCCATTGCATCGCTTTTTGCAATGAACGCATGGCATGGTCGCACTTATGGCGATTACGCTCTTCGACATAAATTTGCAGCAAAACTTCACGCCCACTACAGGTGGTAAAGGTATCGTCAAGGCAGATCAGATCACCAGCTACCAAGGCAAATAAGTACGATGGTTTGGGGAATGGGTCGTGCCATTTAGCAAAGTGACGGCCGTCATCAAGATCACCGCTGTCAATGAGGTTGCCGTTGGAAAGCAGTACGGGAAACTGCTGTTTGTCGGCACGAATGGTAGTGGTGTAGAGCGCCATGACATCGGGGCGATCTTGAAAATAGGTGATGCGCCGAAAGCCTTCTGGCTCACATTGGGTGCAAAAATTGCCACTGGAGAGATACAACCCTTCGAGCGCTTTGTTGGCAGCGGGATTAATCTCGGTGACAATGCGCAAACAAAAGCGTTGCGGTAGCTCGTTTAGGGTTAAGCCGTCCTCGGTGAGTTGATAACGCTCTGGCTCAACCGCGACACCGTCGACCTCAATCGCCAACAATTTCAAGCCGTCACCAAACAAACACAGCGGTGCCAAAGCATCGCAACCGCCATCACGTTCTAGATAGGTAAAGGCTTCAACCTGTGTGCGTTCAGCGGCCAAGTCAAAATTCAATTCAACCCGTGACAGCTTGTAGCTTGGCGCTTGATAGTCGTTTAAATAGATTGTTTTATGGGCGGTTGACATGTTGGACTCCCGATTATGGTTAACGTGGCCGCATAGCCAAATTTGTAATAAAAAACCCCGCTCCCGAAACAGGAACGGGGTCATAAGACCTCAAACACTTTATTGCGAATATCTACTCGATTAAAATAGCATCGCTGTTATCACTGTCATCGTCACGGCGATGCTCAAGCTGGGCAACATCATCATGGGTGAGCATATTGCCTTGTTGGTCCATGACGCGATCATTTTCTAGAATAATCAGACCCGTCTTATCGACAACATCTTTCTTATATTGATATTGGAATTCCATGCTTTTCTTACGCAAATTATAGCTCATGAACATCCACACCAAGCCCATAACCACTCCCACAGTAAGGAGCACGGCAAGGGTGATAAACAGATAATAAGCCGTTCGTTCACCGACATGGCCAATTACCGCGAGAATGCCCTCAAGCTTATAGACCACACCTGACAACACCACCAACATCAGTAAACCCATGAGAAACGGCATCTGCCGGATAACATAGATAAAGGCGTGAAATTTTTGCACTCGCCCTTGATGCTCCGATGCGGAAAGACCAAGGGCTCCCTCTGCCGTAGCAGGTTGATGACCATACAGATAACGATCAAAACCCAAGACAATCACCCCAAGTAAAAAGGTGATGGTTAGCGGCACGATAAAGGCCGCAAAGAAATAGGATTTCCACGGAAACGGGGTATTCTCGGGGCCAAGCTGACTTAAAAAGCTGACAAAGAAGATAAACCCTTCGATCACTCCGATGAGAATCAAATATTTAATAAACAGGTCTTTGAGTTCCTCTTTTTCAAACAGCGCAGCAATCCCTTTGCGGGGGGCGGCTGATGAAGTGGAACTCGACGCCTGAGAGTTTTGTGATCTTTTCTCACGCTCTGGCATGATGACAACTCCTACAATGGTACGAACAACTCAATCAATCGAACGAGAAATCTCACCTGAGATCTCTCAAAACGAGACATTATAAAGCATTTAAACCATGTTGTCTGTTGAAAATCGTTAGCACTGCGCTAATGCCTGATCAATATCGGCAATAATATCTTCAACATTCTCGATTCCGACAGAAAGACGGATCAAGTCTGGAGCGACTCCAGCTTCAATCTGCTGCTCCTCAGTTAATTGACGATGAGTGGTGCTGGCAGGGTGCAATACGCAACTGCGCACATCACCAACATGAACCACCATGGCGATCAACTTGGTGCTCTCCATGAAACGGCGTCCCGCTTCAACACCGCCTTCAATACCAAAGGTGAGAACACCACTGGCCCCTTTAGGCAAGTACTTACACGCACGCTCGTAACTTGGATGGCTGTTTAAGCCTGGGTAAGAAACCCACTTAACCTTAGGGTGTAGCTCTAGACGACGAGCCACATCGAGGGCATTTGAGCAGTGACGATCCATCCGTACATGGAGCGTTTCCAGACCGTGATTGAACATAAAGGCATTCATCGGCCCTAAACTGGTGCCGATATCGCGCATCAGTTGCACACGCGCCTTAACGATATAAGCCATGTTGCCAAATTTCTCGGTATAACGCAGACCGTGATAACTTGAATCAGGCTCGGTCAACTCAGGGTATTTGCCATTGTTCCAATCAAATTTTCCACTATCGACGATCACCCCGCCAACACTGGTCGCATGACCATCAATATATTTGGTTGCTGAGTGAATAACGATATCCGCACCGTGCTCAAAAGGGTTACACAGATAAGGAGTGGGGAAGGTGTTATCAATGATCAACGGTACCTGCATCTCATTGGCAACGGCTGAAAACTTTTCAAAATCGAGAACATTTAAGCCGGGGTTACCAATACTTTCAGCGAAGATCAACCGTGTTTCGGGGCGAAAATGGCTCTTAATCTCTTCAGCACTGGCTTCGGGATCAACAAAAGTGACCTCGACCCCCATCTTTGGCAGGGTATTGTAAAACAGTGAGTAGGTGCCGCCATATAATGAATTAGCGGTGATGATATGTTGGCCGCTGCTACAAATATTAAGGATCGACAACGTACTTGCCGCTTGCCCAGATGAGGTTGCCAGTGCGCCGACACCACCTTCGAGAGCCGTCATCTTCGCTTCAAAAGCGGCCCACGTAGGATTACTAATCCGCGTATACATGTGATCAGCACAGTCGAGATCGAACAAGCTCGCGATATGATCCGCATTATCATACTTATAGGTTGTGCTCTGTACAATCGGTACAATACGAGGATCTGTTGCCCCGGGCTGATAGCCACCTTGAATGGCTAGAGTTTCTAAATTCCAATCGTTTTCCATAATCATCGGCTCCTTTTGCTATTTGTCCATATCGAATCGAATAAGTACTTATATTGTATTGAATAACCGATTAAGCATCTGCGACACTAAATCGCCATCATCTCTTACTAAGCAAGCGAGGCTACCGCTTTTTTTACAAAATGTCGATAAACAATCGGCTCGCCCCTCTCAATCTGCATCACTTTCGTAAAAAAACAACTTATACCCCTCAACAAAACGAAACTCGGCGCAACAAATCTCAGCGAAATATCGTCTATTCTGCGACAACAGAGAACTCAAACACAGTGACACAATCTTTCACCAACAATGACCACTGTAACGCCGTCATCAATGTAAGATAAATATCGTTAAAACACAGTCAAATGTTGATTTTTGCCGTAGTTTCTGCTTTGATGAACCACTTACATTTGGCGCAGTGTCTGCCACAAACACTGCAATTCTTCATCTTGAAGTAAAATCCATTTGTGACAACACTGAAACACTTTTGTTCGACCACTGGTCGATATGATCTATTTTGATTGTTATTGAAGGAGGAAAACCCGATGAAGTCAGTGAAACACACCCTATTACTGTGTTGCGCCACCGTTGCATTACTCGGCATGGCCCAACCTGCTCTAAGTTCAGACACTCTCGGAGATGATGATTGTATTAAATGTCACCTCAATGCGGTAAACGATGTTGCTGCCAACGGTGCTGCACACAACGAGATGGGCTGCCAAGATTGTCACCTTGAGCACGCCCCCCTCGGTGACAATATCATTCCACAGTGTAGCCTTTGCCATGCTGCCGATGAGGCCGCCCACTACACACTCGACAATTGTGCGGGCTGCCACTACCCTCACCATCCTCTAGCCATTGACTTTAGCGCATTAAGCAACGTATCTCCTGCTTGCATTAGCTGCCACGACGACAAAGGTGAAGAGATGGCGAACCACCCAAGTGCTCACTCGGCTCAAGACTGTAACGAGTGTCATACAGCTCACGGCTTAGCTGAAGGCCAGTTCCTCAACTGCCTTGATTGCCACGACGGTCACTCTGAGTCCATGGTTCTTGCTGATTGCACCAAATGTCATAAGCCCCATAGCCCAGTTGAAGTCACCTATGATGAGCTTCCATCTGAGCTGTGTGCAAGTTGCCACGGTGAGATTGCGGCAACCCTAGCTAAGTCAAAAAAACACCACGGCACCATGACCTGCTCCGAGTGTCACGTCGATGAGCATATGACCATCACCACCTGCAAGGATTGCCACGGTGAACCTCACGGTGTGATGCATCAGAAATACCCCAACTGCGTAGAGTGTCACATCGATCCTCACGCGTTAGCGGAGTAACACTTCTGCCGCCTGAGAGTTGAACTCTCGGGCGGCATCTATTTATTTTTGCTTATAATGGTTGGTCCGCATGATTCGCAACACCATGACATCAAAGTTATCGCAACGAGCAAGCCACCACGCCAGCCCCAAATCATGGCTAGCGCCAGCGCTTACTTTTTTATTGTTGTTTATTCTCGTTCCCTCGGCATGGAGTGCGCTTGAAGCACCTCCGTTGACCGATGGCGATTGCGTCAAGTGCCACAAGGAGCCTGCTAAGCAGATCGCTACCATGGGTGGCATGCATCAGTCTGAACTCAGCTGTTTTGAATGTCACTCTAATCATCCGCCGATGGGTGAAGCACTCATTCCGGAGTGCAGCGAATGTCACGACAGCAGCGATTCTGAGCACTTCTCTTTAACAAATTGCCAGCAATGTCATCAACCACACGCCCCCATTATTACCGACTTTACCACCATCGGTACGGTACGCAGTGGTTGTGCAAGCTGCCATAATGATATTGATGAGGCGCTGAATGCCATACCAAGCCTACACAGTGAACAAGATTGTAGCGACTGCCATACTCAACATGGAACCAAGGAAGGACAGTTTCTAACCTGTCTTGAGTGCCATGAAGCGCACAGTGATGAGATGACCTACAACGATTGCCTCTCTTGTCACAATCCGCACCAACCCACAGCGTATCAATGGATCAATGAGCCAGGTGCGAACTTATGTCAAGCGTGCCATAGTGATACAGTCGACACGGTAAAGAACCAAGGGGCAGCTCATGGCGCTGACTTAACCTGTATTGAGTGCCATCAGAGCCATCCACCACAAACGGAAGCCGTTATTCCTGCCTGTGCAGAATGTCACGAACCCGATGACAGCGACCACTTCAAGCTCGCCGATTGTGCCACCTGTCACAACCCACACGCGCCACTCGATATTGACCTCAGTAACGTATCGCCAATTAAACCCGTGTGTGTTTCGTGCCACGCTACCCCAGGCAAGAAACTCGACCTACACCCCAGTGCTCACACTGAGATGGATTGCAACGAATGTCACCAGCAGCATGGTGATGCCACGCAATGTTTAGATTGTCACGACGGTCATTCAGCCCAGATGAGCTATAACGATTGCCTAAGCTGCCACCAACCTCACGAACCACTGCAACTACAGTTTGGTTCTTCGGGAATTGATCAGCAACTGTGTGGTAGTTGCCATCGAGTACAGCTCACACAACTAAGCAACAACACCAGTCTGCACGCGGAACTAGAGTGCATTGTCTGCCATAGACGAACACACAAGGTGACCCTAACCTGCGACAATTGCCACGGTGAACCACACGATTCAAGAATTCACCAACAATTTACCGATTGCTCAAAATGTCATAAGGGGCCTCACAACCTTCGCAACTAGCAGCCTGTGACCAAGGAATAGATGATGATTAACCGATCAATACTTAAAATAGCACTGACAGCGTTTATTTTCTCACTGAGCTTAAGCGCTGTTGCGCTAGCGCAAGAGGATGTGTTCACTCAACCGATTGAACCATTTTCAACTCTGGAATGCGCCCGCTGTCACGAACAAGTATTTACTGATCTGCGCGACCAAGGTGGTGCTCACAAGATGGTGTGCCGTGACTGCCACGACACCTTTCACAATTTCAAGCGCGGACTCTCCTTAGAGGAACGGCTACCATCCTGTCAAGATTGTCACGAGCAACCACATGGCGATGATGAGGCAATGCTAGACTGTCTGAACTGCCACAACAACGCTCATGCACCGGTGGCCAGCCTAAACATTGACCAACTCGAACCATTGTGCGCGACATGTCACAGCGACCCTGCCGAGGAGCTTGCTCAACCAAGCGCTCATGCTGATATGGGTTGTAACGATTGCCACCAAGAAAAGCATGGTTATCTACCAACATGTATCGAGTGCCACGAAGAGCCACACTCAACATTCGAAAGCAGCACAAGCTGCATGCAATGTCACCCAGTACATAATGTCAGCATTATGCTTTACAGTGATGACATTCCAAACCAGCCCTGCGCTGGCTGTCACAGTGAAGCATTTGAAAAACTCGAAAAGGGCCACCTCGCTCACTCTGAACTAAGCTGCACTTTTTGCCATGCCAACGAGCATGGCAACGTACCAAGCTGTGAAGAGTGCCATGACACGCCACACAATCTGGAAATGTTGGCTGAATTCGATCAGTGTAGCGCATGCCATGGTAGCCCTCACGATCTAATGCCTGGCGAATAATAATTGTTTTTTCCGCACGACGACTTGAACACCCTATGAGGACATTGATCTGATGAGTTTGCGTAAAAAGATCATCTTAAATATCATACTGTTTATCGGCTGCCTTTCACTTGCTGGCGCTGCGATGCTTTACAATTACAACTATAAGTTGTGTTGGAAATGCTCCACTGAAGACTACTACGAGCGTGGTAAAGAGTTTGTCTGTCGCGACAAAGGGGAGCTGCGACAAACAGGGATTGACTTTTTACGCCTCGCAGCTGAGCAAGAGAATACAAACGCGCAGATTTTACTCGCTGAATGCTATTTGGACACACTGCCTTCTGGCTACATCAGCCGCGATGCAACCGCCTTCAACTGCCTCAATGAACAACTACGACACAACGCTGCCGCAGCAACGCAACTGTTCAATCAAGCGTTTAAAACACTGACTGCGTCTGAGCTAACAGATCACCAACAACTGTTTAACTTTGCTCTACTTGTTGAAAAAGGGGTCTTGAAAAGCCCTCACCCAACAAAAGAATCCCACTCACTCTACCTGCAAGCCGCTAAGCATGGAAACACCATCGCCATGAATGCCTTAGGCTATGAATACCACCAAAATTCGGACTATGTTGCAGCTAAAAAATGGTTACGCATGGCAGCAGAGGCAGGTAAAAGTGTAGAGCCTGCGTTAACCCTCGGTGATTATTTTTATTACGGTAAGGGGGAAACGGTTAATTTCGAGAAAGCGATACACTGGTACCGCATTGCGCTAAAAACGCAACAAACTTTGGCGGCGAAACTGCCAGAAGCACAGCGGATTGCGGCCCTCGACGCCCCTAAAGCACGCATTGAGATGGCCATGCGCCAACTTAAAAAGTCACGTATGACTGCCCCCATGGCACTTCATTACCGTATTTCCGGCAATGCCACCCACTACGTCATCCACACGGAAGACCGAGATCAAGGACCAATTGGCACCGTCGACAAATCAAAAACAGGTGTGATAGCAAAGATTGATGACAGCATCACGCTTGCGCTTTCCATACCTACTGGCAGTAAAACCTTTGCATCAATGAACGAAGGGATGGACTGGCTCCTTCATTCCTACGCTCGCAGCCGTTACGGCAGCTACACCGACGTTCAGTTTTCCCTACAAAAATAGCAATTCAAATCGACTCTCCATTGCATTTAACTGGAGAGTCGATTTATCCCACTCAATTTTTTCTCTATTGACAAACAAATCAGTTCACAGCAGAATGAACAATCATTCTTTCTATATATGGAGATACTATGAAAAAGATACTTGTGATCGCACTGTTACTGGCCTTGACCTTGCTTCCTCTCATTGCTACCGCTAACTCTACTGCTCCTGATGACCACCGTGCATTGAGTGGTCTCACCACGGGAAAAGTGGTGTTTGATGTCAATATTTCATCACCTAAAACAATGATTTTATACTTAAATGTCGTACAAAAGACGATTGCGACAATGAAAGCACAAGGGGTTACCCCCGATGTTATTTTAGCCTTTCGTGGGGGCGCAGTATCGGTAATGAGTAAAAATTCTGAACTCAACGACGAGCAAGAGGAAAAACAGTTAATTGACCGAGTTGAGCAACTCGTAAAAGCAGGAGCTCACCTTGAAACCTGCAATGTTGCCGCTGAGATTTATGCTGTCGAGAAAAAGGATATCTTTACTGGTGTTGTTCTGGTCGGCAACACCTTCGCTTCATTAACAGGGTACCAGAACAAAGGTTATGCGATGATCCCGCTGTACTAGATTACGACTAACGCGACAATAAAAAATGCCCTGCACAGAATACTGTGCAGGGCATTTTTTATTTAAATATCACTGTAAGCGCTACAGATAATTCTCAGGCTTCAAGCGATAAACATTATGTACGAGTTAGATCCCGATAGCGAATACGATGTGGCTGCTCAGCATCACGACCAAGACGCTTGTGACGATCTTCATCGTATTCGCTGTAATTACCTTCATACCACACCACTTGGCTATCGCCTTCAAAGGCAAGGATATGGGTGGCAATACGATCCAAGAACCAACGATCGTGGCTGATAACCACAGCACAACCAGCGAAGTTCTCTAACGCTTCCTCAAGGGCGCGCATAGTATTGACATCAAGGTCGTTAGTTGGCTCATCAAGTAACAAGACATTCGCGCCCTCAGTCAGGATTTTTGCCAGATGAACACGGTTACGCTCACCACCAGAGAGGGTACCCACTTTTTTCTGCTGGTCACTGCCACCAAAGTTAAAGCGCCCCACATAGGCCCGCGAATTAACTTCACGGTTGCCTAAAGTCATCATCTCTTGACCACCACTGATCTCTTCCCAGATGGTCTTATCGCCATCGAGAACATCACGGCTCTGGTCAACATAGCCGAGCTTTACCGTGCTACCGAGTGTCATGGTGCCGCTATCAGGCTGCTCTTGACCAGTGAACATACGCATTAGGGTCGTTTTACCAGCACCGTTCGGACCGACGACGCCAACAATGCCACCACGAGGAAGCATGAAGTTCATATCTTCCATCAACAAACGGCCATCAAAGGCCTTTTGCACATGGTCTGACTCAATGACCACATCACCTAAGCGCGGCCCAGCAGGGATGAAAATCTCCAGCTCGCGCGTTTGACTTTCGCTGCCCTCGCCGAGAAGTTTTTCGTAAGAGCTAATACGCGCCTTACTTTTCGCATGGCGACCTTTGGGCGACATACTGATCCACTCCAGCTCACGCTGCAAAGTGCGTTGGCGCGCGGATTCTGACTTCTCCTCATTTTGCAGACGCTTTTGCTTTTGATCCAACCATGAAGAGTAGTTGCCCTGCCATGGAATACCGTGGCCACGATCCAGCTCAAGGATCCAACCAGCAACGTTATCCAAGAAATAACGGTCGTGCGTTACGGCAATAACCGTACCCTGATAACGTTGTAGATGTTGCTCTAGCCATGCAACGGTTTCGGCATCCAAGTGGTTTGTCGGCTCATCAAGCAGGAGAATATCGGGTTTTTGTAGCAACAAACGACACAATGCCACACGACGGCGCTCACCACCTGAGAGTACTTTTACCTCAGCATCAGCGGGAGGGCAACGCAAGGCGTCCATAGCTAAATCGAGACGTGAATCAAGATCCCATGCATCAAGAGCATCAAGCTGATCCTGCACTTTGGCTTGACGATCACAGAGCTTCGCCATGGCGTCGTCATCCATCACTTCGCCAAAGGCCATGTTGATCTCTTCAAACTCTTTTAGCAGATCAACGGTCTCTTGAACGCCCTCTTCAACAACCTGACGCACGGTTTTACTGTCATCAAGCTGAGGTTCTTGCTCAAGGTAACCAACGCTGTAGCCATCAGAAAGAACAGCTTCACCGTTAAAATCTTTATCAACACCCGCCATGATTCGCAACAAGCTACTCTTGCCCGAACCATTGAGACCCAACACACCAATTTTGGCACCATAAAAATAGGATAACGAGATATCCTTAATTACCGGCTGTTTGTTGTAACTTTTACTGACACGCATCATGCTGTAAATAATTTTCTTACTATCTTCGCTCATGGCTACTCCTCTACGGTATAAATCGTTATCGTCATTTGATAAGATCATTACGAATAAGTTTTGTGCGCCGCTATTGTACGGACTTTCCTCCACTTCGCCAATAGCCTATACTGCCCTGATGTCACTATTATCTAGATTGAGTCAAAAATTATGAGTCTTTTCACAACACTCACCATTCTTACTGTGTCCACAATTGTCATTTTGGTGATAATTGCCCACAAGCAAGCTCATCGGCTCACACACTCTTCACAACTCAGCCGTCATAAACATTACAGTTCCCTTACATCCATTGGTGCGACGGCACAACAGCAACATCCACATTTTATCCCATGCGCCCTGAGCTTGGTAACCCAAGACGGCGTAAAACTCGCCGCACACTACACCCCCTCACACAATGGTGCAGCCATCATATTGAGCCATGGCTATAAAATGAGTAGCCATGAGATGCTCCCCATTGCTGAGCTCTTTGCGCAACACGGCTATGGAATCTTAATACAAGATCAACGTGCCCACGGCATGAGCCATGGCGAGCAGATTAGCTTTGGCCGAGACGAATGGTACGACCTTGATGCAGCGGTAAACTTTGTTGAGCAGCAACTCAATATCGACTCCATCGGCCTATTTGGTAATTCAATGGGCGGCGCACTATCTCTGTGCTATGCCGCTCGTGACCCGCGTATCAAAGCCATTGTCGCGCAATCACCTTATGCATCCATCGGTCATAGCATCAAAAAAGGGGTTAAACAGTTTACCAAACTGCCCCCAGTCCCTTTTGCACCACTGGTTCATCTTATGGCGCAACGCAAATTAAAAATTGACTCCTCCACCCTCGCACCACTGAATGCGATGGCAAAGATCCATCCACGCCCAGTACTATTAATGATGGGAGGACAAGACCGCTATGTTGAGCCACAAGGGATTTTTTCTCTTCAGCACGCAGCAGGGGACAGTGCTAAATTGTGGTACGAACACGAACTCGACCATGTTGAATTTTATGAAAAGCATCCTGCTGAATTCGAACGTCAAATTATGGCGTTTTACGCCCAACACTTATTAGGGATAACAAAAAGCTCATGAACAAGAGTGAGGTTTAGGGTTTACATTAAATCTGTGCTACTATTAACGTTTGTAGCATAAACATCCCCTCCCTCTTTCCAAGAAAGCTCACAACCATGTTGCGAACGGTGCTCACAATTTTATTTTTGAGCTTACCCCTCCACGCTCTACCATGGCCTACGCAGTTAGTCCATGCACAAGAACTGGAACAGGTCACATTACAACTGGACTGGAAATATCAATTTGAATACGCAGGGTTTATTGTTGCCAAGGAGAAGGGGTTCTATGAGAAGCAAGGTCTCGATGTCACCCTATTAGAATATCAAGCGGGGACCGATACCGTTGACGATGTGCTGTCACAAAAAGTCAACTACGGCATCCACAATTCAAGTCTGGTCATCTCAAATAAAAAAATTGAACCAACCGTATTGATGGCCACCTACTTTCAAAACTCCCCCTTAGTCTTTGTTACCACAAAAGAGATAACCAGCCCAAGTGCGCTAAAAGGCAAAACAATTATGGGTACCACCGATGAGCTAAAATACAGCTCGCTGGCCCTCACCCTTAAACATTTTGGCATCAACAACGAAAACAGCACCATCATCGAGCATGGTTTCGACATTGACGATTTCATTGATGGCAAAGTTGACGCCATGAGCGCCTTCCTCTCCAATCAAATATTTGAGCTTGACCAACTCGGTATCGACTACAACATTATTCACCCCGCGGACTATGGCTTTTTCATGAGTGCCGTAAACTTGTTCACCTCAAAAGATGAGGCGCGGCAGCATCCACAACGAACGCAACGGTTTCTTGAAGCCAGTACCGCTGGCTGGCAATACGCCCTCACCCACCCACAAGAAACAATTCAACTGATTCATGAACGTTACGCCCCCGATCTGTCTATCGCTAAACTAACTTTCGAAGCGGCCATCACCGATGATATGTTTGTCCGTGGGCTATACCCTATTGGTGCGGTGAACGATGAACTAACCCATCGAACCTACAAACAGCTGCTGATGCACCAAATGATCGAAGAAGATATCCACCCCACACCGTTTCTTTTGGACGAGGTGATTCAATCAAATCAATTAGATCAAGAGTTTAACGATAAAGAGATTGCCTACTTACTTAAAAAAGAAAAAATCACCATGTGCGTTGATCCAAACTGGATGCCATTTGAAAGCATAAAAAATGGTATTCACTACGGCATTGCGGCGGACTACATGGACCTTTTTCAACAGCAACTACCTGTACCCATTGTACTGGTTGAAACATCGTCTTGGCCTGAATCCACCCAAAAAGCACAACAAAGAGAGTGCGACATCCTTTCCCTTGCAGCAAGTACTCCGGCACGGCGCAAATACATGAATTTCACCGCACCTTATATCACCCTACCAGTGGTGATTGCGACAACCAATGACAAGATTTACATTGAAGATATCGAAGATATTCTCAATGAAAAGATTGGGATTGTGCAGGGTTATGCTATTGCGGAATCATTGAGAAGGAAATACCCACGAGCAAACATTGTCGATGTTGCCTCAATTACCGACGGTTTAGAGAAAGTGGAGAGCGGCGAAATCTACTGCTATGTTGACAACCTCATGGTGATTGCTGAACAGATCCAAAAACAGTTCACGGGTAGCATCAAGATTTCAGGACGAATTAAAGATGAAGTTAAGCTCGCCATTGGAACCCGCAACGATGAACCGATACTGCAAAATATTTTCAACAAACTCATCCCAACAATCACACCTAAACAAAAGCAAACGATCTACAACCGTTGGGTATCGGTCAATCAAGAGGTGGCATTTGACTACCATCTGTTCTGGACCCTGTTCGGTATTTTTGCTCTCATCAGCGGCTTTTATGCTGTCCATTTTTATCAATTAAGCAAATACAACCGCTTGCTACTCAAGCTATCGGAGACAGACAAACTCACAGGAATGTATAACCGCTGCAAGCTGGACGAACTGTTGCTCGAAAAGCAGCAGTTATTTCTACGTTATAAAACAGCCTGTGGTATCGCTATTTTAGATATTGACCACTTTAAACATATCAATGACACCTATGGGCATCAAACCGGCGACTCGGTATTGATTGAATTATCAAACCTGATGACAGAAAACCTGCGCTCTACCGACGTCATCGGTCGTTGGGGAGGGGAAGAGTTTTTGATTATTGCACCCAACAGCGACACAAAAGAAACGACGATTCTGGCTGAAAAAATGCTCGACAGAATTCGCAGTCACCGTTTCAAAACGATTGAAACACTGACAGCGAGTTGCGGAGTGAGTTCTTTTGAGGATGGGAACGACATTCAAAACACTTTACGTCTTGCTGATGAAGCACTCTACCGAGCTAAAGCAGGAGGGCGCGACAAGGTGCTCTCCTCAACGTGATTCGATCACATCAAGCTGATGCAACAACTGCTTCGCCTTTTTGCGCTGCTGAGGATAGCGTTGCGCACGGTTCAATGCCCGACGCGCTTGAGCCCACATCTCGCCATTCCAAGCGGCATAGCCCTGCATCAACCATGTTGCTCCCGAGTCTTTTTCTAAACGAGTCAGGCGCTCAAACAATTCAACCGCTTCGGCATAGCGCTTTAAACTAAACAGCAACTGAGCCTGTAAACGCAACAAACTAACATTATCGGTATCTGCCTGAGCATGTTCTAGCCAAAAAAGAGCTTGATCAGGCTGATGAAGGTTCAAACTAGCATGGGCCAACCGACTCAACAGTTGTTCATCGTAAGGACGTTGCTGTTGCAAGGTTTCGTAGTAACGAACGGCCTCCTTCGGCACCCCCAACGTTAAGTATAAATCGGCTAAAAGGTGCTGTTCTTGCTCCGAGAGCGGCTGTAGATACGCTAACACTTTTAGGGCCACCAAGCCTTCGCTGTAACGACCCGCATCAAGATGGATCGAAGTCAAGAGCTTCCACCATAACGGCTCAAGACCATCCACCTGTACGTAATGGTTGGCTGCAATCAGAGCCTTATCGACCATTTTCAACAGCAAATAATGCTGAATAAGCAGTTCTCGCCAGCGCCGTTGCTCAGTTGCTGTGGTGGTTTGCGCCAGAATTTCGACATGGGGTAGCGCATTAAGTGGCTGATCTAGGGCGCTATAGCCTTGAACCAAAGCGATACGCCACGCCGTATGATCCTCATCGGGATAATCAACCACCAACCGCTTAAGAAGCACTAGCGAATGTTCGAACTTCCCCGCCTGTAAATACGCTAACGCAGCGTTGTAACGTAATGTTGGTTGTCGCGGTATACTCAGTTTGTATCCTTGCTCGAAGGCTTCAGCAGCGAGAGCATACTGCTCTTGTACATAATAACACTGCGCTAAGTTTAACCAAGCACCACGATACTCAGGTTGTTTTTGCACCACAGCGCGATACCACGGAATCGCTTCAATATGGCGCTGAGATAGCAAATAAATATTCCCCACCGTAAAATCGACCAAATAGTGATGTTCACCCAACTGCCATTGAGGTTCGAGAAGTTCAAGAGCTTTATCGTACTGCTCAAGCTCCATTAATTGCTGCGTCTGCACAATGAGATTGCGAACTCGTAGCGGCAAATCATCACTGGCAACACTCCGCGCTGGCGATAGCACAATCGTTAGTACTAGGATCAGTAGCCAACGCCGCAAAAAGATCAACTCAATCATTACGACTCCAGCTCAAAATGGATGGTTGTCACAACCCAACTGCGTACTGGTTTACCATTTACGGTTCCCGTTGAGAAACGCCACAACTTTACCCCGCGCTCCACCGTTGACTCAAAAACGTCTTTCGGTTGCGCCTCTAAAAATTTTATCTGTTCAACATTGCCCTCTTTGGAGATCAACAGCTTAATTTTCACCCAGCCTTCAATACCAAGACGCTTAGCACGCATCGGATAGATAAACGGCGATTGCGCAAGCGGTGTTAACGGTTGATCAAGAGCGGAACTATCAAAAATAGCAGGGAGTGCTTTCAGCTGAGTTAGTTGCACTTCAGGCAAAGAGACCTTTGCTGGCACACGAGAAAATTCAGGTTGCAACATCAAATCTAGCGTCAACTTTGGTGTCGGTGGCGCAGGACGATTTTGAACAACCTGTTGGGTCGACTGAGCAGGCTCAGGAGGTTTCTGGCTAGCCTGTGGAGGTGGAGGTGGAGGTGGCGTAACGGGAGCCATACGAACAACTGACACCGCAGGTGCGAGGCTACGCGCAACAATATCATCCTCAACCTGAGTGAGGTAGGGCAACAAAGAAAAGAACACTAAATTGAGCAATAGCGTTGCGCACACAGCACAGCCAATAGCGACAGTATTCGATTGATAAACGATCCGCCAACTCACCCGTTACTGCCCTCCAGTTGTCGGTGTACCTGCAGCAATGGCAACATCTTCTGCTCCAGCTTGACGACAGGCATCCATCACTTGAATCGCCGTACCAGTGCGGCTACCACGGTCGGCAACAATGACCACACTGCCCTCGGGGTTCTCCGCCAAGGCACGCTCTACATGGATGCGCAAGGCACGGATATCGATTAAACTCCGTTCTACGTAAATTTGATCGTCGGCAGTCACGGCGATTAATAGCGTCGCCCGATCCTTACTGACTGCTGTGGTTGCACTAGGGCGCTGCACATCAACGCCTGTTTCGCGGACAAAACTGGTGGTAACAAGAAAAAAGATCAGTAGAATAAACACCATATCGATCAATGGCGCAATGTTAAGCTCTAGTGATTGTCGACTGGCGCGTCTTGCCGCGGTTATATTAATCATTTCCCCTCCTGCAACGAGGCCATCAATGAGCGCTTTACAGCAATCGCCAGCGAGATCACCTCATGCCTTACATGACCTAAGCGACGCTGAATAAAGTTCCGCATATACAAACCAGGGATGGCAATCAGCAATCCCGTTTGCGTGGTGATAAGTGCCTGTGAGATTCCACCTGCCATCGCCCGCGCATTGCCCGTACCAAACAGGGTGATGGTGTTAAAGGTGCCAATCATGCCGAGGACAGTACCGAGCAACCCTAGGAGTGGAGCAATCGCTGCCAAAACACCGATGAGAGTTAATCCACGGTCAAGGGTGCCATTCACTTCACCAGCTAGCTCATCGACCACATGGCAATCAAGCTCATCATTGCCAGTACGGCGCTGGATAAAAGCATTCAGTAAGCGACGCGTAGCTGCCCCATTTTCTTGATTGATCGGCGCAATGAGATCATCACACGAGTGAAAATGCTCAGCAGTTACCCGTTCTGTGCCACGCCCCTTTAAATCAAGCAGTTGCAACAGGCAATAGATAATCATCCCCCACATCACCAACGAAACCGCAACTAACGGCAGCATAATTAAGCCACCGCGCTGGAGGTATTCTTCAAGCACATACCAATTGGTCATCATTTGCCGACCACTTTTTCTAACCGCGCCTGACAGACTAAATTGACAAAACGGATCGACTTCTCCTCAATTTGGCCAATGTGTGTTTCAACACGTCGGCTCAAGAGGCTATGACTGAGCATAATTGGGATCGCCACACCTAAGCCAAGCATGGTAGTCACCAAGGCTTCAGAGATACCACCTGACATGAGCCGAGGATCGCTTGTGCCATGAAAGGTGATCACCTGAAAGGTATTAATCATTCCGGTAACGGTTCCAAGCAAACCGAGCAATGGTGCAATCGATGCTAAAACAGCCAATGTCGACAAGAAACGCTCTAACTTTGGAATCTCAGCTAAAATCGCTTCCTGCATCGCATTTTCGAGTTCTTCACGTTCAAGATCACGAAATTGAACGCCAGACCTCAATACACGAGGCAGCGCTTTATCACCAGCGTGGTGACAAAGGGATTCACACTCTGACCATTGTCCAGCCATAATCTTAGGTTGCAATGTCTGCAACAACTTCGTGGCATCAAAACGATTCTGACGTAAAAACCACACCCGCTCACCGATCAGAATTAGCGCGACCGCAGCAATTAACAGGATGGGCCAAACAATAAAACCACCCTGACTGAGCTGATCGCCGACCGCTGTCTGATAGGTCAACTGACGCAATGAGGCACCACGACCAACATCGACAGGCGCACTATCACTCTCGCCATCGAGATAATCGTTGATCTGTCGCTGCAAACGGCCACTCGGCAAGACTGAAAGAGCAAACAAACGACTACTGGGTTGCGAATAAAGTAAAAAACCCGTTTCACTATCACTACGATAAGCTGCACTAAAATCACCAAACAGAACAGTCTCAGCTGTAACTCTCTCCCCCTGCCGATCTAATATCGGTTGAGCAACAACATGCACTTCACCCGAAGCCCGACTTTGCATCAACAACAGGTCGCGCAACGCCCGCACATCATCCATCCCCGGAAAGCGTTGCTGCGCTAATAGCGGTTGCAACACCTCACCACGCTGAGGATCCAATGCATTAAGTTGACTTTGATGAATCATGCTATCGACATCACGCGCGGACATCCGAATGAAACCGACCAGCTCCTGTAATTGAGCGGTACGTTTTAATTTTTCAGCCTCTAATCGCTGGTGCTGTGCCACCAGCTTTTTCTCCTGTGTTTCTAACGCTAACGTTTCACGAGTTAATTGATCAACCTCACCACGTACCGTTGCAACAGCCTGTTGCAGTGCTGCTTTATCTTGGAGAAGTTGTTGCTGCAAAAGATCCGCTTGCTGTCGAGCCGCGGCTTCATCCTGTTGAGCCTGCACAACAATCTGCTGTTGGCGCTGTTGATATTTTTGCGCACTCAAGCGTGCATCTTCAGCAAAACCACTTACGCTCAAAGCCATAACGAGAGACAGCGACACAACCATTGACATCAAATATTTCATCGTGACACCACCTTACCGATTGGCAATGTCAGTAAATCGATGGGTCGATGTTTAAGACCCATCTCAATCGCTCGACCAAGTTCACGGTTGTATTGGCGATCAAGATTTTGCCAACTCTGGCTGGCCATATCGTAGATAACGCTTTGTTCACCGTTAAGTGACTGGGCAAAGAGTGCTAAACGACCAATTCGCAATTGATTCATCAACAAATCACGGCCATCGATGAGCAATGTTTGCTGAAGAACTTCAATATCGCGACCATATTCGCTTTCAACGCGCAAGGCCTCCATTAAACGGCGAAACTTCTCACCAACAGCCAGTTGCGGATCGCTAAGGGCGGTAGTCAGGTGACCTAAACGTGCTTGGCGCTCAGACTGGAGAAAAGGCAAATCATGAACAACGTGCTGTGTTAGCAATTCCGCCGTTTCACCAAGAAACGGTACCATCTCATCCGTCAGCCGTTTTGACTCCTCAATCGTACGCGTGAGCTCGACAACCGCCTGACGCTGCGTATCAACGCGTTGAACGAGAGCTGTTTTTTTATTCTGCAATTGTTGCTGTTGCTGCTGCAACGCCGTTAATTGCGCAACAAGGGCCTGACGTTGTGCCTGCCAAGCATCGGCACTCTGTTGACTTTGCTGCTGCACCGCGAGGGTATCAGCCACAGGAACGGTCACTTGATCGGCAAAAGGGGCTGCCCAAGCGCAGTTGACACTTAGAGCAAGAATTGTCACACTTAAACGCACAAATTGTTTCAACATCATCTCCTAAAGGATCAGTTTGGAAAATACATTTTGACTTAACATTATAAAATAACAAACCTGTTTATCCGATTCAAATGGATTCGGCACCAACCGAAAACTTACCTTAAATAAAGGGCAAAAAACATGTCGCATCAACCAACAACAGGACTCAATATAAATATTCCCGGCCGTTGCCCTCTTGAATTGAAACACCTCATTCTCGACTACAATGGCACCATTGCTTGCGATGGACAATTACTGCCTGAACTTGTGGCACCACTGAATGAACTGGCACAACACCTCTCGATCCATGTCCTTACCGCCGACACCCACGGTACGGTAGCTGAGCAAACTATAGCGCTACCCTGCACCCTTGCCGTCATTGGTAAAGAGGATCAAATTGCGGCAAAACAAAACTATTTACACCAACTTTCGGCGCAACACTGTGTGGCACTCGGCAACGGAACCAACGACCAACGATTACTTGATGAAGCCGCTCTCGGCATTGCCGTAATGCAACACGAGGGCTTAGCAACTGCGACATTAATGGCTGCCGACATCGTTGTTAGCAGCTGCCTCGCAGCCCTTGACCTTTTACGCAGGCCGCAAAGGGTCATTGCCACATTGCGCAGTTAATCAACAGTGTGCTACAAACAGCTATTGTTCTTTTACACGAATCTAACAGTCGCACGATTTAATGTTGACAATTTTGCTCAACTTTCTATGATACTCATCAGCTCACATGATGACACGAACTTTCATTCGATAACTTAATTTGGAGGAACACCCGTGAAATATGGACATTTAGTTCTGATTGGCCTACTCGCAACAAGTTTGGCGGCATGTAAAGACAACAAACCTGTTGAGCAAGCACATACGGCAGCCCCAGCCAGCGAAGCAACTGCCCCTGCCGAACAAGCACAAACCCCTGCTGGCATGACCCAACAACTAACAGGCACCGTTTTAGAAACCATGGACACCGCGGGCTATACGTACGTTAAGGTTCAAAGTGCCGACAAAGAGATCTGGGCCGCAGCACCGCAATTTAAAGTTGCCGTTGGTGATTCTGTCATCGTCCCTGAAGGGATGGCGATGCCAAACTATCACAGCAACACGCTAAATCGTGATTTTGAGGTACTGTACTTTGTCAGCAGCATTCTTGTACCGGGTGGCGATATGGCCCTTAGTGAGCACGGCGCTGGCGATGGACACGATCACGGTGCCATGGGTTCTATGGCCGATGGTGTAGCGGGCCACACCAAACCTGCGGCAGCAGCAGTTGAGATTGACTTTACTGGCTTGACCAAAGCCGAAAACGGTTACACCGTGGCTGAAATCTTTGCTCAACAAGCTGAGCTTGCAACACAAGAAGTAACAATCCGCGCAAAAGTAGCTAAGTTTAGCCCAAACATCATGAAAACAAACTGGATTCACCTTCAGGATGGTAGCGGTGCAGAGGGTACAAATGATTTGACCATCACTACCAGCGGTCAAGCCGCCCTCGGTGACACCGTTTTGGTTAAAGGGATCATTGACCTCAACCAAGACTTTGGTTACGGCTACAAGTACGATGTAATCATTCAAGATGCTCAGGTTACTGTTGAATAAAATTCAACAACATCGCTGAACATGAAAAAGCCTGTGGAGCAATACCACAGGCTTTTTTGTTTGCAATGTCTCACCCTATACCATCAATCCAACATGGGATAAAACGTATTTCCGCCACTTTGCTTGGCATGGTACATCGCTCGATCTGCTGTAGCGATCAAGGTGTCAGCACTGGTCCCATCATTGGGAAACATGCTGATACCAACACTAACACCCAACTTATGGCTGATGTGACCAAAAACAAACGGCTCTGTGACCACATCAATAATATTTTGGGCTAGGGTTTGAGCATCACTGGCACAAGTTAGTGCGTTGAGAATAATGATAAATTCATCACCGCCAACTCGCGCAACCGTATCATCTGCACGCAACGAACGTTTCAATCGTGAGCTAATTTCGCACAACGCCTTATCCCCAACTTCATGTCCTAGAGTATCGTTTAACGGTTTAAAATTATCCAGATCAAGATAAAGTAAAGCAAAGGTTCGTCCATGACGACGGCCATCGTGCAGTGCCTGTTCAACACGATCAAAGAATAAATTCCGATTCGGCAACCCTGTCAATGCATCATGATGAGCCAGTTGTATCAGTTGATTCTCCGTTTCTTTTATGCTGGTAATATCGTTAAAAACGCAAATGATTCCATCAAGGCTTCCATCATCGTCATACATAGAGGAACCAGAAAAGTGAGCAGGGAAGGTTGTCCCTGAACTATGAGTCGCTAAAACTTCTAAGTCTTTCAACTCCTTGACGTGTGCGCTTTCATTGAAAAATTTATCAAGCAGCACATAATCGGCCTCGTTGGCAAAGAGAAATTCGGGCGAACGTCCCTGCAGTTCCCCCTCTTGATAACCAAACAGGTGGACGGCTTGGGTATTCACTTTGACAATCGTACATTCAGCCGACAAAACAATTAAAGCACCCGACATGCTACGGATAATATTTTCGACATAGCGTTTCGATACCGTTGTTTGCTTTAGTTGTTGCGTCAGATCCCAAAAAGAGGACGACAACTGACCAATCTCGTCACTTGCATGAACCTGCTGTGGTTGTTCAATTTCAAATCCACGCTCTACGGCCTTAAAATCACGTTGAAGTTTGATCAGCGGCCATACCAGCAATCGCCCTGAAACACGACCAACGAACAGTGTCACTAGTAGTAAAACGACAAAAAACAATGCAGCTAATACAATAATACTGTGGATGCTAGTATTTCGATTATCCTCCATATCCACATCGAGTGAAACATTAAGCCGAGTCATAATCTGCTGTGCATCGTCGAGTAGTGCCTTCTGTTGCTGACCAAACCGCTGAATTTTCTTTTGTCCCTCAAGAGAAAAATCACTATTTTCTAAATCGATATGTAAGGTTTGAGCAACAATTGAAAACGCGACATAGCGCGCCTTGAATTCCTCTAGCGACGGCACAGCAATCTCATGACTTGCCGAATTAATCGCCTCACTTAAACGATCAATCGCGGCAATAATTTTACCGGTTTCTTCGTTGGCTTGAATGAACAATTCTTGTTCACCGATGAGAAAAGCATCTTCGAATTCTTCTGTTTGTTGGTCAAGATGAGCTTGAAGTTCATAACCTAACAACACTAATTCAAGGTGATCTTTTTGAAAATGAGAGAGACGTTGATATTGAGAAACATTGATATAGAAGCCCAATAACGTGGCGATAAAATAACCAAACAATGCAATGGCAACGCACAGCCACACCTTCGACCGAACACTGTTAAACCGAGCGATCATGGCTCCACCTTAATCACCTTTACCCGCGGATCCAACTCATCGGAATCCAAATAGCTAATCGCATCGGGATGGCTGGCTAAATACTCTTTTACCTGCTCGTGTCCATCAATAAAAACGGGTAGCATGCTGCGCCCACTGTACAACTTTTTGCGCCAATACGTTGCAACTTGGCGCCAACTACGGTTTAAATAGTGCTCGCTAAAGGCAATTTGAGAGGCCTTTTCTTCATTATAAACGACGTCAACAACGCGACCGTCTGGCCACCGTTTCATCTTGCCCAGGAAAATTCGCTCAACCTCATAGGCCGTCAGACCATCAATCTGTTTGCTGGCATTGGCCACCACAACACACGGCTGCGCAAACACTTGAGCACAAAATACGAAGCTCAAGCATAAAACAATTAAACTGATTGTCAGCGGCTTTTGTTTCAAATCAACCCCAATCAACTAAAACGACACAGAGAGTTTAACGGCAACATAGCTCCAATATCGAGCAACACCATCAGGATTCACTACACTTAGCTGCATTGCCGTACCATCAACATAGTGGTATTCGGCTTTAAGATTACAGTGTTCATTGAAATCGTAGCGCCCCCCCACGCCGATATCTTTTCGCCAGCCTGATTCTGCTGGCGTCTTCGAAAGATCGTCGCCGTGGTGATCATGCTTCAAACGATAAAACTCATCGTATAACAGTGAAAAACTCCACGATTCATTCAAGGTATAGTAAATCATCGCGTACCATGACTGAGACGGGCCATCAATACTGACCTTGTCTAACATCAACGAGGTACGATCTGTTTGGCCATATTCAGCGACAAACATCCAGTTACGGTAGCGATACTCAGCCGACAACACATACTTACTGTGAGTCACTGTTTCACCTATGGGCTCAGATAACCCGCGAACCTTTATCACCGATTTAGAATGGTGCAATGTCGCCCCCAAGCGCAAACCGCTGATCAGGCCGTTAATCACCATAGCTCCACCGTACAGATCTTCACTGTTACGCTCAAACGAGTTCAGCGTACTCGGCAGTCGCGGATCTCTTTTATTCAATGGTAGTTGATTGTTGCGATCAATTAACGCGGCGACCGATTCCTCATTTTTGTAGGCCAACATGCTTTGTTCGGGAAAATCTGATTCACCAGCAAACAAGTGGTAATCGATATCACCAAACCTGCCAAAAGAGATATTTCCATAAACAACGGCGCCATCAAAGGCAAGATTGGCATCACGCCGGCTCTCATCGTAAATACTTTGCGGTAAGAAAATCATCGGCTGTAGAAAGGATGAATCGCGCGTTGCATTATAAAACCCATGGGGCATTTTACATTTACCGACCTGCACACCAAGAGAATCAAAGGGTTGATATTCTAAAATCACCCAATCAACAACCACTTCATCTTCACTGTAATCACCAAGATTACGGTAAAAGAGCTGGCCACCGATACGAAAGTCTTGCCAAAATGAGAGATTGGTATTCAAGGCAACTTCGGTAAACTCTTCAGAACCAGAACGGCTCGCGGCGAGGAAATTATTATTGGAACTTTTGAGGTATCCCTGAGATAAAAAACCATGCACTTGCACATTGGAGCCAAAACTTAATGCACAGGCAACATGCGGAATAACGACTAAGATTATCAAAACATATAATGAAATCCAGCGCATAGTTTTACAGACCTAGTAAGATAGTGATAAACGGCAAGAAATGAACATTCGAACTCTTCACACATAATAGTATCTAAATTAATTAGACACAACCACAATCGGCAATTCAACCTTTACTCGTCACCGCTATCCTGAGGATTAAAATGACGATAAATAGCGACTGCCGCAGCTTCGGGCAGGCCAGGAACTTGACGTAAGATATCGAGATCAGCCAGCTTAATTTTATTCACGCTGCCACAATGTTTCAGCAAAGCCTTTCTACGCCCAGGGCCAATACCAGCAATTTTTTCTAGCTCTGACTCAAGACTTGCCTTACTGCGAATCTTACGATGGTGGGTGATGGCAAACCGGTGCGCTTCGTCGCGCAAGCGTTCGAGCATAAATAACGCTGGCGACCCTTGACGCAGCACCACCGGATTTTTACGCCGAGGACGAAAAAAACGCTCCTCGCTGCGCTCAATGGCCTGACCACGAACATTGCGCTTGACGCGACTTTTAGCAATGGAAACAAGATCGATGCGCGACATCACCCCTAACTGGGTCATCACATCTTCAACCATCGACAACTGCCCTTTTCCACCATCGATGAGAACCATATCCGGCAGATCATTGTCCTCCAAACCGCGACTAAGACGTCGGCTTAGCACCTCATGCAACGAAGCATAATCATCAGAACCCTCGACAGTTTTAATGCGATAGTGGCGATAAGCCGCCTTATCGGGTTCGCCATCGGTTACCACGACCATACTACCAACGGTGTGCGTCCCCTGCACATGAGAGATGTCGTAACACTCCATCCGCCGCGGCAAACGTTGCAGGCCAAGATGATTCTGAATCTCCTCTAGCACTGCATGGCGTGCTTCACGGCGATCTCCCCGCTCACGGTAGCTATCACTAGCGTTCTTATTGGCCAGCGCCAACAACTCAACCCGCGCACCACGTTGTGGTACGTGCAAGCTAACCCTTCTCCCTAATCGATCCGTTAACCATTGCTGCAAGGCCTCGGAACTGCTTGGTTCAAGCGGCAATACGACCGTTGGCGGAATCACCGTATCCTTGCCATAATATTGCTGTAGAAACCCAGCCAACAACTCATCTTCATCCAGCGACCAACGCACGGCATAACTGCGCCGGCCCACCAAACGTCCACCACGGATGAACAGCAAACACAGCTCGACCTCTCCCCCTTCACGATGTAAACCGACGACATCTAAATCAGCGCCATCCTGACTGACAACTTTCTGCTGCTCTATGGTCTGCTCCATAGCGCGAATCTGATCACGCAACCGCGCTGCTTCTTCAAAGTTCATCATTTCTGACGCTTGAGCCATTCGCTGCTGCATGACGGTCAACACATCAGTGTGCTGCCCTGAAAGGAAGGCGATAACGGTTTGCACTAAGATGCGATAATCTTCACGAGAGATTTTACCATGGCACGGAGCGCTGCATTGGCCGATCTGATAAAACAAACACGGCCGCTCACGACGGCGACACTGTGACCAACGGTGATGACGAAGGGGGAAGATTCGATACAGCTCTTTTAATGTTTCTTTTAACGATGACGCCGAGGAGTACGGCCCAAAATAGATCGCGCCATCGCGGCGGACACGTCGAACAATTTGAATACCGGGAAAATCTTCATTCATATCAATACGGAGCGACACATACGTCTTATCGTCACGTAAATCGATATTATAGCGCGGCTTATGCTTCTTGATCAGCGTGTTCTCAAGAATCAACGCCTCTTTTTCGGTGTCAGTAACAATGGTTTCAACCTGCACCACTTTACGCAGCAGAAATTGGACATGGGCTCGAGTATCGTCTCCGCGCACATAATTACGTAGTCGGGCGCGTAAATTACGAGCCTTGCCAACATAAAGAACTCGCCCATCGCGACCAGTCATTAAATAGACACCACTACTTGTCGCAATTGTTGCTAAATCGAGATCTACAATACTGTCCATCGTTTCTCTATGTCCTTTACTCAACCGGCACTCAACTACGCTTATTCTACCACCAGTGCACCAACAGCACTTGTTGTCAAAGACGGTAGCAACCCAGCCTTAACGTGTAAACATTTTTCAGTAGTCCATGACACAGCAGCTCCTGACAACACGGCCTATTGCGCAGTACACCGATACGGTAGGATCGACGAGCCACAAACGATCACAACTCACAATAGTTAAGGTTTAAACCAGCAGCAATAGCCACGCGTTTATTGTCAACAAAACGGCTACCCCCCCTGAAAATCGCCATCACGTAGCCACCAAACAGGTATCCTTCCCCACCCATTTAGGCCGTTGAATTCTGACAGTAAAAAACGACCAAGGATATCCATAACATCGTTATATTTCGCCACAATATGTGCTCTAATTAATTTATTAACTAAGGAAAATAACACATTTCAAATCAGCACAAGCATCTGAAATACATACAGACACAACACCGCAACAGTGACCAATAAAATATTTTCGGCAAAAAAACATCGATATATCGACCACCTTTAGCCACCAACCTGCCGTGCATATTTATTATATACAGTTTGTCGTTGACATGCCTTTAAAACAGCTTATTATGCCAGCCGCTGACTAACCATAAAGAGCATTTTACACCAAATGAGTTCAGAAGCTTAATTAGAGGTCGGCCCGAACAAAGACAACAAGGAGCATATCGTTTCGATGTCATCAGGGGAGGTAACATCGTCAGCTCTACTATAAATTGTCAAACAACTGAATACCAAACTATCTTGAGGAGGAACCAACATGTCATTCTCTTTATACGAGAGAAAAGATGGAGAAGAACAACCGTTTTGGAAGTGTGGCCCTTTCAAACTCAGACTACCTTTTATCCACTACAAACTCGAAGCAGTCGAAGCGGTTCAAGCCTTGGTGCTTTTTGTCGTTGGCCTTGCCATGATCCCATGGCTACAAAAACACCTCGGACTCCCTTTTGAAGCAGCACTAGCGTACACGTTCGTTTGCAACTTTGCTTGGCTGATTCCAACATTCCTCGGGGTTCCATTTGTTCCAGGTTGGATTACTGCGGGAATCCCAATCATCATCATGAACCTTAGTCAGTACGGTCCTGGACCGGATGCAATTAAGGCCTTGGTGGCAATCCAAATAATGGTTGCTGCAATTTTTCTGATCTTGGGAATAACCAAATTAAGCAGTAAAATTGTCCACAACATCCCGACCTCAATAAAGGCAGGCATCCTGATCGGTGCGGGTATGGCCGCCTTCATGGGTGAAATAAAGGTCGGCGGACGACTCAGCCAAGATCCGATCTCTATAGGTATCGCGGCACTAATCTGCTTCTACATGCTATTTTCCCTCTCTTTTTTGAGGCTCAAACAAAAGTATAAAATTGCCGCTGTCGTTTCTAAATATGGAATGGTTCCAGCGATGCTCATCGCCATTGCAATCGGCGTAGCGGTAGGCGAATTTCCTGCTCCGAACATCGAGTTCGGCATCACCAGACCAGATTTCGCCCTCATGTGGCAATACCTGCCATGGACGATCGGTTTTCCAGAATTTGAATTTTACGTAAACGGCTTTGCAACCGCGGTGGCCGCCTACATCATCGCCTTTGGTGATGTTATCGTCGGCTCTTCGTTGGTTGAAAATGCCAATAAGGAAGATCGCCCTGATGAGATTATTGATGCCTGTGCAGACAGAATTCACCTCGCAACAGGAATCCGGAATGCGGTTCACGCCCTTTTTGCCCCTTATATCGGACTAGCAGGACCGATTTACACGGCGGTAACAGCAACGGTTTCCGACCGTTACCGTAACGGCAGAAAAGCGATGGACTCCATCTATGGTGGCGCAGGTACTTTTTGGCTGGTCGGCTTACTTGCCATGTTCATGTTACCGCTGGTCACATTCTTCAAGCCTTTTCTACCAATCAGCCTGTCATTGACTATGTTTGTTACGGGTTACCTGTGTTTGGTCGACGGATTTAAAGAAGCCAAAGACCCTGTACAAGCTGGGGTCGCCTGCACAATGGGAGTTGTGCTAGCCACCCACGGTGCGGCATATGGAATTGGCGTCGGAATACTCTTCCACATTATGCTGGAAAGAAAATTCCACGCACAAAACCACCCAGAAGAAGGAATTGTTGCTCCGGAAGTTGAGCTCGGCATTCCACACAGAATTGAACCTGCTGAAGAATCAGTCTAAGCAACATAAAATAGATACAAGCTGCGGGGCTACGGCTCCGCAGCATGATCACCTTAGCGACTCACCACAACAGAGACACAATAAGCCCTCTTCCACTACCGAACAATCCTCCCCTCGAAGAGAACGCATCTCGCTCGATTACGCCACAAAACCACCTCACTCCTTTCAGTTATTTCACCTTCAAATCTGCCGAACTTAAATCACCCTCCTCGCTCTCGGGAAAAGCTGTCAAAAATTTAGAACGCCGGTTGTTTTCCATAAAAACTACTACCAATTATCTAATTAATTACCACTTTTTGTGCGCTATTTACGCCACCATACAAACTATAAAAAAATACATATAACGGCTTTATACAACCAAGGTAAAAGTTTAAACAGGCAAAAAAAATCAATAAAATCAAACATCTAAGACCATACCTACCCATAGAACACGCGTTCTAAATACAGTTTATTGTTGACATGTTTTTAAAACAACATATTATACCATCCTTCACAGACCATAGAGAGCATTTTCCACCAGATAAGTAGAAATGCTAATCATGAGAAAAATTTCTCTGTGAACCGTCAAAAATAAGATGGTTTCGGCAGAACAAATCAATGCTTAAATTAAAGAAATTTTGAGCCGTTTGGTAGACAGCTCAAAGGCACAATAAAGTTAAAGAAACTCCTGAGCTGTTTGGTAGACAGCTCAAGGAAACAATCTGAGCTGTTATGGTAAACAGCTCGATATGACAATTTGAGCCGTTTTGGTAGACAGCTCAAATTTCTGATAGGGAATTGACAGGGGGGGCACGACCCAAAAGCAATTCCCTATCAATTTAACTAATAGGTATGGAGAAAGCAGATGACAGAAGCAAAAGAAAAAATGACCAAAGAAGAAGAGACGAAAACGTATAAAGAACTAAGACGAACAAAGTGTTCCTTTGATTCAAGATCAGAATACCTAGAACACGAACTCAGTATCATGTCACCAAAAAGGTGGAAACTTAACCTTCCTAAACGTGATTTCAACTTTGAGTACGAAGACCTCGTTCCAGCCCTGGCTGCGACCATCGGTAAGATCGTTATGGTTTCGGCGGTAGTTGCTGCCTTTGCCGATCGTTATGGCCTTTCCCAAGCATTTGTCATTGAAAATACTCGCTTTGAGATGCTGATCGCTGCAGTTCTTTTCTGCATCCTGTTCTCTGGTGTATTGAACCCTCTTTCCAACTTGGCTGGAACACACGGACCGATGATCCCGATGATTCCGCTAATCGTTGCTTCTGGAGGACACCCTCTCGCGCTCGGGGTCATGGTTGGCTTCTTTGGTGTCCTGCTCAGCGTCACCAACGGTGGTTCCAAACTTGTCAAACTCACCGGTGTCGGAGTGCGTGGCGGGCTATTGATCTATCTGGGTGCCGTCGGCATGATCAGTCAGGTTAAGGCTTTAGGCGCATGGGCAGCGAGCATCAGCATGCCATACGTCTCATTTGCCGTGCTCTTATCAACGATCTTGATCTATGCGTATCTAGCAAAGGTAGGCAAGCGCTGGATGTCCATTCCAATCGGCTCAGCGGTTGCCCTCTTTGTCGCGCTAGCATTGGGCGCACCACTGAACTTTATCACCGAGCCGGGCATGCCTCACTTGAGCCCACTTTACTGGTGGGGTGAGACAACAGGCTGGAAAATGGGCCTTCCGGGTCTCAATGAATTTATTGCTGTTACCCCATTTGCGATCCTCGCTGTAGCGATGTGGTCGCCTGACTTCCTCGGTCACCGTGTTTTTCAAGAGCTTAACTACCCCAAAAAGGCCGATAAAGTGCTCATGAATGTTGATGACACCATGGCCATTTGCTCTCTACGTCAGATTGTCGGAACCGTCTTGGGTGGTGGTAACCTCGCATCATCATGGGGTACCTACATGATCCCTGCGGCGATTGCCAAAAGACCAATCCCTGCTGGCGCGATCCTAACAGGTGTCATGTGTATCTTTGCGGTTGTTTTAGGCTACCCAATGGATCTTGCGGTATGGCCTCCAGTATTACGCGTTGCTCTGCTCGTTGGCGTATTCTTGCCGCTCTTAGAAGCTGGTATGCAAATGATCAAAGACAACAACAATTCACAAAGTGCTGGCGTGTGCTTATTTGCTTCGGCATTAGTTAATCCAGTATTTGGCTGGTCACTCACCATGCTACTCGACAACACTGGACTCATTGGTGACTTCCAGAGGAAGAAAGATCTGTCCTCTATGGATCGCCTGATCATTCCAGCATTGGCATTCATCATCTGTGTTGGATCAATGGCTGCAGTCGGAATGCTCCCTGGAATTCCAGCGATCATCCCTTCATTTAGATAGCTGACAGCATTGACGCGGCACCACGCTACCTCAATGCCGACAGAGTGAACGGTAAACAGTCTTTCGTGATCTCGTAACACAACAAAGCCGATTCAGAAGCCTTCTGAATCGGCTTTATTCATTGGTGATTTTTACCGCCGTCAGACAAAACACCTTGCCGTTTTCTTCAAGATAACGTTCGACCCTCATACTCATACTCCCAGTCACGTATACACAACAGGAACAGGTGGCACTAATAGCAACGGTATACCAATTATTGCTGGTCTTGCCTTGCCATAATGGTATAATTAGAATTTAACCTAAACTTGTCCAGCAAGCTGATGATAATCAGTTATGGGAGCTATAAAATGAACTCGCTGTGGAACAACATTTTCCGCTCAAAAACAGATGAAGAATCATTGGCAGGTTTCATTGCCAAGGTCCCCGTATTTACCGAACTTGAAAAGCGTGATCTAAACTATTTGGAGACCCTGATCCACGTTCGCAATTACCACAGTCAGGAAACGGTCTTTGAGCAGGGTGATCCTGGCTCGGGAATGTATATCATCCGTAGTGGTCACGTGGTGATCTTCACCCGCGATAATCAAGATGCCGAAGAGGAGTTGGCCATTCTCGGCCCCGGTGATTTTTTCGGTGAAACAACCTTAGCCTCTCCGGCACCACGAACGGTCTCAGCGCGCACAGCTGAAGGCACTGAACTACTCGGCCTATTCCGTTCTGACCTATTAGCCACCGCAATCAAGCACCCAGAGATTGCGAACCGAATTTTATTTGGACTAACCAAAGTGATCAGCGAGCGTTTACAAACCGCCACTTTAGAGATTCGCGGATTGCAACGAAAACTGACAGAGCAGCAACACTAAACTATTTCACGTGGGTCAAAGTGAGCCATCAATGAACTTAAATAAAGCACATTTTTTACTGTTCTACTTAACGATGACAGCAGCCATTGCCAGTGGGCTGGCGATCTTTTCATCGGCATCAAACATAACAGTACTGCTGCGTTCTGCTGTTTCAGGGCTATTCGTTCCACTACTACTATCAATGGTTTCTGCGTTTCTCCTTGATCCCCTAGTTAGTTCACTTGAAAAACGTCATATTCCTCGTACTCGCGCCATATTTGTCATGTTTTTTGTCGTTACCGCCCTGCTTTTCTTCACTGGAAGCTGGCTGATCCCCTACGGTCAAAACATGTGGAACTCGTTATTGACAGATTTTCCTCGCTATAATTCACAACTGATCGCCTACCTACGTGAAGCGCAACTATCATGGCAGGCTCGACTGCCATTTCTTGAGCACTATGATTTAACCGGTACAGTTCGCAACACAGCCGAACAAGCATTAGCCTTTGTTCTCGTTGAAACACCGAAGTCTGCACTTAAACTCGGCAGCCTAATGATCCTGCTACCAATTTTCACTTTTTTCTTTCTTCGCGACGGTACCACTATTATGCGGCGCATGGTGGCTCTAGCACCCAACCGTTATTTTGAAATGGCCCACGACTTATCCTTTTTAGTCAGCCGACAGATGGCGCATTTTATTCGTGGCCGCATCCTTGAAGCGATAATTATTGGTGCGGTTGTCGCCGCAGGCTTAAGTGTTACCGATATTCGCTATGCCCCCCTGCTCGGCTTATTCGCTGGCATAACAAACTTAATTCCCTATATTGGCCCGCTCGTTGGCATGATTCCGGGTATTCTCATTGCTGCGGTCGACCTTGGTATCGGTGCGCAATTTTGGTGGATTGTTATTCTTTATATCCTCATTGCACAAGTGATTCTCGACAATTTCATCCTCATTCCAGTACTCATTTCACGAGTGGCAAACCTGCATCCGCTGTTAGTTATTTTAGCCATTGTTATGGGCGGGAAACTGTACGGGGTGATCGGCATGATTATCGGTGTTCCCATTGTTAGTGCGTTTAAAATCGCCTTTATTGAAGTGCGCCACTATCGCCGCGCCTTCTCTTTACCCGATACTGGCGGGGACCGCCACGCTTAAGTCAGCACTCAATACAATTACAGTAGAAAGCCAAGCGATCTCTTTATGCTTTTATTCAGCCACTTTAAAAATAAAAAAATACGCATCAAAATGTTGATAGTGGTCTTACCACTGGTCATTGTGCCGCTCCTTCTCGTTGGCAGCCTCATCAGCTATAGCTCTGTTGAGCAAGCACGACGAGGGATCAATCAAGCCATCATGGACGATTTAGAGCACATGGCCACCTTTACCCGCCACCTGCTCGAAGCTCATCATCATCAGTTTCAAGTGTATCAACAGCAACGTAAAGATGATTTTATCACCGAGCTGAAAACACTGGCTAAAATTGCCGAAAACATGGTCGATGCTGAGAATAAACTCTACCAGCAAGGAACGATCACCCTTAAAGAAGCCAAGCAACGCGCGCGAAAGATGTTGCAACAAGTCAGCATTGGTGAAACGGGCTACCTCTACACCCTCAGCAGTGACGGTACCCTGCAAGTCCATTTGGCCCGCGAACAGGAAAACATCCTCAACGAGCAAGATGGCGATGGCCGCTTCTTTATCCGTGAGATGATCGACAGCGCGACCCAAGCTCCCGCTGGCACACTAAATTTAATCCGTTACCCTTGGCGCAATAAAACTCTTGGCGATACAATCTATCGTGAAAAGTTAGCCGCCTACCTCTACTTCCCCGAATGGGATTGGGTGATTGCAGCGGCAGGTTATACCTCAGAAAGCTACTCCGATCTACTCTTTGAACAACACGCTCTTAATGACCTGAAAGATAAGATCAAAGAGAAAAGTGTCGGCCAAACGGGCTATATCTTTTGCATGAACAGCAAAGGAACCTTCACCATTCACCCGGAAGATGAGGGGGAAAATTTCTACCAAATTCGTGACGACAACGGCAACGCTTTCATTCAACAGATGTGCGAAAAAAAGTACGGCTGGATTCGCTACCCATGGAACAATGATGGGGCGCACGGCTCACGAATGAAGATTGTCCGTTATGACTATTTTGAACCGTGGGATTGGATTGTCGCCGTTAGTTGCTATGAGGATGAGTTTTACCAAGAAGCCAACAACATTAGCTGGAACAGTTTAAAGTTTACCGCCCTCATCACATTCTTCGCCTGCGTCATCTCTATTCTATTGGTGAGCTACGCGTCAAAGGTCTTAACGAAACCGATCCGCCACATGATCCGTGTCATTCGCCGCGTTAAATCGGGCCACTTGAATGAACATATGAAAATCACCAGCGATGATGAACTAGGAGAACTGGCGCGCACATTCAACCGCATGACCGAAATTATTGCCCAAAATCAAGAGATGGAAGCCAGCCTTGCCCAGCAGGGAAAAATGGCCTCATTGGGGGTGCTATCTTCAGGCGTTGCCCATGAGATTAACAACCCCCTCGGTGTCATTCTCGGTTATGCCGGCTATTTAGAAAGCAAGATCGATGAAGATGATCCGAGCTATACCTATATCCACGAGATTAAACGGGAGAGTAAGCGCTGCCGTAAGATCGTCCAAGATCTCCTCAGCTATGCACGCACGCCGCAATCGGTGCTAGAGCATACCGATATCAATCAACTGCTGGCGCAAATTATCGATTTTGCCGACAACCACACCGACATGCATCACGTGACAATCGAAAAAGACTTTGCCGCCAATTTACCTACCTTAAAAATTGATGGCGATCAGATGCGCCAAGTCGCCATCAACTTAATTCTCAATGCCGGTGGAGCAATCAAGAAAAAGGGCCGACTGAGCATTGAAACCAAACTTGACGACGAGCTGGTGTTAATTATTTTTCGTGATACAGGTGGCGGCATTGACGAGGAAATTTTAGAGAAAATATTCGAGCCCTTCTACACCACCAAAGAAAAAGGCACGGGACTCGGCCTAGCAATATCCAACCAAATTATTGAGCAACATCATGGCAGCATCACCATCACCAGCACTGTTGGTGTTGGCACAACGGTTACGGTACGACTGCCGATTGAAACAGGGGACTATCTACTATGAGCGGAAAACGAATTTTACTCATCGATAACGAAGAGGGTTTATGCCGAATGATGGAGGCTGTTCTCAGTGACAGCAACTATCAGGTGAAATCCTACACCCGCTCTTTTGAAGCGGTCGAGGATTTTCAATGTGGTGACTACGACCTCGTCATTAGCGATATCAAAATGCCCGGTATGGATGGCCTCGAAGTGCTACAACGCATTCGCCTTAAAGATCAGATTGTTCCAGTCATTATGATCACCGCCTACGCAACGGTCGAAACCTCGATTCAAGCACTACGCAAAGGCGCTTACGACATGCTCACTAAGCCCTTTGAACCCGAGGAGCTTCTTTACCGCGTCAAAAACGCTCTGAGCCACAATCAGCTCGCCGAAGAGAACCGCGAACTTAAAAAAGAGCTGGCAGGTCAATTCTCGTTTAAGAACATTATCGGTTCCTCCTCTGGCCTTAAATCGATCCTCGACACCGTCTCTAAAGTGGCTGTTCGCGACACCTCGGTATTGATCACCGGCGAATCAGGTACAGGTAAGGAACTTATCGCCCAAGCGATCCACCATAATTCACCGCGGAGTAAGCAGCGCTTTATGGCCATCAACTGTGGCGCCTTACCCGAGTCGGTCCTTGAAAGTGAACTGTTTGGTTATAAAAAAGGGGCGTTTACTGGTGCCAATGCGGACCGCAAAGGGATCTTGGAGTCGGCCGACGGTGGCACCCTTTTTCTCGATGAGATTGGCAATCTCCCTTTGACGGTGCAAAAAACTCTGCTGCGTTTTCTCCAAGAGCAAGAGTTTATGCGCATCGGCGACACCAAACCGATCAAGGTTGACGTACGCATCATCTCAGCGACCAATGCCGATCTCACGCAGGAGATGACCGACGGCCACTATCGAGAAGACCTTTACTACCGCCTTAACGTCGTCAACATCCATTTACCACCGCTACGGGAACGCTCGGACGATCTCCCTCTGCTAGCCGCACACTTTATTCGCCAACAAAACAAAAAATTTGGCACCTCAGTTGAGGGGCTAACTGGCGAAGCGATGCAATTGCTATGCACCTACGACTGGCCCGGCAATATACGCCAAATGGAGAACGTCATTGAAGCTTGCATGACTATGGAGAGTGCTGACCATATTGGCCTGCCCGTGCTATCACAATTTATCACGGTCACTTCAACCATTGCCAGCAACCCAAGCCAGATCACCTCACCGAGTTCTGAAGATTACGCTAAAGCCCTTGGCGATTTCGAAACCCGCTACCTTCTAGATCTATTGCGATCAACAAAGGGTAACGTTGAAGACGCCGCTGGACTCGCAGGGATGAATATGGCCACCATCTATCGTAAGTTAAAAAAATATCAAATCAGTAAAGAAGATTACAGTTAAACCACCACCCCATGCCTCTCAGCGTAACACCGCTGAGAGGCTGTTTTGCACATTTGCAAAACAGCCCCACTCAAATCGTTAAACTCCCCCCTGTCATAATTAGCCCAAACGCCTAACCTCGCGCAACAAGACACGTTTACTATTAATTATCGAAGCTGGCACAAGTTATGCTTCCAGAGCCTTTAGAACCATTGACCCCAAAAGGTGATGCGATGCAGTCAGAACCCCTGTGCCCTTTTTTCGGCAAAAATGAAGACCATTGCGATGTTGGTTGCGAATATATTTCAAGCCATGACGTCAAAATGATCATTAGTTACTGTGCGAGCAACTTCCATGAATGTATCAAATTCAACGAGCTTGCGACCCGCTATCCAGAAGTTCTGCCCCCCCCAACAGAACTTCGATTTCAATCCAATGCAATGAACAAGGAGAACAACATGAAAAATCTTGCTATCAAAGACACCACGGCGAATCCCGCACCACTTGGGCTTCTCGGCTTTGGTATGACCACCGTCTTACTCAACCTACACAATGCAGGACTCTTCCCGCTCGACGCCATGATCCTCGGTATGGGAATCTTCTACGGCGGTTTAGGACAGGTGATTGTCGGTATTATGGAGTGGAAGAAAAATAACACGTTCGGTACGACCGCATTCACCTCGTACGGTCTATTTTGGCTCACCCTCGTTGCTTTAATTTTACTGCCAAAAACAGGTGCTATCCCAGCCTCAACACCATTTGCTATGGGCTTTTATCTCAGCATGTGGGGCCTTTTCACGGGCGTACTATTCTTGGGGACGTTGAAACTGAGCCGCGCACTTCAAGTGGTTTTTGGTTCACTGACACTGCTGTTCTTCCTCCTCGCGGCGAGTGACTTCACTGGCAACCATGCAATCAAAGTGATCGCTGGTTATGAAGGGATCTTCTGCGGCCTTTCAGCCATCTACACCGGCCTTGCGCAAGTACTCAACGAAGTCTACAACCGTGAGGTAGCTCCTCTCGGTGCTGTTGCTGCGAGCGCCCCTGTCGAGCAATTCGACGAAGAGGACGAAGAAGACTTGGTACTCAGCTAAATCACGACTCATCTTGCAATTCTTACAAAGTATGCTAAAGCGGTTTCGCATTCGTGCGAAACCGCTCTTATCCACCGATACAGTCGGGTAACACTGGCCTTAAAAGTAACAACATGGGCCAAAGTGAGACAGCGAACCGTTCACAACAACGTTTTTTTTGCATTCATGCAAAAAGACACCTCCCCATTGTTTCACCACAGCCAAACCAGACAAAACAATAAAACACCATAATTACAATAACTTACACAAAAAACCGCTCTCGGAAAAAAATTAAACAGACAGTTGGCACAGCCCCTGCATTTTAATGAGGTAATTAATCGCGGTTATCGTCAACAAAATAAAGCTAAATTCAAAGTGACCCATACCAATCACTTAAATTTAGTGTTGCCGATCTGCTGTTCTACCAAAACAGCGGCAAGCCGATCAGCGTTATACGTAAATCCCATACCTATACCAAACCACATAACGCTATAATTAATGAAAAAGCCACCTCACAAGGGTGGCTTTTTCGTTTTATCCATGACAATTAGCACCCTGTGTGCTTAAATTGTGCCGCATTAAACTTGACAGGTAAGTAAATCAAGGATCAACAGAGACCGATACCCCTGCAAGTCTTTCAAATCAAGGAGTACTACCTATGTATAGTTGTTCTGACCTGAAAAAAGGTCTTAAAATTATGATCGACGGTGAGCCACATGTTATTGCTGGTTTTGACTTTGCTAAACCGGGCAAGGGGCAAGCATTATACAAGTGCAAACTACGCAATATGATTACTGGTTCATTATTCGACCGCACTTATCGAAGCGGCGAGAGCTTTGCCCCAGCACCGTTAGAGGAGCGTGACATGCAGTATCTGTATCAAGATGATACAGGCTATGTTTTCATGGACATTAAAACCTACGATCAAATTTCACTCAGTGAAACAACTCTTGCTGACGATAAATACTTCTTGGTCGATAATATGGAAGTAAAGATTTTGATGTTTGATGAGATGGGCATTGGCATCACCCTACCTAACTTCGTCAATCTGCGTGTGACGCAATCAGAGCCTTGGGTTAAAGGCGATACCGCTGCGGGCAACAACAAGCCAGCGACCGTTGAGACAGGCTACACCCTCCAAGTTCCTTCATTTGTTGAAGAGGGTGTGCTGATTCAAATCGATACCCGTACGGGTGACTATGTAACGCGCGTTAAGGAATAAGTACAAGCATGGCCGTCATTAACCCTGTACTTGCGGCCAAACAGCAACGACTGATACAAAGAGCCCGAATTTTAACTGAAATTCGGGCTTTTTTTATTCAACATCAGTTTTTAGAAGTGGAGACACCACAGCGCATCCCCTGCAACGCCCCTGAACTCTATATTGACCCTATCGCTAGCGAGAACCACAGCCTGCAAACATCGCCAGAGCTGTGTATGAAACGGCTGCTGGCGGCGGGCTACCAACGTATTTTTCAACTCTGTCATTGTTGGCGAGATGGCGAACGCGGCAATAAACATCTGCCAGAATTCACTATGCTTGAATGGTATCGTAGCCACAGCGACTACACCCAATTGATGTCAGACTGTGAGGATTTAATCGGCACTCTGATACCAACGGGGAAATTGAACTACCAAGGGCAACGCATCGATCTCGACAGCAGTTTTGAGCGCTTAAGCCTCAAACAGGCCTTTAACAACTACGCGCCCGTTTCACTACCACACGCCATTGCAACAAATAGCTTTGAAGAGCACTACAGTGAATATGTTGAGCCGCAACTGGGCATCACTAAACCAACCTTCATTTATGATTTCCCGACCAGCATGGCCGCCTTGGCGCGCATTAAAGAGGACGACCCACTTCACGCAGAACGCTTTGAGCTGTATATAGCAGGCGTCGAAATCGCTAACGCCTTTAGTGAACTGACCGATGTCACAGAGCAGCGCCACCGTTTCACCAGTGAAGAACAACAGCGGCGCAAACTTGGTAAGCCTGCGAGGGACCTACCGGAACCTTTCCTCAACGAACTATCAGCCATGCCACCATCCGCTGGAATCGCCCTCGGCATTGACCGCCTTATAATGCTGCTCACCGATGCCGAAAGCATCGATCAAGTTGTCGCCTTTTGCCCTGAAGACCTTTAATAAACCAGCACTCTGCTACTTACGTAACAGTACCGTGCGCTGCCGTTTATGGGCGTAGTCGACCTCATGGGTAAGCTTCCACACCACCACCAGCTTACGCCACGATTTACGTACGAAGATCAGCGCAACAACTGCTGCCGCAGCCATCCACAGCATTCCAGCTTGGCCCTGATAATTAAAGCGGAACTCGCCCCACATCAGGTTATCGCCTTCGGCAAGTAAGAAGGTAAACAGCGCACCAAAAATTCCCGCCTTGAGCAACTGACTCAGAATGATATCATTAGCAATTTGCCCCGGTGTCGCTCTGTTTCTTAGCCATTTCCAGCGACTCATCAGCAAGCCATGCAAGGCAAACACAATCGCCAACAAACTATCAAAGGCCCGCAGCATTAAATAACCCGCCACAGCGCCCCAGCAAAAAACAGCAATATTCATATCTATATTCACGCGGTATTCCTTCTCAGATGAAGTAGATCAATCCAGCGATGCATGTAATGAATCCATTCCGAAAACGAGGCCATTGTACCTGATATTGTCATTGGTATCGCTAATTATTATTCCCCGTCAAACAACTTGCACAACCCCGTGCTTTCCAATACACTTTTCACTTCATCGTAGCAACTGACCTCAACGGCGAGCTCAACAAACTCAACCCTAAAAAAAGGTTATCGCCTCATGCCATCAACCACCGAACCACAACTCAATGTTGAAATTGTTGACTCTAGCTTTGCCTACTCGGGCTTTTTAAGCATTCTTAAAGTTAATCTACGTCACAGCTTATTTGCTGGTGGCATGTCATCCATTATCACCCGCGAGTTGATGGAGCGTGGTCAAGCGGTGGCAGTCCTGCTCTACGACCAACAACGTGACAGTGTCATCATGGTCGAGCAATTTCGTATTGGCGCATTGAAAGACCCCAGCGGTGCATGGTTGTTAGAGCTCGTTGCGGGAATGGTTGAAGAGGGGGAACAACCCGAAGAGGTTGCTCGCCGTGAAAGTATGGAAGAATCGGGCTGCACAATCAAACAGATTGAATTAATCGGCAACTACTACGTTTCACCCGGCGGCTGCAGCGAACAGATCATGCTCTATTATGCCTCCATTGATAGCCACGGCCTAGATGGTTCAATCGCTGGCGTTGATCATGAATCAGAAGATATTCGTGTGCGGGTGATGCCATGGGTTGACGTCGAGGCAATGCTAAACGCAGGTGAGATCAACAACGCGACAACACTGATTGGCTTACAATGGTTGCAGATACAGAAACTACGGAACAGCTTATAGTGATAGTGAATAGGATTATTCTAAACATCAGGCATGAATGCTAACAGCATGTGTATCAGATTTAAGACGGCTGCCATCAAAAGAGATCATGACATGATCAAACAAAGTGACCTCGCCGCCCGCATACACCTTAAACCATATTTATAGCTAAAGTCTCTTAACGGTTTTCTACCTTAGGAAGTGCACTTATTGTGTAACGTATAATGTATCAACCACATCTTCCCCCCAACAACAGAGTTCGGGGAAAGATGGGAAGAGAGGTTGATACAATCGTTAAAACTTTGGTTCAATTTTACTTTTCATTTAAAAAAATACGATCTGAACGGATCATCACTTCTTGATTTCAGCTATGGCTAATGCGTCTTTCGCTTAAAGCGTTAATCTCAACGGATACATAAATATATTCGAACGAACTACGGCACGACTTAAAATGGTAGCGCGCGACCACCAAAGAACGAACGCTCATTCGACAGCTATTTAATCCTCATTTCCTGCTTTTGTCAATACGTGATTAAGCTGTTTATTACGATAAAAGAACCACAAAGGGTGAGAGGGATCGCTACGGTTGGCTTATGCTTAATTGAAGCAACACAGCAAAAGGATTAGGCAATTACCCGAGGTGAGGGAAACTTCAAACATCTCGGGCCGAGCGGGATCTGACGCACTCGGATAGGGATCAACGTCAATCAATCCATTCGGGTAAAACGCCACCACAATACGTATATCGACCACAAATGTTCACCAATAAGTAAATAAAAAAACAAGTGAACATAGATAATAAAATGAACAACACCTGTAATTCAAGGAAGTTAGCTGACAAGGCAACTATTTAACAGAGACAGCCGTTTATGGAGAGCAGAATCCCATTTACGTTTATTTTTTTGCCGTGGTTAGCCTCCTAGTTCAATTTATCCGTATCAAAAAAGGCAATACAACGACGACAGTAAGAACATCAAACCAACTCTTGCAACATGTGGCTTGCGATTTATTTCAGCTGAATTTCTAGGATAGTTTAGCGTTGGCCCCTTCCCTAAAATTGAGACAGAATGTGGTCGAACTCAAAGCAATGTTCCGTTTTTAGGACGGGGAGAATTTAGCCACTATCGTGTTGTCACAGCGAGTGATACTGGAAAAATTGTCTGGATCATAGCCTCTGCAATATGCTTAATCATCTCGTTAAAATTTCTCATACGCGGGCGGCACTGCTTTGCTCATAACGTTATTCAACACACCAAAACTCAACCATATGGGGCCTTTAAAACTTGCCATCATATGGTACTGCGACAGATTCAGGCGCCTCCCCCTATACACGATCACAACAAAAAAAGCGCCGTGCTTTTAAGCACGACGCTTTTTATCTTTGGCTCGCTGTTCACAATCGACTTAGCGTGGAGACGCTCTAGGGCGATTATTAATAACAAACCAAAGTATTGTACCAGCCTCACCTTCCCCCCGCTAAGAGCTCAGGGGAAAGATGGGAAGAGAGGCAGATACAAATCTTAGAACACCACCTGAATTTGGGCGGTTATGCTGTCGAAATCTTCAGAAGTTGCTGTTTCGGTATCGTACTCAACGGTTGAATAACACTATTTGAGCGTTCACTACCGTAACCACTGACCCTAAAAATAATACAGGGGGTATAACTTGAACCACAATTCAAGTCATACCCCCTGTGTATTTCATACCAGCGTACATTAATCAGACAAACTACCACTCGTCAGAATATTCATCCTCCGCATCGGCAGGGTCGTTAAAAGCGATAATTAAATCAGCATCACGTTGCAGCACCTTCGCAACAGTATCAGCGCACACCAGCACAGACTCATCCCCATAACGGGCAACACCAACAGCCCCAGAACCAAGCTGATCGGCAATCTCCTGCGTGACATCTAAGCGCTCAATCTGGCCACTACCACTTACATAGTGAAAAGCGACATCGCCCCATTCAATTTTTGTCCGATTCTTTTCAATCAATTGCTGCGCCGCAGCGGCATCTTCCTGCTGCTTCTTTTCCTGCAACCGTTGGCGATTTAATTCACGGTCGCGCTCAGCTTGTTGCGCGCGCTGTTTTTTCAAGCGCTCAGCGGCATCATTTGAGCTGGGGGCACCCTTTTTCTTGTTCTTTTTATTTTGCACCCGTTTATCGTGTTCCGATTTTTTGACCTGCTTTTGATTTACCAGCCCCGCTTTGAGCAATTGCTCCTGTAACGACAATCCCATGGTGGGTACCCCTTTTTCACCTATGCATACAGTAATGATTTGCTGAAAGAAGGGGCCAGAATAACAAATATTTCTCGCCACATCAATGAACCCACAACAACACCTACACTAAAAATCAAGCGGACTTCGCACACCAAGCCCCGGCTTATTAAGCACATGGGTGTAGATCATCGTCGTCGACACATCAGCATGGCCAAGCAACTCCTGCACCGTACGAATATCGTAGCCTGCCTCCAGTATGTGCGTCGCAAAAGAGTGCCGCAACGCATGACTGTTAACGCGCTTAGTAATTCCAACGTCCAGCGCACAACGTTTAATCATTTTCTGCAAACCACTCTCATGCAGATGATGGCGACGTTGCTCACCACTATGCGGATCGGTAGCGATACGCGAGCTGGGAAATACATATTGCCAGCCCCACACTCTCGCCACATTGGGGTATTTTCGCACCACCGATTCAGGAACATAAACTCGACCAAAACCATTTGCCAAATCGTTCACATGAATCTTTTTAACCTTCTCAATATGACTCTTCAACGGCTCAATCACCGTTTGCGGTAACGGAACCACGCGATCTTTATTGCCCTTCGCATTACGCACCACAATTTGATGATAACCGTAATCGACATCTTGCACCCGTAAGCGCACCACCTCCATTAAACGCATCCCCGTACCGTACATCAACTGCGCCATCAAGCCGAAAACACCATCCATACCATCAAGCAACTGTGTCACCTCTTCGCGCGATAAAACCACTGGCAACCGATGCGGTCTCTTGGCACGACTAAACATCCCCAAGTCGCCCAACGGTTGATCCAACACTTTATCAAACAAAAACACCAACGCATTCAACGCCTGATTTTGTGTACTACTTGCCACCTTGCGCTCCACGGCCAAAAATTCAAGAAAAGAACTCACCTCAGCCGCACCCAATTCGCTCGGCTGGGCATGGCGGCAATAGCTCAAAAAACGGCACACCCAATTCACATAACTTTGCTCAGTGCGATACGCATAACGCCCCGTACGCATCGCTGTAATCAGTTGTTCAACAGTCTCACTGTTTTTTTCACGGGATAACGCCAACGAACCATCAAAATAGACCTCCCCACCAGCCTTGTCGCTTGGCGTTAAGCGCAGCGCATTATTATCACGCCCTACCGTTACATGGTCAGCCTCTAACTGCATAGAGCCACTTTTCCAGTGATCCCAATCCAATTCATGCGCCCAATCAGACTTAATCAACTGACAAAATAAAATCTGTATAGCATGGACAGCTTGGCGAAATTTCCAGCTTTCAAGCCCTTTTTTGCGGGCTAACACATGAAGCCAATTCTCAACATCTTCACGGTTATGCTGCTGTAACCGCTTGCCTGCATGAAACTTTATATACTCTTCAACACGCATCACGTACCAGCGGTCAAGTGACTCCTTAACCCTGTTTTTACGCACTAAGGCGATAAATCTGTCCCAAAAACGTTCAACCATATCCGTATTTTTATCTTGCCCCATAATTAACTCCGCTGTACTATCGGCAATTATTTATAAAACACTAATTATCAAAAACATATATTACTAGACAGAATCCGTCAATATTGTGATAGGCGGAGAATTTTCCGTCTAATACACTGTTAGGCATCGGAAATTTTAGGGACATATAGAAATTAGCGACAATTCGAAACCACTGTGGTAAAACTTTACTGAGCTTCTTAAAATTGAACTCTCGACGGTCGCTTTTCTTTATGTTGTTCTTGGTTTCTTCGTTAGTGCAATATCAGGGCAAAACACATTACATTTCAGCCTCGCCCAAGGAAGTCTTCCCAAGCAGTTTGTCCCGTATGCACCAATTTTTGATAAAATATTTTGGTTTACAGTAATAAACATTTTGTGGACTTCAATAGCTTTCGTTGGCGGTTTCTGGGAAGGTGCGACTGATAAAATAAAGAAAACGCTGTCAATGATAAACGCAGCAACTTTCATATTAAGCATAATCTACTTTGCTAATATAATTTATACTTTTAAAAGGGCATTCCTCTTTATCAAATAAAGAATAAAGAAACGCCTAACAAAAAAATCAACCGGACGGAATATACGGCTGCTACTTAATCCGAATAATTTGGTGGTGTGCATAAGTCAGCACGCCGCCCGTTATCAAAAACGTTATGTGGATAATAAAATATGAAAACATGCTTCCTGAAATTCGCCGAAGAAAGTAAATACCTATCGGACTTCATTGAAAATGGGCACATATACATAAACAATGTTGATTATTTCAGAAGGCACGAAGAAAACGGTCACAGATATGACCGCCATGAATTAGCCTCAAGTTATCACCAGCACGTCGGTGCTTCTATCAGCATAGCAGGCAGAAAATTCAACATTGCTGAACCGTTTTCCATGCGTCATGGGAACGTAAATTTCTCCCACATATATTGTCTTTACACGCTGTCGGACGAATCAATTCAAAAAACAAAAAACAACCAAGCATTTGACAATGAACTTTGGGACAATTTCGGTAATCATCTTGTACTCATCCACAACGCTGAAGAGTTCCTAAATCGCCTACTTTCTACACTGAAAAAAAGAAACTTTGGTTATCGCGCAGATCACGTAAACTATTTCTGTCCAAAGACGTATGAAGGCCCGGTTGGAGCATTCAAAAAAAGAAATATTTACGAATATCAAAGTGAGTATAGAATTGCCATAACAGCAGAAATTGAGGGGCCAATAGAAGACTTATACCTTGGTGACTTAACAGATATCTGTGCAGGACCAATTTATAAAAGTCAGTCAATAAATAACGTTGTTAACGACACGGTGAATTTGTAAAACCCACATAACAAACTAATCAAC
>Ga0193956_1000049_pt1 | contig 51343 bp, 43 predicted proteins | sample BB_7_MG_FD_140358 | JGI IMG/M metagenome (GOLD analysis project Ga0193956, IMG submission 140358) | Microbial mat bacterial communities from the Broadkill River, Lewes, Delaware, United States - BB_7_MG | ecosystem: Environmental > Aquatic > Freshwater > River > Microbial mats | place: USA...
ACCAGTTTTAAAAGCTATGAAAGCTGTAAATGATAAATTGATAGTAAAACTTGAAGAGAGAAGCCCTCTTACAAAAGAAATTATAGAATCTCAAAGAGTATTTCTTAAAAAATCTCGAGAATGGACAAAAATTTCAGAGTATACATATTTGAAAAATATGATAGCACTAGAAAAATAATGAAGAGGTAGCCTTATGGCTACCTCTTCATTTTAAAACTTTCCATATTATGTTAAAATGCGCCTTTTAATTTAAAGGATATTTATGAAAGTGGCTAGATTTAGCAGAATTGGCTTTATACTTGCTGCTGCAGGAAGTGCGGTAGGACTTGGGAATATATGGAAGTTTCCATATATGACAGGTGAAAATGGTGGTGGTGCTTTTGTATTAATATATTTACTTACTATCACTATGATTGGTCTTTCTTTATTTATTGCAGAAGTTATTCTTGGTAAAGAGGGGCGAAATGATGTCACTAGTACATTTGAAAAATTAGCTCCTAAAAATGGGCATATTTGGAAATATGCCGGTCTTATGATTGCTACAGGCGTAATAATTTTATCTTTTTATACAGTTGTTATAGGTTGGATTATTAAGTATGTTATCACTTCAATTACATCTTTACCAACTTCAGTAAAAGAAGCTGGAGATGCTTTTGGCGAAATGGTTACTACAGATGTAACTTCTCAATTTGTATATTTTAATATAGCTTTTTTTATAACTATTTTTATAGTTACTAAAGGAATTAAGCAAGGTATTGAAAAGGTAAATCTTATTTTGATGCCACTTTTAATTATAATACTTATAGCATTGTTTTTTTATGCTACTACTTTAGATGGTTTTTCCCATGCAGTAAATTTTCTATTTATCCCTGATTGGTCCAAGGTGACTGATACTACTGTGTTAAAAGCAATGGGGCATGCTTTTTTTACTCTTTCTCTAGGTATGGGTACTATTATGACTTATGCAGCTTCATTGCCAAAAGAAGCAAATGTTTTAAAAGCATCAGCTAGCGTTGCTATTATAGATACTCTTATTGCATTGGTTGCAGGACTTGTTATATTTTCATTTTTATTTAATGGAGGAGCAGAACCTGCTGCTGGCCCTGGGTTAGTATTTATTTCACTTCCTCCTATATTTGCAGAGTTTGGAAGTTTAGGTACTATATTTAGTATTGCTTTTTTTGTTGCACTTGGATTTGCTGGAATTACTTCAGCTGTTTCTATTGTAGAACCAACAGTACTTTATTTAACAAGTAGATTTAAATACTCAAGAGTTAAATCTCTTTTTTTTATAGGAGTTACAGCATATATTTTAGGAACAATGGCTCTTTTATCAAATGTAAAAGAGTATACTTCATATGTAACTTTTGGGGGTAAAGGAACTTTTGATATTTTAGATTTTGCAACTTCTTCTGTTATGTTACCTTTAGGTGGTATCACAGTAGCTATTTTTGTTGGTTATGTTGTACAAAAAGAGAGAGTTTATTCAATGCTAAAAGATTATATGAGTGATACGGTATTTAATTTATGGTATTTTTCGATAAGATTTATAACTCCTTTAGCAGTATTGGCTATAATGGTGAATAAGATATTCTTTTAAGGTAAAATACTATGAGAGATTTAGAGTTAAAAAATATTATTAAAGTTGATGATAGAGAGTTTCTTATCTCTACTATTAGTATGCATGTTCGTCACTCATGGTTTGAAGATGACGCAAAAAGAGTTGTATATGAAACAATGGTCTTTGAAATTGTCAATGATGAAGTTTTACATGATAAAATCATATTTAACGAAAGATACAATATGCCAGATGAAGCAATAGCTGAGCATGGGGCAATTATAAAAAATCCAAAAGCTTTTTTTATACTCTAAATATTTATAATTGGTAATTCTATTGTAAAGAGTACTCCTTGTGAAGTATTTTTTGCATAAATCTTTCCATTGAAATTTTCTGATATAATCATCCTAGACATGTATAAACCAATTCCTGTTCCACTATCTTCTTTTGTTGTGAAATAAGCATCGAATATAGTATCGATAGGTTCTATTTTTATATTTCCAGCGTTGTTTTCAATTGTAACTTTATTTTTATTTTCAGTACTAAAAAGTTTTATTTTTATAAAAGGGGATTTGATCTTTTTTTCTTCCAATGCTTCTCTAGCATTATGCATAATATTTAAAATAACTTGCGAGAATTGATTTTTATACCCTTTAATTGAAAAATCTTTTTCTACATCTATAAGAATTTTTATTCCTTCATGCTTTATTGATGCTCCGATGATTTTATCAGTGTCTTTTATAGCTTTTTTAACATTAAAAATAGAGATATCTTTATCAGGCTTATAAAAGTTTTTAAAGTCATCTATTGTTTGTGACATATAGTCCATTTGTTCAAGTGTAGTTGTTATGTAGTTATTAAATTGTGTATCACTTAGTTTCCCAAGAGATTTAAAAGTTTTCATATTTTGTAAGGTAAGACTTACTCTAGTTATAGGATGCCTCCATTGATGAGCTATATTCCCTATCATCTCTCCTAATGCTGCAAGTTTGGCTTGATTTTCTAAGATTCTATCTTTTATCCTATTTTTTTCAACCTCTTCTTCGACTCTTTTTTCCAAATTATTAGCTAATTTTGTTATATCGTTTGATTTTATGTAAAGAGCTTGATAAATTTTTTTTGCTGGTGATGATGCTATGTATGCAAAAGGGATAGCGATTAATATTGCATATAGGATTGTAAAGAATACTCTTGTTCTAATTAATTTTTTTGTATGTGCTGTTTTTTTTGCATTTTCAAAATACACAAGTTTGTAATCATTATACTTTTGATAAGTTAATGGTTGGCAAAAAAACCTAGATTTTTCATTGAAATATTTTTTATTATTGTTTATAATATTTTTATCTATATTAAATTCTTTTATGATATTGTGAGAATTTCCAAGATACTTTGACCAATTTTTTTTGCTATTTTTGTGGATTAAAAAAAAACCATTTTTATCTACAAGATAGGTGTCAAATGCAGATGACTCAGTAAGTCTTTTTAAATAAGGTTTCATAAAAATATTTATAATTATAAAGCCTTTAAAACTTGACTCAATATAGATTTGGTGTGCAACTCTAAGAACAGGTTTTATAGGTTTTTCTATATGATTATATTCCACATTTAAATCAATTTTTGAAAACCATACTTCTTCTTTATCAATTTTGCAGCACTCTTTGTAATAGTATCTTCCAGATTTATTTTGTAAATTCTCTTCTGCAACTAGAATAGGGTGGTCTCCAATCTCTTTTCTATCTAATCTTATGATTTCTTGTCCATCTTTATTGATATATCTTAGTTGCATGTAATTTTCATCACTTTGCATTATTGTTGTAAAAAGTGAATCTACATTTTTATAACTTCTTTTTTGGTTTTTTATAAAATCTAGTAGTATTTTATTTTTTGCTAGTGCTTTAACTTCAGTTGCTTTTTTATTATAAAAGTCATTATAAAATCTCTGTTTATAACTTGCTTCTGTTTGAACTTGTTCTTTAAAATGTGCTATTGTTTCATTTGCAGAATACTTTACATGTAAAAGATAGATACCTGCCAATATAAAGGTAGCAAATAAAATATAAGATAAAAGTAGAGTATTTTTAAACTTTACATTTTGTTTTTTTAAATTACTTAATTCAATCATTGGGAGTATAGTTCACTATTTTATAACCTGTTCCTCTTATATTCTGAATAAAATCAAATGATAGTTTAGCTCTAATTTTTTTTATTTGTGTTCTTAATGTATTACTATTGACAATTTTACTATCCCATACATACTCCATTAGAGTATCGCTAGACACAATATGATTTAAATTTTTTATCAGATAAAAGATAAGGTTTTTTTCATTTTCACTAAAATCAATGATTTTATCATTGTCCAATAGTTCCATGGTAGATATATTGTAATATTGTTTCGGACCTAATTGTATTTTTTTTAAAGAGCATTCTAAAACAAGTTTATTCATTCTGATTTCTAATTCTTCAAAATGAAATGGTTTTCTAATATAGTCACTACAACCCACTTGAAATCCAATTTTTATTGTATTTATATCTGACATAGAAGTAAGAAAAATTGCAGGGGTTTTTATATTTAGACTTCTAATTTCTTTAAGTGTTTCTATCCCATTTTTTATTGGCATATTAATGTCTAATAAAAATATATCATTGCTATATATATTTGCATTTTCTAATAAATCCTCACCATTTAGAAAGCACTCCACGGTGTGATTTTTCATTTCAAAATATAACTTTATTTCTTCTGCGATGAGTTTATCATCTTCTAGAAGTATGATTTTCACAGTTAGAGTATACCTTCTTCTTTTAAATATTCTCCCAAATCTTTATTTTTGTAAATACCAGTATTTAGATATTTTAGAAAAGATTTCATTTGATTAGGATCTGCATATCCAGGGAGTTGTATAATTCTTTGCCAATCTTTGTCAAACATAACTATTGTAGGTGTGACACGAGAACCAAATTGCATTTTCAGTGATAATGATGTAGTTTTTACGGGAGGATTTTTATCTCCTATATCAAAGTTTAATTGTTCATCTATGGGAATATAGTAAACATGCATTTTATCTTTTATCAAAGAGTTTAACTCTTCATTGTTATTTATATCTTTTTTTAGAACATCACAATATGGGCAGTTTTTACTTCCTAAAATAAACATTACATTTTTGCCATTAGCTTTAAGTTTATTGCTATATGAAATAACATCTGAAGCAATTGCATTAGAGATAAAAATTGTAACTAAAACTAATAATCCAAATAATTTTTTCATTTAAATTCCTTTTTAGAGCTAAGAATATTCTTAGCTCTTTAGTATACCTTTTTTTATGTAGAATTGTTTCAATTCTTTATACATGTCGCCAGTTTTTCTATTGATTTCTTCCCATTTTTTAGACTCAATAAAATCTAAAGTAACTTTAAATTGTTTAGGCCCCATGTAACCAGGAACAACAAGAATACTTTTAGTTTGTTTATCTGTAAATATAAGAGTAGGTGTAGCTTGAACGCCATATATATCAATCAATGTTTTAGTATCTACTTGAGATTCTTCACCTTGATGATCTAAAATGTGCATTTTATTTCCATCAATTGAAAGAGCATAAGTTGAAAAGTCATCTGTAAGACGATTTTTTAAATCTTCATCTGCAAGAATATCATCTTTTAATTGATCACAATATTTACATGTAGAACTTTCAAATATGATGAGCCCATATTTGCCATTTGAAGATATTTTGGCATTGTCTTTAGTTACAGAACTTATATCTCTTTTCATTTCTATTGCAGCTTTTTCAATTTTTTTAGCAGCATGTGTTTCTATTTTGCCTTGTGGCACAGCTTTTTCTTTCATGATTTTTGGTTTAGTTTCAGTTATAACTGTTTTATCTTCACATCCTGAGAAGATAAAAAGGGCTACAAAAAGTAGCCCTAAAACTTTATAAAAAGTTTTTATCATTTAACTGCCTTTGCAGCGTCCATAAAGATTCCACTAACTTTATTACGATGATCTTTATCGTTCAAGATACCAGGATTAGTGTTAAGCTTATTCCATAGATTTGTGTTTGACATATGTTCATGACAAGCCATACAAACTCCAGTTCTTTCCATTTTCTCTCTAGTTTCTTTTGGAAGAGGACCAGACCCAGGCCAATGAGAACCAACAGTTTGTAGTTGCTTACCTGTTTTTCTGTCTACAACAGTTGACCAGTCATAGTTCATTCCTGGAATTGCTTCCATTTGAACAGTTGTATTCTTAGATGCAAGCTCTTTTTTCTTAGGATTTTTAGGGTTAAGATTTTCTAGGTCTAAATAAAAATCTTTATCTTGACCAGTCATAAATTGACCGTCTTGGATACCGTATCCTAGTGTTTTAGGATTAGAATGACAACTTTCACATGTTCTAGCTTTTCTACCAGTTGTATGAGGTTGTACTGGACTCATGTCAGTACCAGCAACCATAGATCCATTAGGTCCATCTGGAACTTGAGCTTGTTTGTTAAGAACAATAGTTTTTCCATTTGGTCCAATTACAGTAAATGTAACCTGACAACCAGGAATTATAGGAGTAACAAGCCCTTCACCATTGATTCCTAAGATTGGATCTTCCCATCTTAAGTAACTTCTAGTTTCACTTGCTTTACCCATCTGTTTAGCACCTTTAGTGCCGAGAACTGATTCTAAAGTTTCACCATTTTTCATGTGTGTACTACCACTAGCTACCCAGTCAGTTTTTGATTTACCTTTAGTATAATCAACTTTAATATGGCAACCGTAGCATTGTGGTGCCCAGTCTGCATGACATGCATAGCACTCCATGTTATCCATATGTGCTTGAACTGTGTCCATGGAAACTTTGCCTTCTTTAGATTTCCAGCTATCTTTTAAGTGCTTTTCTTTTAGTAGTGGAACCATTAAGTCTCTACCACTTGCTAAGTGAACAAGGACTTCATCAGCACCTTCTTTTTTAACTACATTTCCTAGTGGGTTACCACGAGTTGACATAAGGTATCCACCTTCTTTGTCATAAACAGTACCATAAGTCATCCATTCAGGAAGACTTGTTTCTAATCCACGAGGTCCTTCAGGAGTTTCTATACCAAAGTTTTCACCATAACCAATAGGAAGTTCCCATGGGTAGTCTTTGTTAGTACCATGACAGTCAGAACACTCAATTTCAACTTGAGCTAGAGTAGTTCCTGCGATATTACCATCACCATGCATAGAAATAGAAGTGTGACAATCTTGACAAGTCATACCTGCTTCAAAGTGAAGATCAGACTTGATATGCTTGTATCTCTTACCATGAGTTTTAGATTGGCTACCACCACCATCGTTAATTGGTGAGCCATATGGTTGTTCCATCATACCAACATAGCTAGGCCCAATTCTTTTTCCTCTATTATGACAAGAGTTACAAGTTTCAGGATGCATGCCACTAAATTCTACTCCCGTACTTGGAACAACAACTTTAGCTTCACGAGATGACTGCATAGTGTGAACTAATAAGTGTCCATGTTCAGTTTTATCGATTGTTTTATCATTCCCTTCATAAATACCTTCATTTGCATAAGGTATATGACAAGCTGAACAACCCATACCTCTCCAGTCACCTCTACCTTTTCTACCTCTTACACCGATGTGACATCTTTGACAGTCGCTTCTTTGGTAAGTAATAGAAGCTGCATAGCTAACTTCAGCATTAGTTTTACCAATTAAATCAGTAGGACTTTCTGGAGGAAGCGGAAGTTGTTTGAGTTCCGTTGGAAATTGATCAGGATATTTATCCATCATGTTTAACATATATTTTTTATATGTATCAGTACCCCATGAAGGTTCTTTGCCATCTTCATCTTTCACATCATAGTTTGCAAATTTAACTTTTTTTGTTGGTTCACTTCCCCATGAGTGTAAGTTACCTTGAATTTTACCAGCTTCTGTTTGCATTAAACCTTTTTTCATGTTTGAAACAGTGTCAGCATGACACATACCACATGTTTTATCAGCTATCCAAATTGAACCGGGATCTCTAACAAATGCTTCAAGGCCACCAGGATGATCTGGTGCACCCTTGTGTGCCAACTCTTTTGTAGTAGCCTTTACATCACCACCATGACAAACAGTACAGCCATCTGGATCACTAATCCCAGAGCCCAAGGCTTTAATCTGTTGCATCATGTCAGAATCTTGATGTCTAATATCTTCTAATCCGTTGTGACAGGACATACAGCCTTTATCAGCTGCATACAAGCCAGTTACGAATACTAAGACAAGAAACATCTTGAAAATGCTTTGCATAATCTCTCCTTATTTAATTTTGCCATTTCTGACTTTTGCATTTTACTGCATCAAAGTGCCACTAGAGTGCCAATTGATTTAAATTAATAGGTAATTGTTTACATGTAAGGAAAAAATGAGCTTATATTTATAATTTTTTTATATTCAAGAAATTGTTTATTGTTTACAAATGATAGACCATGCTTTTTTAACACTATAGAGGAAGAAGTAAATGACTAAGCTTTACATGATAAAATTTATATTTAACGAAAGATACAATATGCCAGATGAAGCAATAGTTGAGCATGGTGCAAGTATAAAAAATCCAAAAGCATTTTTTATACTCTAACTCTTTATTATATTATAAACACTAGTAGTACCTTTAGACTAGATTTTTAACTTTTTAATGAGTTTCTATCTTTCCTTGAGGAATAGTCTTTTCTTCCATCTGTATTGGTTTAGTATCACTCACTACTGTTTTATCTTGACATCCAACAAAAATATAAAGAGATACAATTAGCAATCCTACAATTCTAGAGAAAGTTTTTATCATCGAAAATCCTTTTTACTTATGAGTATAACCAATTATATTTTATACTAAGTATGGGATATATTTTTAATTGATAAAGAGATATTTGGTTTAAAGAAGTTACATGTAGAGATTAAACTCTCTACATGTAAAGATTTGTTATTACATTAATGGATCAGTAAGTCCTAAGGTATACATACCAATAAGACCTAAGATACCAGCAAATAAACAATAGTAAATTGTAGGTATCACTGTTCTTCTAAGTGTTTCACCCTCTTGACCAAGCAGACCAACTGTGGCAGATGCTGCAACCACATTGTGAATTGCTATCATGTTACCTGCTGCTGCTCCAACTGCTTGAAGTGCAACCATAAATGCAGTTGATAAACCAAGTGCTTCAGCCACACCAAATTGGAATTGGCTTAACATCATATTTGAAACTGTATTACTTCCTGCAATAAATGCTCCAAGTGCCCCAACCATAGGAGAAAATAGTGGATAAATATCACCAACACTTGCTGCAACCCAGTCAGCCATCACAACTGGCATAGAAGCTAAATCTGCTCCATTAACACCAGAATTGATAAGAATTCTTACTAGTGGAATTGTAAACATAAGAACAAAACCAGCACCAAGCATTACTTTTGAACTTTCACCAATCGCTCCACTTAACTCTTTTATTGACATTTTATGTAAAAAGAAAGTTATTAAAACAACAAATGCTAAAATACCACCTGGTAAATATAGAGGTACTATAGTATATCCAAGTCCTTCTCCCATTATGTTTTTCATACCAAAAGCTATAGATTTAGTAAATGCCATAACTTCAGGACTCACTCTAGTAATAACTAAAATAGCAGCAACTAGTACATAAGGTATCCATGCTCTTGTTAAAGACATATCAACTTTAACATTCATAGCGTCCATTTTCATTTCAAGTTTGCTAACCCAATGCACTGGCCACTCTTCACGAGGTGCAAAATCCCAAGTATCTTTAGGCATTAAAAAACCTTTTTTTGCTGCCATTACTACTATTGGCATACCAACAAGAGCACCAATTATTGAAGGAAATTCTGCTCCTAAAAAAATTCCAGTTAAAGCGTAAGGAATTGTAAAAGCTAAACCACCAAAAATTGCGAAAGGAATTATTGATAATCCTTCAGTCCATGATCTGTTTTTACCAAAAAACTTAGTCATCATAACAATCATGAAAAGTGGTATCAAAGTTCCAACAGTCGCATGAACGATAGCAACTTCACTAGTAACCGCTTGAAGATAAACATCCCAACTAGAACCAATTTCCATTAGCTTTGCACCAATTCCTTCGCTATCAAGACCTTTGTTAACGCCTATAAGGATTGGAGTACCAACTGCCCCAAAACTAACAGGTGTACTTTGAATCATCATACCAATCATAACTGCTGCCATTGCTGGGAAGCCTATTGCAACCATAAGTGGAGCTGCTATTGCTGCTGGTGTTCCAAACCCTGATGCACCCTCAATAAATGACCCGAATAACCAAGCAATAATAATTACTTGAACTCTTCTATCAGGACTAACATTGTTAAAACCTTGTCTGATAACAGCTATCGCTCCAGAGTGCTTTAGTGTGTTTAATAGTAAAATTGCACCAAAGATAATCCACAAAACAGCAACTGTAATAAGTGCACCTTGTATAGATGAAGCTAAAACTCTTGTGAGTGAAACATCCCAAACAAACAATGCAACAAGTGTTGTAATAATATACACTATTGGCATTGCAACTTTGGCTGGTAATCGAAACCCAACTAATAAAACCCCAGCACTAAATAATGGAAGTGCTGCAAAAAATGCGAGTAACCCTAAACTCATATTTTCTCCTTTTGTAATTTCTTACACGAATATTATGTTAAGCAAATGATATTTATATGATTTTAATGTAAAATAGAAAATAATTTTTTTTGTCATACCTTTATCTTTTGTGATAAGCTATAATTAGTTGTATTTTTTATTAAACTTCTAAGGATGTGTATTGTTTTTAAGGTTAGTTTTTGTTTTTTTATTTTCCACTATTTCTTTATATGCACAACTAGTACCAAAAGATATATTGTTAATTCATTCTTATCATAGAGGGTATAAATGGACTGATGATATATCAAAAGTTTTTGAACATAGATTTGAAAAACAAGGTGATGCATACTTGACTACAGTTTATATGGATACTAAAAAAGTTGCAACACCACTTTATTTAGACAAACTTTTTGAACTTTATAAAGAAAAATTTAAAGATAGAGAGTTTGATCTTATTGTTGTTGTAGATAATAATGCTTTGGAGTTTGTTACTCGTTATCATGAACAACTTTTTAAAAATTTACCAGTAGTTTTTTTAGGTATCAATAACTTTGATGAAGCAATGATATATAAAAATAGTATGCGATCATTTACAACAGGTGTTGTAGAAGAAGTTGATATAAAAAAGAATATTGATTTGATTTTAAAAATTCATCCAGATTTAGAAAAACTAATTGTTATAAACGATCGCTCTAAAACAGGGTACGCTATGAAAAGAGATATTTTTCAAGTGTTACCAGAGTATAATAATAGATTTGAAGTTGATTATATAGACAATATGAATATAGAAGATATAAAAACAAGAATAAAAGTGCTTCCTAAGAAAAGTGCTATTTTATGGGTGCTTTTATTTAAAGATAAAGCTGGAAAATATTTTACTCATAAGGAGAGCTTAAGGCAGATAAGAGAAGTTTCTTCAAGACCTATATATGGACTTTGGGATTTTTATCTTGGTGAGGGAATTGTTGGCGGAGTTTTAACTAGTGCTACAGCTCAAGCATATTCAGCATTGAGAAAAGTTGATAAGATATTAAAAGGAGCAGATCCCAAAAATGTTCCTATATTAATGAAAAGCCCAAACAAATATATGTTTGATTATAATGAATTACAAGAATATAACATAAAAGTTCCAGGAAACATTCCTGTATATGAGGAGATCAATAGGCCTTTCTCTTTTTATAGAGAATATAAACATTTAGTATGGGTTGTTGTATCTATACTTTCTGCCATTATAGCAATTTTAATTCTACTTGCGACAAATGTAGTAAGAAGAAAAAAGAGTGAGATAGCTCTTACAAACCAACTTAAATTCTTAGGTGTTCTTATTAATGCAATTCCAAACCCAATAAATTATAAAAACTTAAATGGTCAATATATAGGATGTAATGTTGCTTTTGCAAATTTGCTAGGAAAAAAGAAAGAAGATATTATTGGTAAAAGTGTATTTGATTTTTTTCCTAAAGAATGGGCAATTGAACAAAGAGATAAAGACAGAGAGCTTTTAAAAAATATGTCGACTGATAATTTTGAAAAAACACTTCACTTACCGAATGGAACAGTTAGAGTACTTACCTATAGTAAAACAGTTTATACCAATATAGATGGAGAAATAGGTGGGATAGTCAGTGTTATGGATGATGTTACAGAGAGAAATCAGCAAAAACAGTTTTTAATCCAACAATCTAAACTTGCAGAGATGGGTGAAATGGTAGCAGCTATTGCTCATCAATGGAATGAACCTTTAGTTGAACTTTCAGCCATACTTCAAGATATAGAGTTTAGTTACACTCAAAATGAGATGAGTGAAAGAAAAATGAAAGACTTTGTAAATGAGTCTATAATTCAGATTCAGTATATGTCGCAAACACTTAAAGATTTTAGAAATTTTTTAAAGCCTTCTACCCACAAAGATATTTTTTGTGCTAAAAAAGCTCTTGATGAAGTTTTAGAAATAGTAGGTAGACAAATATTTTATGCACATATTAAATTAAGTGTTACATGTAAAGAAGATTTTGTTCAAGTTTATGGATATGAAAATGAGTTTAAGCAGGTGCTTTTAAATATAATAAATAATGCAAAAAATAAAATTACTAAAAATGATTTAGGTAAAAATCTGCTAATTAGTGTAAAATCAAGAGAAAATGATGCTCAAATAAAAATAAGTGATGATGGTGGCGCAATACCAAAAGAGATAATACCTTTTATATTTGATCCATACTTTACAACAAATGAAGATGGAACAGGATTAGGTTTATATATGGCTAAGGTTATTATAGAAGATAAGATGGATGGTAAGATAGATGTTTATAATTATTTTAATAGAGTTATATTTAATATAGTAGTACCAAATAAGGAGAATGAAAGTGAAAATTCTGTTACTAGAGGACAATAAGCGGTTAAATGAAACAATAGTAAAAAGATTAGAAGCAAAAGGTTTTGAAGTACATAGTTTTGAAGATGGTCAAGAGGCATATGATGCAATTGACAATGGTTACACTTGTTTTATCCTTGATATAAATGTACCCTCACTTGATGGTACGGAGCTTTTAAAAAAAATTAGAGAGTATAATATAGATACCCCCGTTATAATTATTAGCTCTACAGTTGAACTTGATGTTATTAAAAATGCATATGGTTATGGATGTAATGACTATTTAAAAAAGCCATTTTTTATAGATGAGTTAGAGATAAAAATTGAAAAACTTTGCCATTTTGACAAAGAAATTATAGAGATATCAGATAGCTGTAAATTTAATTTTAGAGATAGCCTCTTAGAACTCAATGGTGAATCGGAGCATCTTTCTCGAAAAGAGAGACTTCTTTTAAATTTATTACTTGCTCAAAGAGGCAAAGTAGTCTCTTTTGATACCATACAAGCTATTGTTTGGGAAGGGAATTTTGCTAGTATTGACTCGATTCGTTCACTTGTAAGAAGGGTGAGAAAAAAAATCCCAATCGAGTGTATTGAAACTTCTGTTGATGTTGGATATCTATTTAAAAAACTTGAACTATGTAACAAAGTGTGACTAATTTGAAACTTTAGTTGACTGAAAGAGGTATGAGATAAAATATTATACGCATGTCAACTTTACAGTTAAAATTATTTGATGTGAGTGTAAAGTTTGTAATTTTTCATAAAGTCGCGCCCCACTATTACACAAGATGGCATGAACCAGCAACAGAGTTGCATAAAAAATATAATAAACTCTCAGATAAAAATAAAGAGATTCGAAAAGTTACTATGAGGCTTGCTGCTTATGACATGAATGCTACTGCTTGGTCATAAATTGTTAATAAATATTAAAATCAAAATTTTGCTAAAGTCAATTATAGATGTTATGAAAAAAGTCAGACCTTGGACTGAAATGTTAGAGTATCTATATCTTAAAGATAATTTATAGTATAATGCTCAGTCATATTTTGGCTGGGAACTTCAATAATTAATTTTTTAGATAATGATATACAAAATTAATTCTTCTCACAGTGAATAAGAATAAGGATTAAAATGTTGGTTAGGTTGGAAAAGGCTTTTGATAAAGTCGCTGATATTATAGGAAATTTAACAGGTATTTTGATGATACTTATGATGTTAAATGTATTCTATGATGTGATTATGAGGTATTTTTTTAACACAGGGTCTATTGCAATGCAAGAGATGGAATGGCATCTATTTTCAGTGATCATATTGCTTGGTGTTTCTTATACTTTAAAAGAAGATGGACATGTTAGAGTTGATCTTATCTATGATAATTTATCTGATAAGAAAAAAGCAGTTATAAATTTAGTTGGTACATTTGTATTTTTAATTCCTTTTTCTATGTTGATTCTGTATGGTTCAATTGGTTTTGTTCAAGAAGCTTATCAAACAGGTGAAATAAGTGGTGATCCAGGAGGTCTGACTCATAGATGGATAATAAAGGCATTTGTTCCTTGCTCTATGGGCTTATTAATATTTGCTGCAATCGGGTTTTTGATAAAAAATATCAATCTTTATAGAGGCGTACACGGACATCCTCATGAATTTCAAGAGGAGTCAAAATGATAGGTATAGTAATGTTTTTTACAGCGCTTTTTTTGTTACTGTTTGGTTTTCCTGTAGCTTTTACTTTTGGAGCAGTTTCTATTATTTTTGGTATGGCTGCTGGAGTTTTAGAAGCATTTGGTGATGGTGAGTCATTTTGGCAAGGATTAGAATACGGTGAACAAATGTTTGCATTCATGCCTCATAGAATATATTCAATTATGAATAATACTATTTTAATGGCAGTACCTCTTTTTATATTTATGGGAATCATTTTACAAAAAAGTAAGCTTGCAGAAAGACTTTTAGAGTCAATGGGCTATTTGTTTGGAGAAATCAGAGGTGGTGTTGCTATTAGTACGGTTTTAGTAGGATCACTCCTAGCGGCATCAACTGGAGTTGTTGGAGCAAGTGTTGTTGCTATGGGTGTTATTTCACTTCCTGTTATGCTGAAGTATAATTATGAAAAAGAGTTAGCAACAGGAACAATCTGTGCTTCAGGAACGCTAGGGCAAATTATTCCTCCATCCATTGTACTTATAATCTTAGGAGATGTTTTTCAAGTACCAGTTGGAGATCTTTTTCAAGCAGCAATTTGGCCTGGACTATTTTTAGTTGGTGCATATATTTTATATATTGTTATCTACTCATTTGCAAAAAAAGATGTTGCTCCTGCGATTGTTATAGAAGGTGCTGAGGGCTCAAAAACACAGCAAGTTTTTAATGCACTAAAAGCTATTGTTCCTCCTTTAGTACTTATTGTATTAGTTTTGGGTTCTATTTTCATGGGAGTTGCTACTCCAACGGAATCAGCAGCAGTTGGTGGAATCGGAGCTATAATTTTAGCTCTTATATATAAAGAATTTTCTTTTGATATGGTACATCAAGCATCGTTAGAAACGGTTAAAATAACAGCTATGGTATTTGGTATTTTGATCGGTGCAACGGCATTTTCAATGGTATTTACTTATACTGGTGGTGATATTTTAGTCGAAGAGTTTATGCTTGGTCTTCCTGGAGAAAAATGGGGCTTTATAATTCTTTCTATGCTAGCTATTATGGTACTTGGATTTTTTATTGACTTTATTGAAATTTCATATATTATTGTTCCTATTTTAGTGCCAATTGCTGATACAATTGGAATTAATCCAGTTTGGTTTGCAATATTGATTGCGATGAATTTACAGACATCATTTTTAACTCCTCCATTTGGATTTAGTCTGTTTTACCTAAAAGGAGTTGCTCCTCCTAGTGTAAAAACCACACACATATATAAGGGTGTTGCACCTTTTATTGCTATTCAAATAATTGTTTTATTAGTACTTACTTTCTATCCAGAATGGTTTGGTATTAGTCAAACATTTTAATCAAAAAGGGCAAGTAAATATAAATTACTTGTCCTTTAATTATCATACAATTTTTATTTTTTATTGTTAAAATATATTTAAGAATATAAAAGGGGTTACCTTATGAATTTACTAAGCGGAGCTTATCTAGATTTTTACAACGACTTGACAAAAATCTTACCAGAACAAAGAGTTTTTACAGATCCATTGCATACGCTAACATATGGAACGGATGCATCATTTTATAGATTAATACCTAAAATTGTGATTTGGGCAGTTGATTCAAAAGAGGTTAGCGATATACTGAAGATTTCATCTTCTATGTCACTGCCTGTGGTTTTTCGTGCAGCAGGAACATCCCTTTCAGGGCAAGCAATTACAGATTCTATTTTGATTGTAACTTCAAGAGATTGGAATAAAGTTTCTATAAACGAAGATGCCACTAGTGTTACGCTTGAGCCTTCAGTTGTAGGAAATGATGCAAATATAAAGTTGCTTCCATATGGTAAAAAAATTGGCCCAGATCCAGCAAGTATAAACTCTGCTATGATAGGGGGAATTGCAGCCAATAACGCAAGTGGTATGTGTTGTGGGACTACAGACAACTCTTATAAAACTTTAGAAAATATGAAGATAATTTTTCATGATGGTACTGAAGTTGATACAGCAAATAAAAAGAGTGTAGATAAGTTTATAGAAACTCATGGTTCTATTGTAGAGAGTATAAAAATTCTAGCTAAAAATGTTCGTGATAATAAACCTTTGCATGATAAAATTGCTAGAAAATTTAAGATTAAAAATACTTGTGGGTACTCTCTTAATGCTCTTATTGATTTTAAAGATCCAATTGAGATTATCCAACATCTTATGATTGGCTCTGAGGGAACATTAGGTTTTATAAAAGATATTACATTTAGAACAATTCCAGAGTACAAAGATAAAGCATCTGCTTTAATGATATTTAAAAATGTGAAAGATGCATGTGATGCTATTATTGTTATGCGTACACAGTGTCGCACGAGAATGAAAGATGCGGAAGTTGATGCAGCTGAAATCATGGATAGAGCAGCACTTAAAAGTGTTGAAGATGTTGAGGGTATGCCAGAATTCTTAAAAACACTAAGTGATACTGCCACAGCTGTTTTAGTTGAAACACGAGCGGAAAATGGAGAAGTATTAGATAGTAATATTGAAAAAATATTAGAAAAACTAAAGCATATAGAACCAGAAATGCCATTACATTTTACAAAAGATGTTGATGAATATACAAAATATTGGAAAATTCGTAAAGGCCTTTTTACAGCTGTAGGCGCAGCAAGAGAGACAGGAACTACTTGTATTATAGAAGATGTTGCTTATCCTATAGAAGATTTAGCAAATGGGACTTTAGAATTACAAGAGATGTTCAAAAAATATGGTTACAATGAAGCAATCATTTTTGGACATGCTCTTGATGGAAATCTTCACTTTGTTTTTAATCAAACATTTGATAAACCTGAAGAGATTACTCGCTATGAATCTTTTATGGCTGAAGTGGCTGACCAAGTAGCAATAAAATATAAAGGTAGTTTAAAAGCAGAACACGGAACAGGTAGAAATATGGCTCCTTTTGTTGAGCTTGAATGGGGAAGTGATGCTTATAATTTGATGAAAGAAATCAAAAATATTTTTGATCCAAGAGGACTAATTAATCCAGGTGTTATTTTAAATAATGACCCAAAAATCCATTTAAAAAATTTCAAATTTATGCCTAAAACTGATGATATTATTGATAAGTGTATAGAGTGTGGTTTTTGTGAGCCAGTTTGTCCATCAAATGCGATTACTTTTACTCCAAGACAAAGGATTGTATCAAATAGACACATGACAGTTTTAAGAGAAGAAAATAGAGTAGATGAACTAAAAGAGTTTGAAAAAATGTACCAGTACGATGGAATAGAAACTTGTGCAACTTGTCAACTTTGTTCTCTTGCTTGCCCTGTAAGCATTGATACAGGAAACTTAACTAAAAAATTAAGAGCTAAACAAAAATCAAAAACTTGGCGTTCAGTCTCTTCTACATGTGCAAATCACTATGGAGGACTTTTAGGTATTGGTAGAGTTGTTTTATCTGCAGTAAAAGGTGTCAATGTTGTTATCCCAGACTCAGTAATGAGTGGTATTTCAGGAGCAATAACAAATATTAGTGGTGGTGAAATACCAAAATGGACAGCATCACTTCCAAGTGGAAATAGCTTTAAAGGAACACCATCGTTAAAAAGTGATGATAAAATCGTGTATTTTTCATCTTGTATTAACAGAACTTTAGCAAACCCTAAACAAGGCGATGAAAAAGCTATAAGTGAAGTTGTTATCTCTATACTTGAGCGAGCTGGTTTTGAAGTTATCATTCCAGAAAATCTTGATGGCTTATGTTGTGGTATGCCTTTTAGTTCAAAAGGATTTAAAGAAGATGGAAAGAAAAAGTCTAATGAGCTTGAAGAGGCTCTAAGAAAAGCGACTAGGAATGGCAAGTATCCAATTCTTTGTGATATGAGTCCATGTACTAAAACAATGTTACAAAATTTTAGTGCTGATATGAAAATATATGATACTATTGATTTTACACATGATATTTTACTTGATAAATTGGATTTTAAACAAGTAGATGACCCAATTGTGATTCATACTACATGTAGTACAACAAAATTAGGACATACTGATAAATTTGCAAAAATTGCTAGGGCATGTAGTTCAAATGTTACTATACCTAAAAGTGTTGGTTGTTGTGGCTTTGCTGGAGATCGTGGATTTACATTTCCTGAACTGAATAAATCAGCGTTGAGACATTTAAAAGAGGAGATCCCTTCAAATGTTAAATATGCATTTTCATCAAGTAAAACTTGTGAAATAGGACTCACTGAAGAGAGTGGATTAGATTATAAATCCATTGTTTATCTTGTGGAGCGTTGTACTAAATAACGCTTAAAATGCTTACATGTAAAGATTTGTTCTTTACATGTAAGAAAATTACTACTAAAATACTTATTTTCCAAACTTACATTTATGTTGCTTTTTTTCTAGGGTTTATTTAATAAACAGTATGCTAGAATAAACAAATTTTATAAAATAAAAAGGCTATTTTAATGGAACTCAATTTGATTTCAGAGGGTTTGAAGTTTATGGTTTTGGGTATGGTTACTGTTTTCTTATTTCTAATATTGATGGTTGTGATTTTGCACTTCCAAGCAAAAATCATTAACAAATTCTTTCCACAAAAAGCAGCATCTATTTCAAATAGATCTACTGCTCCACAAAATGCATCTAAAAAAGATGATAAGGCATTAGTTGCAGCAATCACAGCAGCAATTACAACTTTTAAAAATTCAAAAAAATAAAAGAGGTTAGGTAATGGCAAAAAAATTCATTGACATAATGGACACAACATTTAGAGATGGCTTTCAGTCAGTTTTTGGAGGAAGAGTTCTTATGGACGATTTCATGCCTGCTGTCGCAGCTGCAAGGGAAGCAGGTATAACACATTATGAATTTGGTGGTGGAGCTAGATTTCAAAGTCTCTTTTTCTATTTAAATGAAAATGCATTTGATATGATGGATAAGTTTAGAGAAGTAGCTGGACCTGATGCAAATCTTCAAACACTTGCACGAGGTGTAAATACTGTTATGCTTGATACGGGTAGTCGTGAACTTATCGATTTACATGCAAAAATGTTTAAAAAGCATGGAACAACGACTATTAGAAATTTTGATGCACTTAATGATGTTGAAAATTTAAAATATAGTGGAGAGAGAATAAATTATCATGGATTGAAACATGAAGCTGTAGTGACTATGATGGATCTTCCTCCTGGATGTAGTGGTGCTCATGATGTTTCTTTTTACGAAAAAACTCTTAGAGATATACTTGACGCTGGAATTCCTTATGATAGTATTTGTTTTAAAGATGCAAGTGGAACTTCAAGTCCACAAAAAGTTTATGAAACAATCAAAATGGCTAAAAAACTTTTACCTGAAAATACTCATGTAAGACTTCATACACATGAAACTGCTGGTGTTAGTGTTTCTTGTTATTTAGCAGCTCTTGAGGCTGGTGTTGATGGAATCGATTTAGCAGCAAGTCCAGTAAGTGGTGGAACTTCACAGCCTGATATTTTAACAATGTTACATGCCGTAAAAGGCAAAGATTATGATCTTGGTGGATTAGAATTAGAAAAAATTTTAACTTATGAAGAAGTTTTACAAGATTGTTTAAGTGATTATTTTATGCCACCAGAAGCTACACAAGTTTCACCTCTTATCCCATTTTCTCCTATGCCAGGGGGTGCTTTGACAGCAAATACACAGATGCTAAGAGATAACAATATGTTAGACAAATTTCCAGCAGTTATCAAAGCTATGAGAGAAGTTGTTGAAAAAGGTGGTTATGGAACAAGTGTTACGCCAGTAAGTCAATTTTATTTTCAACAAGCGTTTAATAATGTGATGTTTGGTGATTGGAACAAAATTGCAGAGGGCTATGGAAAGATGGTTCTTGGTTATTTTGGGCATACTCCAACAGTACCTGATAGTAAAATAGTAAGTTTGGCAAGTGAGCAATTAAAACTTGAGCCAACTGTTCAAAATGCGATTGATATAGCTGATGCTGATATAATGAAAACTTTGAAATTTACTCAAGAAATTTTAGAAAAAGAGGGTATTGAAGTAAATGATGAAAATATTTTCATTGCAGCATCTTGTAAAGAAAAAGGTATTGCTTTTCTTAAAGGAGAAGCAAAAGTAAATGTGAGAAAAATTGATAAAAATGCAAAACAGGAGAACATAAGCGTGGCAAATTCAAATGGTGAATATACAGTAGTAGTAAATGGTGAAAAGTTTAATGTACAAGTTAGTGAAGGATTAGACGCTTCAGTTGAAATAAAATCAGTAACTTCAATGCCTCCTTCATCAGCACCTGCTGCATCAGGAAGTGGAGAAGAAATAAAAGCTAGTTTACCTGGGGCAGTATTTAAAGTTGTTGCTAAAGTTGGAGATAGTGTAAATGAAGGGGATGTAATAGTTATCTTAGAAGCTATGAAAATGGAAATAGAAATTGTTGCACCGAAAGCCGGTGTTGTAAGTTCTATTAATGTTAATGAAGGTCAAACTGTTGAAAATGGCCAACTACTAGCTGTCATTTAAGGAAACTATTGATGAAATATTTTTTATTAGGACTTTTGACAGTTTTAGTAGTATCAGTAAGTTCTCTTAGTGCGAGTTCTGATACTCAAAAAGAGAGTGTAAAAACTTCACTTTCAGAGGTACAGTATCATTCAAAATCAGTTAGTGAGCTTTTTTTAAATTTTTATGAATCTACAGGAATTAATGCATTTTTAAATCCTGTAAAAGGTTTAAAAAGCCATGGGAAAGAGTTATCCTCTTTTACTCAAACAGGAGGAAGAGTAATAATGATCCTTGTTGCATTTTTGCTATTTTATTTAGCAATTGCAAAAGGATTTGAGCCATTACTCCTCATACCAATTGGTTTTGGTGGGCTTTTAGCAAATATCCCAATTGCAGATATTGCGGGACCTGATGGTTTTTTAGGCATAATTTATAATGCAGGTATTGCGAATGGACTTTTTCCATTAATAATTTTTATGGGAGTCGGGGCTATGACAGACTTTGGCCCACTTTTAGCAAATCCAAAAACAGCATTACTTGGTGGCGCTGCTCAATTTGGTATTTTTACGACTTTAGTTGGAGCATTAGCCCTTAGCCAGTATACATCATTTTTAGATTTTTCACTTCAAGATGCTGCTGCTATTGGTATTATTGGTGGAGCTGATGGTCCTACAGCTATATTTATTGCTTCACGACTTGCCCCAGATTTACTCGGGGCCATAGCAGTTGCTGCATACTCTTATATGGCACTTGTACCAATCATTCAACCTCCAATTATGAGAGCATTAACAACCAAGGAAGAACGAAAAATAAAAATGCAACAATTAAGAGAGGTTTCTAAAATTGAAAAGATTATTTTTCCTATCACTGTGATTGTATTGTGTCTTTTAATTCTCCCTGATGCTACACCTCTTATTGGTGCACTTGCTTTTGGTAACTTAGTAAAAGAGTCAGGTGTTGTTGGAAGACTTTCTGATACGCTTCAAAACTCACTTATTAATATCATCACAATTTTCTTAGGACTAGCAGTTGGTTCAAAACTAGCAGCTGAGAAGTTTTTAGTTGCAGAAACTTTGGGAATTTTAATTTTAGGTTTGATAGCATTTTCAATTGGAACTGCAGCTGGAGTTTTGATGGCAAAACTTATGAATAAGTTTATAAAAGTGAAAATTAATCCACTTATTGGCGCAGCGGGAGTTAGTGCTGTACCAATGGCGGCAAGAGTAGCAAATAAAGAAGGAATGAAAGAAGATCCAACAAATATGCTTCTAATGCATGCAATGGGTCCAAATGTTGCTGGTGTAATAGGTTCTGCTGTTGCAGCCGGTGTATTATTATCTATATTTAAATAAAAAAGTGAGTGGAGAATTATAATGTCTAAGGTAAATGGGTTGGAAAATCTTGGTTTAAGTGATGTAAAAGAAGTCTATCATAATCTGAGCTATGATGAGCTTTTTGAGAAAGAACAAGAAGATCCATATGGTCATGTTACATCAAATGGTACATTTACTGTTGATACAGGTATATTTACAGGTCGTAGTCCTAAAGACAAATACTTTGTAAATCAAGATCCATCAAATAAGTATATTTCATGGGGAAAAGTAAATAAAAAAGTAACAAAAGAGATTTTTGATGACCTTTTGGCAAAAGTTAAAAAACAACTTTCAGGAAAGAATATTTTCGTTCAAGATGCATACTGTGGTGCTGCTCTTGAGAGTAGAAAAAGCATCCGTGTTGTTACAGAAATAGCATGGCAAGCACATTTTGTTAAAAATATGTTTATTCGTCCTAGTGAAGAAGAATTAAAATCTTTTACACCTGAATTTACAATGTATAATGCTGGAAAATTAAATAATGAAGATTATGAAAAACAAGGTTTGCACTCTGATGTATTTGTTGTATTTAATGTTGAAGAAAATATAGCTATTATTGGAGGAACTTGGTACGGTGGAGAAATGAAAAAAGGAATTTTTTCAATGATGAACTACTGGTTACCACTTGAGGGTAAACTTTCTATGCACTGTTCAGCAAATGTTGGCAGTGAAGGTGATACAGCACTGTTTTTTGGACTTTCCGGAACAGGAAAAACAACTTTATCAACTGATCCTAAAAGAAGACTTATTGGTGATGACGAGCATGGTTGGGATGATAAGGGCGTTTTCAACTTTGAAGGTGGTTGTTATGCTAAATGTATAGGACTTGATGCTCAAAGTGAACCTGAAATTTTTGGTGCAATTAAAAGAAATGCACTTTTAGAAAATGTTGTAATTAACGAGGATGGAAGAGTTGACTATAACGATGGTAGTAAAACTGAAAATACAAGAGTTTCTTATCCAATAGAGCATATAGCAAATCACAAAAGATCACTTAAAGCTCCTCACCCTAAAAAGATTATTTTTTTAACTGCAGATGCATTTGGTGTTTTACCACCAGTAAGTAGACTTACAAAAGAACAAGCAATGTATTACTTTATGAGTGGATATACTGCTAAAGTTGCTGGGACTGAACGTGGAATTACAGAGCCAGTTGCAACATTTAGTTCTTGTTTTGGGGAGGCATTTTTGCCACTTCATCCAACTGTATATGCAAAACTACTTGGCGAAAAAATTGATAAACATGGCGTTGATGTTTACTTGGTTAATACTGGATGGACAGGTGGACCATATGGTATTGGTAGTAGAATGAGTATAAAAGCTACTCGTGCTTGTATAAATGCTATTTTAGATGGAAGTATAGAAAAGCAAGAATTTATTAAGACAGAAATATTTGGCTTAAGTATACCTACAGAATTACCAGGAGTTGATAGCAAGGTTTTAGACCCTAGACTAACTTGGACAAATCAAAGTCTGTTTTATGCAACAAGAAAAGAACTTGCTGGTATGTTTATTAAAAACTTTAAGAAATATATAACAGAGGATTCAGACTTTTCAGGTGCTGGCCCAAAATTATAATTTATATAAAGTAAACATTCAAGAGGAACTTTTTGTTTCTCTTGAAAATGATAAAATATAACTCTATGCGAAGCATAAGCTTTAGTAGAGTGTGAATTTATAAGGGACTTGTTCCTTATAAAGATGACAGTTAATAAAAAAGGATAACCATTGTCAAAAGTTGCTTCAGGAAAAACAACTGCACCAAAGGCAAAATTATTAGATGAATTTAATGCTTCTATAATGTTTGATAAAGAACTCTATCTTCAAGACATTGAGGGTTCAATTGCACATGTAAAGATGCTATCAAAACAAGATATTATTTCAAATGAAGCAAAACAAAAAATTATAGATGGTCTATGTGTAATTCAAAAAGAGATAGAAGATGGAAAGTATAATTTTGACATATCTGATGAAGATATTCATATGTCTATTGAAAGTAGACTAAGTACTCTTATTGGTGATGATGCAAAAAGAATGCATACTGCAAGAAGTAGGAATGACCAAGTTGCATTAGACTTTAGAATGTATGTTTTAAAAAGTAATAAAGAATTAGTAGAGCTTTTGTTCGAATTAGAAAGAGTTTTACTTGATATTGCTTCAAAACATACAAAAACACTTTTACCAGGTATGACACATTTACAGCATGCTCAGCCAATAAATTTTGCTTATCATATGTTGGCCTATACTTCTATGTTTAAAAGAGATATAGAAAGATTTGAAGAGTCATATAAAAGAAATAACATTTCGCCTATAGGTTGTGCAGCACTAGCTGGAAGTCCATATCAAACTGATAGAGAGTATGAAGCAAAACTATTAGGTTTTGATAGTGTGAGCGTAAATTGCTTAGATACTGTTAGCGATAGAGACTTTGCTTTAGAGATTCTTTTTAATATATCAACTATGATGATGCATATTTCTCGACTTTCAGAAGAAATAATTCTTTGGAGTAGTACTGAGTTTGGATTTGTAGAACTTAGTGATGAGTATAGTACGAGCAGTTCGATTATGCCACAAAAAAAGAATCCAGATGTTCCTGAATTATTGCGTGGAAAAACAGGAAGAGTAAATGGTAATCTTATCTCTTTATTGACTGTTTTAAAAGGCTTACCATTAGCATATAATAAAGATATGCAAGAAGATAAAGAGGGGGTTTTTGATAGTGTAAAAACGGCAAAAATTTCTGTGAAAATTTTAAGTGAAGCATTAAAAAGTATGAGGGTTGATGAAGAAGCTATGCTTAAGGCTACTAAAAAAGGGCATCTTAGTGCTACTGATTTGGCTGATTATCTCACTGCAAATTGTGAGTATACTTTTAGAGATGCATATAAATTGACGGGTGAAGTAGTCGCATATGCAGAAGAAAATAAAAAAGACATTAGTGAGTTAAATTTACAAGAACTTCAAAAGTTTGAACTTAAGATAAAAGAAGATATTATAAATACACTACAGCTTGAAACTTCAATGAATGCAAGAAAATCACAAGGTGGAACAGCAACTTGTTCAACGCTTGTACAATTAGAATATTTTGAAAATTGGATAAAAAGCAAAGTTTAGTACGCAATAAAAACAATAGGGGCATCGCTAAACTTTAAATCTTTATAAGTTGAGCCTTGCCCCCCCCCGAATAATATTAGATAAAGTTTTTTGAATCACTATCGCTTAAGTGACTCCAATTTAGTTTTGCTCCACCTAGTAAATGAAAATGTAAGTGCATTACTTCTTGTCCTCCATCACTTCCATTGTTTGTAATTAACCTATAACCATTTTTATCTAGTCCCAAAAGAGTAGCTACTTCTTGTGTGAATGTTGTTAATCCAGCCATAATTTCTGGACTTACTTGTTGAAAGTTTTCCACTTCAATTTTTGGTATGATAAGTATATGAATTGGTGCTTTTGGATTTATGTCATGAAACGCCAAAAAATCATCATTTTCTAAGACTTTATTACACGGAAGTTCACCACTTATTATTTTACTAAATATTGTCATTTTAATCTCCTAATTTTTTATAATTGTAGCACTTAACCGTTTTATAATCAACTTTTTACTACAATAGATAAAAATTATTGAAGGTACTACAATTGAAAGAGATGGAACAATCGATAAATTCTTGTGATTCATTACAAGAGTTAGAAAAGATAAGAGTCTCAATGTTTGGTAAAAAAGGTTACTTCGCAGGTCAATTTGCGAAGATGAAAACTATTTCAAACGAAGAGAAAAAAGATTTTGCACAAAATTTAAATACAAATAAAGAACATTTTTTAGCGCTTCTTAATGATAAGAAGATAAAACTAGAAGCAGAAGCGATAGCTTATGAAATGAAAAAAGATGGTGTTGATGTAACTCTTTTTAATTCAACAAGTGAAGCAGGGGCTTTACATCCTGTCATGGATACAATGGATAAAATTATAGAGTATTTCATAGGGATGAACTTTTCTATAGAAGAAGGACCTTTAGTAGAAGATGATTTTCATAACTTTGAAGCACTAAATCTTCCTAAATTTCACCCTGCACGAGATATGCAAGATACTTTTTATTTTGAAGATAGCATGTTACTTCGTACCCATACAAGCCCAGTTCAAATAAGAACTATGTTAAAAGAAAAACCACCTATTCGTATGATTTGCCCAGGCGCAGTTTTTAGAAGAGATTATGATCTTACTCATACACCTATGTTTCATCAAGTAGAAGGTTTAGTGGTTGGAAAAAGTGATGAAGTTTCATTTGCCAATTTAAAATATATTTTAGAAGATTTCTTAAAGTACATGTTTGGAGAAGTTGAAGTGCGTTTTCGCCCCTCATTTTTTCCTTTTACCGAGCCAAGTACGGAAGTAGATATAAGCTGTATCTTTTGCAAAGGTGCTGGTTGTCGCGTATGTTCACATACAGGCTGGTTAGAAGTTCTTGGAAGTGGTTATGTTGATGAAAATGTTTTTAAAGCAGTCGGTTATGAAAATGTGAGTGGATATGCTTTTGGACTTGGTGTAGAAAGATTTGCAATGCTTTTACACAAAATACCTGATTTAAGATCACTATTTGAAGGTGACTTAAGATTATTGGAGCAATTTAGATGATAATTACAAGAGCATGGCTCAATGAATGGATAGATTTAAAAAAAATAACGAGTGAAGAAATATGTACTACACTTAATGCTATAGGCTTAGAAGTTGATAGTTTACATAAAATTAGAATTCCCAAAAATATAGTAGTGGCAAAAGTTCTTACATGTAAAAAACATCCTGATGCTGATAAACTAAATGTTTGTGAAGTAGATTTGGGTAATGAAATAAAGCAGATAGTTTGTGGGGCAAACAATGTAAAAGCAGGTTTACATGTAGTAGTTTCTAAAGTAGGAGCAGTTTTACCAAATGGTATGGAAATCAAAGAAGCAAAGCTTAGAGGTCTTGATTCATCCGGTATGATTTGTTCGTCAGAAGAATTAGGACTTCCAAAAATGGGTGATGGTATCATGGTTTTAGATGATAGCATTGGCAATCTTGTTTTAGGAAAAGAATTTAGTGAGTATAAACTTGTAAATGATGATGTTATAGAGATAGAATTGACTGCGAATCGTGGAGATTGCTTAAGTGTACATGGTGTAGCGAGAGATTTGAGTGTACCATATGATTTAGACTTGAGTACATTTAGTAGTGAAGATGAAGATCACCAATTAGGTATAGGTAGGGTTTTAAATGTCAATGCAACTGAAAAAGTAAATGCTTCATTACTCTATAGAGTTTATGATAAAGAAGATATAAAAAGTTCATTTTTAATAGATTTAAGATTGGCAATTGCAGATATATACAAGCCTACTGAATTAGAAAGAGTTGTAGAGTATGCAACATATACAACGGGTGTTTTATTAAGAACATATTCTCATTCGTGTTTTGCCGATGGGGATGATAAAGCAACTGTTAAAATTAAAAAACATTCGAATAATCTTGATGCTGTATTTAGTAAAAACAACCAAATTACTTCATATATTGGTATTTCACAAATTGAAGATACAAAAGCAACAAAGAATGATAGTAGAGTAATCCTAGAAGCAAACTATACACATCCTGAAATAATCTCTATGAATAGTGCAAACAAAAAATTAGATTCTGATCGTCATTTATACCGCTCAAGTCGTGGAAGTGAACCTGATTTAAATTTTGGTATGGATTATTTGATAGAAATTCTTAGAAAATATTCAAAAATAATGCTTTACGCTGGAAGTCAACAAGTTGTACAAGATATCGATGAAGTTAGAATTCCAATTGATTTAGATAAATTAGCATCTATTATAGGTACGGAAGTACCAAAAGATAAAATCATTCAAATATTAAAAAGACTTGGTTTTGAAGTAGTTTTTAAGAGTGAACAAAGTGTTATGAATGTAAAAGTTCCTACACATCGTCATGATATCTTAAATATTCAAGATGTCTGTGAAGAAATTGTAAGAATAGTTGGAATTGACAATATACCTTCTAAGCCACTTGTTTTTGCAGAATTAGATAAAATGAATGAGTCATATCATGCTTTTCAAAAACGAAAGATGTATAGACATCGTGCTGTAGGTGTTGGATTTTTTGAATCTTTGCATTTTGTTTTTGATAATAGAGAAAGAGTAGAAAAGTATGGGCTTAAAACAATTTATAAAAAAAGAGAAATTACAAATCCTATTACAAACGAGCTTGACACTCTGCGTTCTTCTTTAGTGCCAAATCTTTTAGAGTCTGTAAGTAGAAATATAAAATTTGGTAAAAAAAGTATAAAACTATTTGAAGTAGGAACAGTTTTTAATAAAAGTAGAGAGGAAAGTACCAAGATAGGATTTATATTGAGTGGTGAAATCGAGACATCAAAAGTTTCAAATCATGGTAAACCAAAAGAGATTGATTTTTTTACTTTTGCTGATAGTGTAAGTAAAATTGTAGGTAGTTTTGAACTTGAAACAGCTACGAGTAAAAACGATTTAACCAGCCCATATGAATATGCAAGAGTTATACAAAATGGTGAGGATATTGGATATATAGGAAGAGTAAACTTAAATATAGAAAGAGAATTAGATCTTTTTAGAACTTATATATGTGAATTGGACATGCAAGCACTTCCTTATGAGAGAAAAGAAGCTAGCGATTACTCTAAATTTCAAGAGAGTATTAGAGACTTGAGCCTATTGGTTTCTAAAGATATGCAGTTTTCAAAGATAAAAAAGTTTTTATATAGTATAGCTCCAAAAGAGTTAACAAAGCTCTATCCTATAGATGTTTATGAGGACGAATCATTAGGGGACAAAATCAGTTTAACTATCAAATTCCATTTTCAATCTCAAGAGAAAACTTTTGAAGATGAAGAAGTTGTATCCATGGTTGATGAAATGCTAAATGCACTAAATGATAAATTTGGAATAACTGTTAGATGAGTGTGTTAAAAGTATCACCAAAGCAAGAATTTGTTTTAGAAACAGAGAAGATAGCGAGTGATAAATCAATATCTCATAGATGTGCAATTTTTTCACTTTTAAGTGATAAGCCTTCATATATAAGAAATTTTTTAAATGCTGAAGATACTTTGTGCACTCTTAATATATCAAAAAGTCTTGGAGCAAAAGTAGAAAGGACTGATGATACTATAACTATAACTCCTCCAAAAGTGTTAAAAGAACCAGCTTCTATACTCGATTGCGGGAACTCAGGAACAGCGATACGACTTTTGATGGGTTTTTTATCTTCACTTGATGGGTTTTTTGTTCTTCATGGAGATAAATACTTAGCAAGTAGACCTATGAAGAGGGTGGCTAATCCTTTAAGAGAAATTGGTGCAATAATAGATGGAAGAGATAATGGAGAGTTATCCCCTATAAGTGTTAGAGGCTCAAAGTTAGAGCCATTTAATTACGATAGTCCTATTGCCTCAGCACAAGTAAAAAGTGCATTGATTTTAGCTGGACTTAGAGGAAAGGGTGTCTCAACTCTCAATGAGCCAACACTGAGTCGTGACCATACAGAAAAAATGTTAAGAGGGATGGGTGTAGATATAGTCTCAAATGGCACAAAAGTAACTCTAACTCCTACTCAAAAACCTTTAAAACCTTTAGATATAACGGTTCCAAACGATCCTTCAAGTGGATTTTTCTTTGCAGTTGCAGCAGCAATTATTCCAAACTCTAAAGTAATTTTAAAAAATATGTTGTTAAATCCTACTCGTATTGAAGCATATAAAGTTTTGCAACGAATGGGAGCAAAAGTAGAGTTTGTAGAAAAAGAAAATATTTATGATAGTGTAGGTGATATAATTGTAGAATATGCTTCTTTAACAGCAGTTACAGTTGAAGATAATATTGCATGGTTGATAGATGAACTTCCTGCTTTAAGTATAGCATTTGGATGTGCTAAGGGTAAAAGTTTAGTTAAAAATGCAAAAGAATTAAGGGTAAAAGAGAGTGACAGAATTTCATCAGTTGTTGAAAATTTAAGAAAATGTGCTTTACATGTAGAAGAATTTGAAGATGGTTATGAAGTAACTGGTGGAGAGTTTAAAAGTGCAACAGTCGATAGCTTTGGTGATCATAGAGTTGCTATGAGTTTTGCAATAGCAGGATTAAAAGCTCCTGTACATGTAACAGACACAGAGTGCATACAAACATCATTTCCAAATTTTATAGATTTACTGTCACAAATTGGGAATGTAAATTAAAAATTATTTTTACAGACTACTTTATTTTATAAATCATGGAAGAAATTAAATAATGATACTCTTTTAAAAGAAATTAAATAAAGATTATTCTTCGCAAAGCGAAAGCTTCAGTGAGAGGAATTTAAAAAGAACTTGTTCTTTTTAAAGGAGAAATTAAATGGAAATAAGATTAGCTAAAAGTTATGGTTTTTGTTTTGGTGTTAAAAGAGCTATTAGAATCGCAGAAAATTCTAAAAATGCTTCAACAATTGGACCTTTAATTCATAATAATGAAGAGATAAAAAGATTAAAAGCAAATTTTAATGTAGATACTTTAGAAGATGTAAGTCAAGCAAATGATGTAAAAAGAGCAATTATAAGGACGCATGGGATAACAAAGGGTGATTTAAGTACACTTAAAAATAGCGGTACAGAAGTGATTGATGCTACTTGTCCTTATGTTACAAAACCTCAAGAAATATGTGAACAGATGAGTAAAGAAGGATATGATGTAGTTATTTTTGGGGACTCTAATCATCCAGAGGTAAAAGGTGTTCAAAGCTATGCAATTAATGGTGCAAAAGTCGTTAATAGTGTTGAAGATTTAAAAAAGATTAGATTAAATAATAAAATAGCAATAGTGGCACAAACAACGAGAAAAGTTGAAGAATTTTTAAATATAGTCAGTTATTTGACATCCAATTATAAAGAAGTAAGAGTTTTTAATACAATTTGTAATGCAACACTTGAAAATCAAGATGCAGCGAAAGAATTGTCAAAAGAAGCAGATATTATGGTTGTAATTGGTGGTAAAAATTCATCAAATACAAAACAACTTTTTTCTCTTGCAAAAGAGAACTGTAGTGAAAGTTTTCTAATAGAAAATGAAAATGAGCTAGAAAATGAATGGTTTATAAATAAAAAATTATGTGGTATAACCGCTGGTGCATCGACTCCTGATTGGATTATCGAAAAAGTTATTGGAAAAATAAGCAAAATTAAAGTATAATAGTGCAATTTTATGTAAATCAAGTCTACCAGCTTGATACTACTTATATAAAAAACAAAATTAAAACAAGGGATTAAAATGGTAAATGAGGCGAACGAGACAGTTCAATCTGAAGCTGTAGATGAATTAGAGGAGATGGATTTTGCAGCAATGCTAGAAGAGTCTTTCAAAAAAGATTCTGGAAGAGATGCACTAATTGATGGTGTTATTGTTGAAATTAAAGATGATGTTGCTTTAGTTGATGTGGGTAAGAAGTCAGAAGGACGATTATACACTTCAGAGCTATTAGATAGCGAAGGCAATTTAGCATATAAAGTAGGCGATACAATCAAAGTTGTTATTTCTGGTTTCAGAAACGAGCGTCCAAATGTTTCTCATAAAAAAGCGATTCGTAAAGAGCGTGTAAAATCATTTATTGCTGAGTATAAAGAAGACGAAGAAACAGTACTTGATCTTAAAATAGTTGGTAAAAACAAAGGTGGATTTATAGCTGAAGATGATTCAGGTGTTGAATTCTTTTTACCTCGTTCACAAGCAGCTGTGAGAGATATGAATGCTCTTATGGGTAAAAGTGTTAAAGTTAAGATTATTAAGGTTGATACTGATAATGAATCAATCGTTGTTTCTAGAAAGAAATTTTTAGATGACGAAAGAAAAAAGAGAAAAGAGATAGTTCAAGAGCTAATTGACGCTGATGAAGTAGTTGATGGAACTATTAAAAAAATTACAACTTACGGCATGTTTGTTGATGTTGGCGGTATTGATGGACTGGTTCACTATAGTGAAATCAGTTACAAAGGACCAGTAAATCCAAGTACAATTTACTCAGAAGGTGAAGTTGTTCCTGTTAAAGCAATTAAATATGACAAAGAAAAAAGACATCTTTCTCTCTCAATAAAAGCAGCTATGCCAGATCCTTGGGAAGAGATTAAAGATCAGTTAGATGTTGGTGATTCAATTCAAGTTGAAGTTAGTAACATTGAACCTTATGGTGCGTTTGTTGATTTAGGAAATGATATAGAAGGTTTCTTGCATATATCAGAAATTTCTTGGGACAAAAATATCAAACACCCAAAAGATTATATCTCTGAAAACGAAGAAATTAATGTTGAGGTAATTGAAATCAATGCAGATGAAAGAAGACTAAGAGTTTCATTGAAAAATGTACTTCCTAAGCCATTTGAAGATTTCTTAAAAAATTATAAAACAGGTGATGTTGTTAAAGGTATCGTAACAACTATTACAAACTTTGGTGCATTTATTAAGATAGGTGGCATAGAAGGACTTCTACATAATGAAGATGCATCATGGAATAGAAATGACAAATGTAAAGAGCTTTTAGAAGTAGGAGCTGAAACAGAAGTTAAAATTATCAAAATTGATGATATTAATGAAAAAGTATCTTTAAGTAAAAAAGAGTTAGAAGATAGTCCCATTCAACAATATGCTAAAAACCATTCAAATGGGGATATAGTAGTTGGTAAAATTAGAGATATTAAAGATTTTGGTGTTTTTGTTGAACTTGAAAACAATGTTGATGCCCTTATTCGTACAGAAGATTTAATTCCTGGAACTGAAGAAGAAATCAAAGTTGGTGATGATATTGAAGCTGCAATTTCTTTTATAGATGATAAGAAAAACCGTATTAGATTGTCTGTAAGAAGACTTGATAAGCAAAAAGAGAGAGAAGTACTAAAAGAGATCAATAAAGAAGAAAAGATGACTCTTGGAGACATCATTAAAGATCAATTGAAGTAATATATGCAAAAAAAGGTAACTTTAGCACTATTTGCACTACTTGTTATAGCTTTAGGTTGGGTTTTAATTAACTTAATAAACGAAGAAAATAACAGCGTACAAGTAGATGCTGAGTACCTTTCTCCTTCACAAATAAAAAGTGAAGTAACACTAACAAACAAAACTTGGACACAAGAGCTTGCTAATTCAAAAGAGTCCAAGTTTTCATTTCCTGTAAATGAACTTTACATGCAAATAGATTTAAAACAATATATTCCCCCTAAGGTAAAATCTTTTAGGTTAGTTGTTGATAGAGCTGATCGTTATTCCCTTTTTTGTATTGTTCAAACACTTTCATCTCTGAATTTACCCTTTGTATTGGAAAAGAAAAATAAAATTCCAGTCATACATGTAAGCAGTAAAACAGAAGATTCTTTAAAAGGTGTAGTACAAAAATTAAAAGATTATGATATAGAATCAAAGATTATTGAGGTTTGGTTATAGAGGATTTTCGCTTAAATATACAATTATTTAATTGATGAGGAAATCTTATACTTTTGTTTTAGTGAAAATAATTTCACTTGAGTTTTTATGAAATTTAAGGAAAAAATAAATGAAAAAAATTATAGTTTGTGATGCAATCCATGAAAAGGGTTTTGATATTTTAAGAAATGAAAAAGATATTGAAGTCATTGATGCGGTAAAAGTTCCAAAAGATGAATTATTAAAAATTATTAGTGACGCAGATGTAGCAATTACAAGAAGCTCAACTGATGTAGATGAAAAGTTTTTAAATGCAGCAAAAAATTTAAAAGCGATTGTTAGAGCTGGTGTTGGTGTAGACAATGTTGATCAAGATGGTTGTAGTAGAAGAGGCATAATTGCAATGAATGTTCCTACGGCAAATACTATTGCAGCAGTTGAACTTTCAATGGCACATCTTTTAGGGACAGCAAGAAGTTTTCCAGGTGCAAATAATCATCTTAAGCTTGATAGAGTATGGAAAAGAGAAAAGTGGTATGGAGTTGAGCTAAGTGGTAAAAAACTCGGTGTAATTGGTTTTGGAAATATAGGAAGTAGAGTTGCTATAAGAGCAAAAAGTTTTGACATGGATATAGTAGTTTATGACCCTTACATTTCTTCATCAAAAGCAACTGATTTAGGTATGAATTATACTGAAAATTTTGATGATATATTGGCTTGTGATTTTATAACAATTCATACTCCTAAAAATAAAGAAACAACAGATATTATTTCAACAGATGAAATCAATAAAATGAAAGATGGTGTTAGACTTGTCAACTGTGCAAGAGGTGGTCTTTACAATGAGAAGGCACTTTATGAAGGTATTAAAAGTGGTAAAATTGCATATGCTGGCATAGATGTATTTTCATATGAACCTGCAACTGATCATTTTCTACTTGATTTAGAAAACATCTGTGTTACTCCTCATTTAGGTGCAAATACTGTAGAATCTCAAGAGAAAATTGCAATCCAAGCAGCAGAAAATGCAATAAGTTCAGCAAGAGGAATAAGTTATCCAAATGCACTTAATTTACCAATTAAAGCTGAAGATTTACCTCCGTTTGTTGAGCCATATCTTGAACTTGTTCAAAAAATGGGATTTTTATGTGCACAAATCAATAAAGCATCTATAAAATCACTTAGAATTGAATCTGAAGGTGAAATTTCAGAGCATGTTGAATCACTACTTACTTTTGCTCTCGTTGGATCTTTAAAAGAGTCAGCTGGAGATAAGATAAATTATGTAAATGCAGAGTTTGTTGCAAAAGAAAAAGGTATTGATACTAAGTTTGAAGCCAAAAATAGCACAGGTGGTTATAAAAACAAGATTACTGTTAAGCTTACAACTGAAAAAGGTGTTACTAGTGTAAGTGGTACTGTGTTTGGAGAAGATGAACAAAGAATTGTTGGCATTAATGGTTTTAAATTTGACTTTAAACCTAAAGGTAAAATGATAGTCTTTAAAAACTCTGATGTTCCAGGTGTTATTGCCAGCATTTCTTCTATTCTCTCTTCTGAGGGTGTAAATATTGCAGACTTTAGACTAGGTCGTGATGAGCATGGCTTAGCAATGGCAGTGATACTTGTTGACGAAAATATTGAAAAAGAAACAGTTTCAAAATTAAATCAATTAGAAACTTGTATTTGGGCAGAATACGCAGTTTTATAATATAAATTAAGAGAAAAGAAGTTCTTTTCTCTTCCCTCTAAATTGAAATAGCGTTATTTTAATTTCCTTTTCTTTTTTCAATAAATCTTCTTATTTTAATCATCATTCTTCTTTAAATATGCTTATTACGGTAAGTTTGAAAAAGTATTAAAAAACTACTTTACATAGTTAGTTAAGATGTAAAAAGTTGTATATTTGTTATAATATAAGACTATTAAATATGGAGTGTGTAATGAAATTGTTAATATGGCTAACTTTTATAGTTTTGCCTATTTTTGCCTCAAGTGGTGCATATAAAAATTTAAGTTTAGAAGAAGCTATGTCTATACTTAAAAAAAATAACTTAGAGATAAATGTTGCAAAGTTTGATGAAAAGATAAAGAGTTTTGAGCATGAGATTGCTGTAGGTTACAACTATGGAAAATTAGATTTTGTGCAAATGGCAATGAGATCTAATGATGCTGGAAATGTTTTTGGTTTTAAACTACAAAGTAGAGAAGCGAGTTTTGCAGATTTTGGCTTTTATGATTTTTTACATCATTCTCCTTCAATGGATCCATCTGTACTAAATGTTCAACCAAAAGATTTAAACTACCCAGAAGCAAGAAACTATTTCCAAACAAAACTTTCTTATGAGATACCTTTATATACTGGAGGAAAACTTGAACAGTATGGGAAAATCACAAAAGCCTTAGAAAAGATGAGTAAACTTGACACTCAAAAAATTACAAATGAAAAGGTATATCAGCTTAAAAAGAGTTATTTTGATGTCTATCTTTTAAATGAATATTTACATAATCTTAAAATCATTAAAAACAATATGATAAAGTTAGAAAATATGGCACAAAGTATGATTGATGAAGGATATGCCAAAAAAGTAGACTTACTTGAAGTCCAATCAAAAAAAGCCAATGTTATAAGAATGGAAAATAAAGCAAAAGTAAATAAACAGTTAGTTTATCACTTTATTTCATTTTTGTTAAATGCTAAAGTAGAATCAATATCTGGGAGTTACCAACAAGTAGAAGCCAAAACTTTAGATATCAATAAAATACTCAATCAAAATTTAGATATAAAAAAAGCAAAGCAAGGATTAGCTATCAGTGATATGTCCATTGATTTACAAAAATCAGAAAATTTACCTGAGATTGGGGCATTTGCTGAGTATGGTAGTGCTGATAATAGTTTTTTGGGAGATTTTACTGACCATGATGCTTATACTTTTGGTGTGCAAGTAAAATGGAATATTTTTAATGGTGGTATAGATAGTAAAAATATAGAAAAAGCAAGAGTAGAAAATCTCAAAGTACAATCTCAAGTCGATTTAGCAATCAAAGGAATTACTTTACAGGTTGAAAAGATAACTACTGAGATAAAAAGTTTTGATTTTGATATAAATAGTCTGGAAAAAGAGATAGAGTTAACAAGGACTATTTATAAAAACTATTTAGGAAGATACCAAGAAAAACTTGTATCTATAAATGATGTTATTATTAAACAATCTTTAGAAATAGAAAATGTTCTAAAACTAAGAGAAATTCAAAATAGTAGAACAAGTAAAATATTAGAATTAGATAAGATAGCAAATGGAGAATTAAAATGAAAATATTAGTTGCATGTATGAATTTTTTGGTATTTTTTACTCTGCCCTCTTGTGCAGCAGAGCTGAACCTTACGGGAAGTGTGATTTCTGATAATCAAAAAATGATAACAAGTAGATATATGGGTTTTGTAAAAGGTGTACATGTAAGTGAAGGAGGAGAGGTTAAAAAAGGCCAACTTCTTTACGAAATTGATTCAAAAGAGATAGATAGTGCAAAAACACAAGTTGAGCTTGGGATTTCTCAAGCACGACTATCTTTGCAAATGTATCAAAATCAATATCAAAATGTACTTTTAAATCTTGAAAGACATAAAAGATTATATCAAAAAGATATGGTATCAAAGTTTGATGTAGAAAATTTAGAGTTAGCTAGTAAAAATCTTGAAGCTATGGTGTTGATATCTAAGCAACAAATAGAACAAGCAAAAGCGAGACTAAAAGAGGTATTAAATCAATATAAATACTTAGAAATAACAGCACCAAATGATGGAGTTGTTATACAAAAAAATATTAAAGTAGGTGAAATGGCAATGCCTGGTATGCCAGCAATCGTTTTATCTGATTTAAGTAGCTTAAAAATTGCAACAGAAATATCAGAGAGCAATTTAAAAGCTATAAAAGTTGGTGATAGTGTAGATTTTGAAATACCATCATTAAATTTACAAGGAATTGGAAATATAGACTCTATTATTCCAAGTTCGAACCCTTTAACACATACATTTAGACTTAAAGTTGGATTTGATACAAAAGGTAATAGTGTTTATCCTGGTATGTATGCTACGGTGAAAATTAAATGAAAAAAAGCTATAAAGTAAAAGGTGTAGCTGGACATCTTGCAAAAGCCTTTTTACATAACCCTCTAACACCACTTTTGGGCATATTTATACTTATTATTGGATATATATCATTAGTCATAACTCCAAGAGAAGAAGACCCTCAAATAGCGATAAGTGGAGGGACGATTATGGTTGCTCTTCCAGGTTCTACTCCTAAAGAGATTGAAAGAGTTATAGTAAAACCGTTACAAAGAAAAATTAAAGAGATTAAAGGTGTTGAACATATATATGGTATTGCTACGGAAGATGTAGGTATAGTAAATGTTATGTATTATATTGGAGAAGATAAAGAGTCTTCAAATCTAAAGTTATATGATAAAGTGATGCAAAACATGGACAAAATGCCTAAAGGAGCAATGCAGCCTTTAGTGATGCCTTTTGATATAGATATAGATATACCAATCCTTACAATGGCTTTTTATCTCAAAGATAATGCAAAGATAGATGAAATAGCTTTATATAAAAAAGTTGATGCAATAAGGAATAGATTAGCTTTAGTTGAAAATATAGCAAAAAGTGAGATAAAAGGGGAAGCAAAAGAGCAATATAACATTGAAGTTGACTTAGGAAGACTTTCTGGATTTAATATTTCTCTAGGCCAAGTAGCAACTGCTTTAGAGTCACTTATGATAAATGTTCCAAATGTAAAAAATAGAACAAAAGATGGAAAATTAGTAGTTTTTGGTATCAAAAATGCGCTTGATGATGAAAAAGATTTGCAAAACTTGATTATTGCACAGTATGGAGGTTCTCCAATTTATCTTAAAGATATAGCCTCTGTAAGCAGAGGCAGAGACATACAAAACCATAAGAATGCACAGATATCTTTTAAAGTTGATGGCAAGTTTACTGAGATACAAAATCAAGTAACACTGACTCTTTCAAAACTAAGAGGAACAAATGCAGTTGTTATTGCTGATGATGTATTACAAATCATGGATGAATTAAAAGATGAATTAAACGAAGAAGGAATAGGTTATCTTGTTACAAGAAACTATGGAACTAGAGCAAATAAAGCTGTAAATAACTTAGTTATGAATCTGGTAGTTTCTATCATCATCATTTTTGTTTTACTGGTTTTTACACTTGGGTTTAGAGAATCAGTAATAGTTACTTTTTTGGTTCCTGCTATTTTAGCAGTCACTCTTTTTATAGCATACCTAGGAGACCAAACTATAAACAGGATAACTCTTTTTGCCCTCATACTGAGTATGGGACTTTTAGTTGACGCAGCTATTATTGTTATAGAAAACATACATAGACACATGCATATGCACAATAGCGTTGATAAAAGCATGGATGAAATAGTAGTAGAAGCAACAGACGAGATAGGAGCTCCTACAAACATAGCAACTATTGCAATTATCCTTACTATGGTTCCTATGGGATTTGTAGGGCAGATGATGGGGCAATTTATGAAACCAATACCTCAAAATGTACCTGTTACAATTTTTGCTTCATTAGTACTTGCTTATATCTTTGCACCTTATATGGCAAAAAGGATGTTAAAAAAACCAGAGAAGAATAAGGATAAGGAGATAAAAGATGCATAAATTTGAAATTTTTATATACTCCATATTAAACTCAAAACTTAATAAGTTTTTAGTTCTATTTATAACTTTCTTGGCTTTTATAGGTACTCTAATGATGTTTCCTACCAAGTTAGTTTTAGCAAAAATGCTACCTGGAAAGAGTGCAAATACATATTCTATATATGTAGATTTACCAAAAGGGAGTTCATATCTTGAAACTTCAAAAGTTACTACATGTATAGTAAATATTTTAAAAAAAGAAAATGAAGTAGAAAATATTGAGATATTTTCAGGTATGGGTGCACCCTTAGATTACGCTGGTTTAGTTAAAGGTTCAGCTTTTAAAAGAGGAGAGAATGTAGCTGAAATAGTTGTAAACCTTACTGAAATAGAATCTAGAAGTGAGAAGAGTTTTTCGATGGTTCACCGTCTTCGACCCGTTATACAAGCTACCTGTGAAAATCTAATAAATAAAACAAGCATTAAGATGGTAGAAGAACCAGCAGGTCCTCCTACTCAAGCAGCGGTAGTTGTTGAGTTGTATGGAAAAGATGGGGATGGCTTAATTAATCTAGGAATAAAAATAAAAGATATTTTGAAAAAAACTGATGGTTTAGTTGATGTAGATACTCTTGAAGATGAAATATATGAAAAATTTGAACTGAGTGTAAACAAAGAAAAAATTATCCGTTCACATTTAAGTATCAAACAAGTTAATGAGATTTTATATCTTGCTTTTGAAGGCTCAATTATAACAGTAAAAAATAGTGAAGATTCACCAGAGCAGATACCACTATTTTTAGTTTTAGAAGAGGGAAGTAAGAGTCTTAATAACTTTAATAAAGTATCTTTAGAGAGAAAGTTAGCATCTCTAAAACTGATGAATGAACAAGGTTTGATGATACCTCTTAATGAATTGGTAAGTGTTGCATTGACTAAGTCAAAACCAACTTTGATGTCCAAAAATCTTCAAAGAGTAGTCACTATAGTAGCAGAAGCCGATATGGTTTCACAAGTTTACCCACTTTTAGATGCTAGAAGCACATTAAAGGAAGAACTTGCAGATGAATACGAGATAAGCAATGGATCTTTATTTAATTTAGTATTAAAAGATAAAAAAACTTCACAAGTTTTTAATCTTGTTTGGGATGGTGAGATGAAAGTAACTATGGATACTTTTAGAGATTTGGGTGCGGCATTTATTGCAGCTCTTGTGATAATTTTTTTACTTATGGTTATATATTATAAAAGTTTTGCTTTAAGTGGAATTGTTCTTTTAGGAAGTTTTCTTTCTATCATAGGTGTTATAGTTGGACATTGGATTATAGATATATTTACTGAAGAAACATTTTTTTTAACTGCCACTTCCTTGATAGGATTTATTGCTTTGATGGGTATTAGTTCAAGAAATTCACTTTTACTAATAGATTTTGCGGTCTCTTTAATAGAAGAAAAAGGTATGGAGAAAAAACGAGCAATTGCAGTTTCAGCTGCAACTCGTGCAAAACCTATCTTCTTAACAGCCGTTACGATTTTACTAGCTTCAGCTATGCTTGTAGTTGATCCAATTTTTGGTGGTTTAGGAGTTGCGTTAATATTTGGTACAGTTGCAGCCGTAATAGTTTCTTTAGTTTTTATCCCAGTATTGATGGATAATACCAAAGCAATATAAAAGAAGTTTCTTCTAACCTTTAATTAGAAGAAACTTCTTTATAAAAAACTCATTTTTATAAAATAAAAAATATCTTTTTATACAATCCAACTTTTTTGATTTCCTTTCTTCAAGACATATAAAAATATCCTCTAATGCAATTTTTTCTGCAGCACTTATAGTTGTCATTTTAGCCCTTTGTACCTTTTTGAGAGTAAATTATACATTAATATAGGTTAAACATAAATTAAATAGAATATAATATACGATACAAATAACTTATAATACATATTAATTAATAAAATATAAAATATAATGTATATAATATACATTTATTAAATATATAAATATAAATATATGGTAATATGTACGGTAAACTGTATAATATAAAGGTAGAGTTATTTGTTTTCTTGAAGTTGTTCTTTTACTATTTGAGCACTTGATCCGCTAGATATGTTATCTTCAATAATAACAAATGTAATAACACTAAATACAATAAGTACTGTTATAATTCCAGCAACTAAATAGATATTTGCATAGTCTTTATTAAATAACATAAGAATTCCTTTTTATTCTATTTTAAGATAAATATTATCTTATTTATTGACTATTGTCAATTTAGAAATTTAATTTTTTTTAGCTATAATGGATAAAATTTTTAGGAGATATAATGGCAACAGTAGGAATGGGTGATTTAAAAAAAGGGTTAAAAATAGAACTAAATGGAGTACCTTATAAGATAGTTGAATATCAACATGTAAAACCAGGTAAAGGGGCAGCATTTGTAAGATGTAAAATTAAATCTTACGCTAATGGAAAAGTGATAGAAAAAACATTTCATGCAGGTGATAAATGCGAAAAACCTGATCTTCAAGATAAAACAATGCAATATCTTTATGACGATGGTGAAATGTTACAATTTATGGATACAGTTACTTACGATCAAATAGGACTTACTTATGATCAAGTTGGAGATGCTTCTAAGTGGATAATCGATGGAATGAATGTAGAAATGCTTTTTCATAATGGAAGCGCAATAGGTGTAGATGCACCAGCAGTAGTTGAATTAAAAATTGTAGAAACTCCACCTAATTTCAAAGGTGATTCTCAAGGTGGTAAAAAACCTGCAACACTAGAAAGTGGAGCTGTTGTACAAGTTCCATTTCATGTTCTTGAAGGCAGTGTGATTAGAGTTGACACGGCTAAGGGCGAGTATTTAGAAAAAGTAAAGTAAGGAATATATAATGCCACGAGTAATAGTACCTCTTGCAACAGGGTTTGAAGAGATTGAAGCGATAACTATTATAGATGTTTTAAGAAGAGCAGATATAGAAGTAATAACCGCTGGGTTAGATAGAAAATGTGTAAAAGGCGCTCATGGTATAGAAATAAAAGCTGAGTTACATGTAGATGATGTAAAGTCAGATGAATTTGATATGATAGTACTACCAGGTGGTATGCCTGGTAGTATGAATCTTAAAAATTCTAAAAAAGTTCAATCACTTCTTGGAGAAATGGATCAAGGTGGAAAATATATAGGTGCAATTTGTGCTGCACCTATAGCTTTGGCAGAAGCAGAAGTCTTAAAAAGTATGTATACTTGTTACCCATCATTTGAAGAACATATAATAAATACAACTTACATGAAAAGTGAAGATGTAGTGAGTGATCAAAATATAATTACAGCTAACGGACCTAAAAGTGCAATTAAATTTTCGTTAGAAATAGTTGAAAAACTTTGTAACAAAGATAAAATGGAAGAGATAAAGAGCCAACTTCTATTATGAAATTAGAAAAGTTCTATAGAAAAAAAGATGATTTTGTTACTAAAGAAATATCTTTAGAAAAAGTCATAGATAAGATGTATACACAGCATTTACGCTATGTCGTAATTGTTGATAGTAAAAATCATCCAATAGGAATCTTAACAGAGAGAGATATTCTTTTTTTATACAATACTAATGTCGATTTTAAGCAAACAAATGCTTATGAAATATCAACGAAACAGTTAGTAAAAGCAGATAAAATAAGAGAAATTGAATATGCTTTAAATTTTATGATTGACCACAATGTAAGAAGAGTTGTTGTGGTAGATAGTAAACATAAATATCTTGGAGTTGTTGAACAAGAAGATATAATATTTGAGCTTGAATCAAAAAGTACTCGTAATAAATTAAAAATATTTGAAGTTTTGCTAAATGAATCAAAAGCTTTAAGTGTAGATAAAGATACTTCTTTACAAGAAACTATTGGGCTAATGAAAGATAAAAATTTTGGATCTATTTTAGTTACAGAGCATGGAAAATCTATAGGAATTTTAACAGAAACAGATATTTTAAATCTTGCTAAAAATAATATTGATAAAAATAAACGGGTTAAAGATTATATGCATATGCCTCTTTATAAAGTCTCTATTCAAGCATCTCTACATGACTGTGTTGAACTCATGAGAACAAAAGCTATAAGAAGAGTTATTGTTGAAGAGATAAATGAGGATGGCGATATAATAGACTATATAATTACAAGTAGTGATATACTTAATAATCTTCAAGGAAATTACTCAAAATTTTTAGAGGCGAAACTGCTCTCTCAAAAAAATACCTTTGAAAATTTAGAAGATATAGTCATCGAAGCATATGATTTTGAAAAGACACAGGTCATTAGCTGGGTGAACCAATCAGCAAAAACAAAGTTAGCAGTAAATATTGATGATAATTTAGATGATATAGTGCCTAAAAATATTATTGAAGAAAGTCTTCAAGCATTTTCAAACTCTTCTAGTTTTACAAAAGAACGCGTTGAAATAAAAGGAAGACTTTATCGATATAGTGCAAGTAGCACATATATGTTTGGTTCTCGTGTTATAAAAATACTTTTAAGTGATTTTACTGAGCTTTATTTAACCAATAGAAAACTTGCAGAACAAGTAGATGTTATGAGCGATTCTATAAATGAGCAAGATGCTATGCAAAAAGAGATTTTTAATCAAAATGCAATTGGTATAGGATATATTTCAGTAAGAGGAGAAATCTTATTTATAAATCAATATATAAGTGAATTGCTTGGGTATCAAGAAAATGAACTTATTGGTATGAACATAAAAGATATCACTTATAAAGATGATATGGAAACAAGTGCAGATAGCAAACAAACACTTTTAAGCAATAGTGAAGATATTAGTTTAGAAAAAAGATATTTGCATAAGGATGGAACACCTATTTGGGTACATTTAAGTATGTCATATTCAAAAAGTAAAACGGGACATGTAAACTATATTATTGGATTTATAAAAGATATAAGAAAGCGAAAAAATCAAGAAGAAAGGCTTTTACTCGCAGGAGCTGTATATGACAATACTAGTGAAGGTATTATTATTACCAACAGAGATTTAACGATTAAGACTATAAATAGTGGTTTTGAAAAAATATTTGGTTACTCAAAAAAAGAGTTACTAGGTCAGCATTTAGATTTTTTTATATCATCAAGTCATAGTAAGAATTTTTATAAAAAAATATGGTTAAAAGTTTTACAAAAAGGCTATTGGCAAGGTGAAATTTCAGGAAAAAGAAAAAATGGGGAAACTTTTCCGCAGTGGCTTAATATAACGACTATAGAAGATAATCTAGGTAAAGTGATAAACTACATAGGTGTTTTATCAGATATAAGCATGATGAAAAAATCTGAAGAGAAGTTAGAGTTTTTAGCTCATCATGATCCACTTACAAACCTTCCAAATAGACTTTTACTTTTGGCAAATTTGAAGCAAGCTATTAAAAGAGCAAAAAGAGAAAAACATAAGGTAGCAATAATGTTTTTAGATCTAGATAGATTTAAAGAAATAAATGATACTTTTGGACACTCATATGGAGATGAAATTTTAAAAATTGTCACAACAAGATTTAAATCAGTAATGAGAGAAGAAGATACTATAGCACGAATAGGTGGAGATGAATTTATAATGCTCGTCGAAGAGCTTAATGAATTAAATGATTTTGAAGTTATTATAGATAAAGTATTGAGAGTTTTTGATGAAAATATATTTGTAAATAGCAACTCTTTTAATTTAACAGCCAGTATAGGTGTTTCCATATTTCCTGATGATGGATTAGAGATAGAAGATTTGATAAAAAATGCAGATACTGCTATGTATCAAGCCAAAGATGAAGGACGAAATACTTATAGATTTTATACACAAGAGATGACTCAAAATCTTTTTGCAAAAATGTTAATAAAAAATGAAATAGATAGAGCGCTAAAAAATGATGAGTTTATTCTTCACTATCAACCTCAAATTTCTATAAATAGCAATCAAATTTTAGGAATTGAAGCCCTTGTAAGGTGGGAACATCCTCAAATGGGCTTACTTTTTCCTGATAAGTTTATCAGTGAGGCAGAAAGTACAAAACAAATAATTGCGCTAGGCCAAGTAGTTTTAGAAAAAGCTTGTGTAGATACGAAAAAATGGATAGATGAAAAGAAATTTGCAGGGAGAATTTCTGTAAATGTTTCAGCAGTACAGATAAAGCAGAATGATTTTTACGATATGGTCATTGAAACTCTAACAAAAACAGGATTAAGTGGTAACTTTTTAGAATTAGAATTGACGGAAAGCTCTATGATGGAAAATCCAAAAGAGTCAATTTTGGTGTTTAAAAAATTAAGAAATCATGGTATTACACTTGCTATAGATGATTTTGGTACAGGGTACTCATCTTTAAGTTATCTTAAAAATCTTCCTATCGATAAGTTAAAAATTGACCGTTCTTTTATAATGGACATCCCAAATGACAAAGGGGATATGGTAATTACAAAAACCATTATTGCAATGGCAAAAAGTTTAGGTTATAGCGTTATTGCAGAGGGTATTGAAACTCAAGCACAGCATATGTTTTTAAAGAGTGAAGGTTGTTATGAAGGACAAGGATATCTCTATAGTAGGCCAATTCCGTTAGATGCATTGGAAAATTTTTTAAAATTAAAAAAGGAAAACAAGTGAAGTATATACTTTTTTTTATTATATTGATTTTTTTAGGCTGTTCAAATAAACCCATAGATGGCAAAACTCTTTATACTAAAAAATGTGCTAATTGTCATGGTCAAATGGCAAGAAAATCAGCATTAGGAAAATCAGCACCAATTGGTGGGTTTACGAAAGAACAAACAATACATGCATTAAAAGGTTATCAAGAAGGAACATATGGTGGAGGAATGAAAAATACCATGAAACAACAAGTTTCTTCTTTAAATGATGAGGAAATTACAGCAATTGCAAAATATATTGATGAACTCTATTAAACTTCTTGATAATGAAGTTTTAACCCATCCTCACCCATAACAAAACCTTGTATGACTATTTTGCCATCATGAACTAGTTTATGATGCTTTTTGCATAACGGTATGAGGTTGTATTTGTGGTTTTTATGAAAGTGTTCTATATTACCATGGTCATCTGAGTTCTTTTGCTCATTTATATGATGCACATCATCCACTTCTTCATCACATAGTGCACATTTACTAAGATATACATTTTTATTGTATTTGCTTCTTTTTTTCTTTTTTAGAAGTTCAAGCTCACTAAAGTTACCAGATATCTCTTTTCTAATTGCATAAGCATTTTCGATAAATTCTTTATCCATATGAAGTGATTTTGCAAACTCTAAACCATAAAGACTACTACCACTTCCAAGTGAAAGTTTTCGGTTGTAAACGAGCTTATCTTCTTTTTCATCATAACTAACACCAAGATGAAGATATACAAGTTTTTTGAGTTTTTTTATCGGTTTTATCTCTCCGAGTTGATGAAGATGCGTTGCAAAAATAAATAGAGATTTTATGTTATAAAGTCTTTCCATAGCACTCGCCACAATAGCAACAGCTGATTGAGTTTCAGTCCCATGACTAATCTCATCCCCCAGGACAAGAGAGTTCTTTGTAGCTCTATTAAAAATATTTTTAAGCTCTAACATTTCAACAGTAAAAGTAGAAAGACCTTTATAAAGATTGTCATGACTGACTATACGAGTAAAAATCTTGTCAAATGCTACAAACTTCATACTTGCAGCAGGTACAAAAAACCCAGCTTGAGCCATAATGACACTAATGCCAAGAGATTTCATCAAAGAAGACTTACCGCTTGAGTTGATTCCATAAAGGAGCATACCTCTTATCTCTTCGTTTACTCCTGCCTCAAAAACTATATGGTCATGAGGATTTTCCTTTTCTATGTCCCCAAGCAAGATATCATTTGGTACATATATACCATTTTCTTCACGAGATTCAATAAGAGGATGACGAAGTCCTATGGCTTCAACAAATCTTTTTTTATCATTTATCTCTAAAACTTTTGGTCTTGAATAGTTATAAAGATTTGCACATTTTGCGTTTGAAAGAGCAACATCTAAAGTTCCAATAAAACTTATAAGATGCTCTAAAGTATGCGAAAACATAGTTTCGATTTTATTAAGACTTTCATCAAATCGTAGTTTGACTAAAGCTATCATTTTTACATTGGCAGTTGTTATCTCTTTTGAAACTTCTTCTGTTAGCTCGGAAGTTATTTTGATAGAGTTTTTAAGTACTTTGAAGTTAAAGTCTTTAAAAAAGTGGTGCTCATCATCTATAGTTACAAATGAATTATGAAGTTCTTCTTTTATCATTGAGTAGCGATTTTTTGTTAAGGTTATGTAATAACCTTCACTTTCAAGCCATCCAATGCTCACGGCATTTTTAGAATTGTCATTAAAAAGAGCGCTTACATGTAAAGCTATTTTTTCTATATTTTCTAAACTTTGCTGTTTTCTATTTTCTATTTTATCTATCTGGGGATGTACACCTTTTAGAAAAAGATTTTCGTTTATTTGTTCTTTTCTAAACTTTGCACAAGAATTAAGCACAAAAGTAGAGTTTAAAATCTTTAGAAGTTCATCACATTCATCATAAAGATTTTTAGGAGTACTTATCTTTTTAAATTGTGCTTCTTTAAAAATCCCAAGGATAGATTCAAGCGAAGTATTAAGATAATCAAGCTCTAAAGGATGTAGTTTTTTAAGTTGGATTCGTCTTAAAATTCTCTCTAAATCATAAACCTGTTTTAAAGCAACTTCAAATTTTTTATAGTCATTGAGTAGCTGCTCACTTAAATCAAATCTCTCATTGAGTGTTTTAATATCACAAATAGGATTTAAAAGTCTCTCTTTTAAAAGTCGCTTTCCAATTGCTGTAGAAGTCTGGTCTATGAGTGAGAGAAGTGTCATCTCATTTGGATTTTTAGAGATTATGCCAAGTTGCTCTAGTGCATTGTTTCCTATGTACATGTAACGGTTGTTACCAAGCATAGTAGGGCGACTCATCTTCTCTATGATATTTTCATCATGTTCTATGATAAAATCGCAAAGAATAGCCAATGATTCACTCGCATAGGGATGTCTTTCGATATCTAGATATTCAATCGGTGTTAACAAAGAACGAATAGAGTATATTTTTTCAAATAGAGTGTTTTGATAAGCAATTTTAGCTCGCTTTTTGTTGATACTGTAGTGCACTGTTGAGTTGATCTCAAGATAGTTTTTTATCCATTCTTTATCGATACTTTCAGAGTTAAATGTAAGTACAATTTCACTTGTTTTATAAGTTTGCAAGAGGTTAAATACTTCATCTAAAGCATAAGTCTTATCTTCTCTTGTTCCATGTATTTCATTTATGATGGTCTTTCCAGTACTTACATCGATAGCAGAATAGCCAACAGAGTAAATTTGGTGATTACAATCTATGAGTAAAGAAGCAAGATAGTTCTCACTTGATTCCATCAAATAATCAAAATTAGTACCTGGACTGATGATATTTGCAATATAGCGTTTTACAGTTGGAGGTAAACCCTTTTGACGCACTATGACGATTGTATATTTTTTAGTTTGTATTATACGGTTAAGATATCTATCCAAAGAAACAGCAGGAACTCCAGCAAGTAAAGGATTTGAAGTTGAATTTTCTATGATAGATTTGTTTTTACGAGTAAGTTGGATGTTTAGCAGCTCAGATATCTCTTTTGCTTTTCCTATTTGAAGTTCTTCATTATTGACTTCATAGGTTTCAAAAAAACTTCCTATTTCCATGAGTACAACAGTATTTGAGCCATATTTTTTTTCAAACAGCAATTGCAAGTCAAAATATATCTCAGTTAAAAGTTTGTTTTTAGAGTTTAATATCTGCGTAACTTCTTCATTCATATTGGTTTAGTTGTCCTCTTTACATGTAAAGAATTATTATACAAAAATAAGTATAAAATTTTGGTTTAAATAAGACTAATTAACTCTTTTTTGTAAACAAAACTTAAACTTATTAATGTATAATAAAGAATAAACATAAGGAGTTTGTAATGAATAGAAGAACTGCATTAAAAGTTGCTGCTGTTGCAGCATTGAGTACTACAATGGCTAGTGCGTATGAAGAGAAGTTAATCGTAAATAAAAATGATGTTAAGGTGAAAGACCCAGCAAACCCTACAGATTTTGAAGCAAAGCATTTACCAGATATAAAAATCGGTGAAAAAGATGCAAAAGGTTTTTCTCTTGTTACAGCAGATGTAGGACAAAGAGGCATAATTCATCCAAGTGTTGCAAACCACTGGATATATGAGATAGAATTGTATGCAGATGATGTAAAAGTTGCTAGTGTGGATCTAGAACCTGTTACATCAAGAGGCTATTTAGCAACAAAAGTTAATTTAGATAAAGTAAAAACACTCAAAGCAGTGTCAAAATGTAATCTACATGGAAATTATACAGCTACATTAAGCGTATAAAACAATGGACCCTTTCTAGGGTTCACTTTCTTTACATGTAAAGGTTTTAAATCGTATAATACCATATGAAAAAAACATTTACTAAAGTATTTACTCATAAAAAATTACCATTTATAGAACTAAGATACTCTAACTCTAATGCTCATTATAAAAAACATTTTCATGCCACTTTTTCTATCGGTGTAAATAAAGAGGGTGTTAGCATCTATACAAACAGTGATAAAAACTACACTTTAGATAAAAATATGATAAGCATAATGAACCCAAATGCAGTGCATTCTTGTAACTCATGTACGGAAGTTCTCAATGAATACTATATGATGTATCTTGACAAAGATTGGTGTAGAGATATACAAAAGTCCATAAATGATGAGGTTGAAGAGTTTGTATATGTAAAGGAGCATATTTTAGAAGATAAAAAAGTTTATGAGGAGTTTACAAACTTGTGTGAGTATCTTTTTTCACAAAACTCTCATCTTGATAAAGAGGATGAACTGATAAAGTTTTTGATAAAGTTTTTTTCATTATATATAGAGCAAGATACAGATGAAGTGGTTGATAGTAAGTTTGAAGAGATAGTTGCTTATCTTGATGAAAACTACACAGAAAATATCTCGCTTGATGAACTCTCACAGATGTTTGATCTAAACTCTTTTTATATCATAAGACTTTTCAAATCACAGATGAATTTGACCCCTCGCTCATACTTGCTCAATGTAAAAATAAACAGAGCAAAAGAGTTTTTGAAAAAAGGGTATAGTATCGTAGATGCAGCTTTAGAGTGCGGATTTTTTGACCAGAGTCACTTTCATAAAAACTTTTTAAAGATAGTTGCTACAACACCAAACGAATATAGACTCAATTTTGTACAATAAGTTTTTTTATTAAAATCATATACTTTCAAAAAAATGGAGTATATACATGGACTTAACGACACTTTTAGCGATGTTTTCATTTTCCCTTGCGATGTCAATAACACCCGGACCAGTAAACATGATGATAATCTCATCAGGAGTTAATCACGGATTTAAAATAACAGTGCCTTTTATATCGGGAGCAACGATAGGATTTACACTGCTTTTGATACTCATAGGATTTGGTTTGATGAATATCGTCAATCATTTTCCTTTTTTGCTCTTTTTCATGGAAGTCTTAGGAGCATCCTTTATCATATACATGGGATACAAAATAGCCACATCAAGAGCAGATATAACCGTGAAAAATCAAGAGAAAAAAGTGCCAAAATTTTACGAAGGCTTTCTACTGCAGTGGCTAAACCCAAAAGCCTGGATAGCCTGCGTATCTGGAGTATCCATGTTTGTAAGTAGTGATACTGCTTTTCTAGCATTTGTACTTATCTACTTTACTGTATGCTACGCCTCTCTATCCTTTTGGGGAGTACTAGGTCAAAAAGCAACGATATTTCTAAACACACCTATAAAACTAAAATTTTTCAATATAACCATGGGAGCAATACTCATAATCTCAGCAAGTTGGTTAATTGTCATGAAGGTAATGTAAGTGCTAGGTGTATAAGAAAGAAAGGGACGAGTTTAAATTCTTTAAGGAACATTTTGTTCTTTTAATACGATATTTGACAAATCATGGTACAAAGTGTTCTATTATTTGCTTTTTCCTGATTAAAAGAACACTAAATTTTTAAGAAAACTCATTAAAATTATAAC